>CAJHYY010000957.1_pt1 | contig 17142 bp, 8 predicted proteins | sample 9198861 | NCBI WGS metagenome assembly CAJHYY01 (sample SAMEA7708377, study PRJEB35096) | sediment metagenome | biome: marine neritic benthic zone biome [ENVO:01000025]; feature: sediment [ENVO:00002007]; material: shallow marine sediment [ENVO:03000034] sea grass bed [ENVO_01000059] ... | reverse complement strand
CTTGCCCGACCAGAACGCAGACGTCAGCACGACGAAGTCGGGCAAGTCCTGATTCATGGTTCCCAGCCCATAACTCAACCAGGATCCCATACTGGGACGTCCGGGTATCTCGGCACCCGTGCAGAAGAAGGTCTTGGCAGGATCGTGATTGATCGCTTCGGTGTACGTCGACTTGATCAAGCATAAGTCGTCGGCGAGTTTCGACAGATTCGGCAGCAACTCACTCATATACAAGCCGCTCTGTCCTTGCTGCGCGAACTTGAATATCGACGAGCAGATCACCTGTTGTTTGCCGCGCGTCATGGCCGTGACACGTTGACCCTGGCTAATCTCGGCCGGCAAATCCTGGCCGTGAAGTTTTTCCAGCTCGGGCTTGTAGTCGAAGAGGTCCAGTTGGCTGGGTGCGCCTGCCATGAACAGGAAGATCACCCGTTTCGCTTTCGCGGGGTGGTGAAGACCATCCCCTGGTTGGGCAAACAACTGTGGCGTCACCAGCGTGCCGGCCGCCGCCGCGCCTAAGCCAACGGTTGCCTGTCGAATAAACTGTCGCCGGTTTTGCAAATCGCAAAACTGTTGAAAGTTGGGCGTCATTATCGTTTGACCTTTGCTAGTTCCAGATTCAACAGGCTGTGAGTCAACAGTGTCCATGCCGCGATTTCGACACGCTGTTGCATGTCGGCCTTCGCCATCTCAGGTGTCAACGACTCTGTCAGCTTGGGATGGGCCGCGTAATGCTCGCGAAACTCCTGCAGCGTCTCTTTCAGCAGTTGCTGTCGCTGACTATCAGGAACGTGAGATGTGACCTTCTCGTACAAGCGAGTTAGCCCTTGGTCCTCATCATGCTTGACTTCATCCAGCGTCAGTTGAGCACATGACTGGGCCGCCTTAAAAAACTCCTTCTCGTTCATCAGCAACAGCGCCTGCAGCGGAGTGTTCGTTCGTTCCCGGCGCGGTGTACAGAATTCACGCGAAGGTGCATTCAGAATCGTCATTTGCGGCGGCGGCATGCCCCGGCGCCAGTACGTATACAGACTCCGGCGGTAAATGGCGTCCCCTTTGTCGGCCACGTAGGTGAAGGGCGCCGCCATGCTGACGGATTTCCACAATCCTGGAGGCTGGGGCGGCTTGACACTCTCGCCATACATCGATCGATTCAAGTTGCCGCTGACGAACAAGATTTGATCGCGAATCACCTCGGCATCCATCCGATATCGCGACCCGCGTGCCAGGAGTCGGTTTTCGGGATCGTTCTGGTACTCTTCACGCGGTGCATCGGAACTCTGTTGATAGGTTTTCGAGAGCACGATTTCGCGTACCAACTGCTTCAGGTTCCAATCCGATTCCATCAAGCTCAGTGCCAGCTCGTCCAGCAGTGCGGGATGACTGGGCCACTCGCCTTGAGCTCCAAAGTCTTCCGACGTCTTTACCATCCCCACGCCGAAGAATTGTTGCCAAATGCGATTCACCGCGACTCGAGCCGTCAGCGGGTGAGCTGGATCCACCAGCCAATCGGCCAGATCCCTGCGCGTGTAGTGTCCGTCTTTGGGTTTCAGCGGCGGCAGGAATGCAGGGGTATTTCGCTGCACCTCCTCGCCCGGGTCATCGTACGCGCCGCGGTTCAACATGAATGTCTTCTTGGGCGTGGCTCGATCGCGCATCACCATTGCCGTTACGCCCGCTTTGCCTGACGCATCGGTCGACAATTTGACGAACGGCTCCTGAATTCCCCCTTTGGGTGCTCGAACCGTTTCAGGGGCGCCATCAAAGTTATTGAAGAACGCGTACAGCTGATAAAACTCTTTCTGGCTGATCGGATCGTATTTGTGCTCGTGACACTGCGCACATTGAACCGTCAGGCCCAGGAACGTGGTGCCAAATGCCTGCACGCGATCCAGCACGTTCTTGTGGTGGCTTTCTTCGGGTAACGCCGTTCCTTTGTCAATGATCAGATGCAGTCGATTGAATCCCGACGCGATCAACTGATCTTCACTGGGATCATCGTACAAGTCGCCTGCTACCTGGTACTTGATAAACTCGTCGAACGGCAGGTTGTCGTTGAAGGCACGTATCAGCCAGGAACGGTACGTCGAGAAATTGCGGTAGAAGTCTTTGTGCATTCCATTGGTATCAGCCAGTCGCACCAGGTCGGCCCAGTACCGCGCCATATGCTCGCCGTATGCTTTGTCAGCCAGCAAACGGTCCACTACCGTTTGATAGGCGTCGGGCGAGTCGTCATTTAAGAACGCATCGATCTGGTCCAGCGACGGCGGCAGTCCCGTTAAGTCAAACGTCACGCGCCGGATCAATGTCCGCTTATCAGCCTGAGACTTCGGCGCCAGGCTCTCGGCTTCCAAGCGAGCCATGATGTAGGGATCAATCAGCCCGTTACGCCAGTCGGCATGTTGCACGTTGCTGGGCCGACGTCGCATAGGGGTGGTGAAGGCCCAGAATTGATCGTACTTCGCACCTTGCAGAATCCATTGCTTGATCAGCTCTTGTTCTTCTGCGCTCAGAGGCTTTTTGCGGGAATCGGGCGGCGGCATCCGTACGTCTTCGTCCTCAGACATGATCCGCTCCCACAGCAGGCTGGCCTGCAAGTCACCAGGCTTGATCGGAGTGGCTCCATCCACATCGCGCAACGCGCCGTGATCTCCATCGGACACGTCCAGGCGAAGATCGGCTTCTCGATTCTCTTCGGACGGGCCATGACAATGAAAACATCGGTCAGACAGGATCGGTCGAATATCTCGATTGAAGTTGATCGGGTCAGCCTGGCTCTTGCTCACCAGTGACCCACTGACCAAGACCAGCAATCCGCACACAACACTATGCCGAACCATCAAGGATCGTCCCTCCAAACACCGCCGTTTTTCTTCATTTCCAGCATCACGACTTCGACAAACGCCATTGTACGCTGCCGACCGGCGCCCACAATGTCCGAACTCCGGCTCGCAGCTTCGTAAGGACGCTGTTGTCCAAAAAACACGCGGTGGTGTCCGTCACGGGGTGGCCTGACACACCGGTTTTAGCGAGACTAAGCAGCGTCGCGGCTCAAACATGAGTAAACCAAATTCAAGCTACCGTTTGTCCGTTTGACCAGTCGCCCGTAGGGCGTACAAAACACAGCCCCGGGCAACGCCCGGGGAATCCGGCAATCGCGCCGGACCACGCCCTGAAAGGGCATGGCAATCACTACAAATGAATGCGTCGCACCTTCAGTGCTCTATCGGAAAATCGACGATCTACCCCGGGCTTCGCCCGGGGCTGGCATGCATTTGCCCTTCGGGCAAACCATTACGGTTGTCGTAAAATGACCACTAGCACCCGCGTCATGTCGGCTCTTTGGGCGAAACACCCGCTTCCGAGGGTTAGTCCAATCCAAGAAAGAGGTAATTCACAACAATGAGCAAGACCGTCCTGGATATCGGCAACTGCGGCCCCGACCATGCTGCAATTTTCCAGCTACTGCAAACACACTATGACGTTGAAGTGGTCCAGGCGCACGGCTTGTCGGACGCCCTGGACCTGATGCGTGAAAGTGACTTTTCACTGGTGCTGGTGAATCGGATCATGGATCGTGACGGTTCTCCAGGAATCGACATCCTCCAGCAAATCAAAAACGACAGCGCGTTATGTGACGTGCCGGTGATGATGATTAGCAATTTTGCTGAGCATCAGGAAACGGCCATTGCAGCGGGCGCTGCACCGGGCTTTGGCAAATCGGAACTGCATTTACCGACAACGGTCGAGCGTCTGCGTCCGTTCTTAATGGGCGATTAACCCCAGCGACAGCGCGGATTACAACACGACGACCGCCCCCAGGCCGTGATCCGTATCTTGTACGCTACCCCACATCTCATCGAGTTACAGATCTGCTAGACTCGGACGCTCAAGGCCTGATTATTCGCCAAGCTCCGGAGTATCTCATGAACGCAAAAGATGCGATCCAGTCCGCCTCCAACCTCAGTTCGATGGTTTTGAAGTCTTACGTTGGCGACATGGAAGACGCCGACTTAATGCGACGGCCGCACGCCGAATGCAATCACCTTGCCTGGCAACTGGGTCACTTGATCGCTTCAGAAGTGATGCTGTTGGAAATGGCTGCTCCCGGTCAGGGAACAGAGCTTCCAGAAGGGTTTACTGAGGCGCATTCGAAAGAACAGATTAAGAACGACAACCCGGCCGATTTCTGCGACAAAGAAACCTACCTCCAGCTGTTCGACAAAGTGCGTGCTGCGTCGCAGGCCGCGTTGCAAGCGTATCCCGAAGCCGATCTCGACAAGGAAACTTCCGAGGATTTTCGTAGCTTCTGCCCCACGATGGGCGATTTGTTCAATCTGATCGCAACGCACCCGATGATGCACGCGGGCCAGTTTGTGATCGTACGTCGCGAATTGGGCAAACCCATCCTGATGTAGCAAACACTCGTCTTTCCCTTTGTGCCTCTGTGGAAAATTCGAATAACCGCAGAGACACAGAGTGGAAAACGCTGATTTCACTTGTGCGTGGTCGCCGTGTCGACGACGATGATTGGGATGCGACGTGGAAGTCGCGCAGTTCCAGTGCTCCTTCGTTCGAACCACGATGTTGCGGATCACGATTCAGCACAATCACGACAAAATCGTCCATGAACATGCGTCCGGGCCCCTGATCATTGGACGCGCCCCTGACGAGTCCGAAAAACACGTCACGGTGGTGGACGAGTACATTTCGCGCCGGCAGCTACGCCTGGAAGAGCTGCCGGGCTCGCGTGTCCGCTTTCAGAATCTGGGGCGCAACGAATTCGCGTTGCCCGACGGCCGTCACGTCAACCACGGAGAACGTGGCGAGGCCGATTTGCCCACCCGTTTTTGTTTCTCGCATACCGTGATTGATGTTGCCTCGACCGACCAACCACCGTCGGCCGATTCGGATGGGCAGATTTACGACACAATCGACAGCTCGTTCGAGGCCTCGGATACGGTACCGATTGGCCAGACACCGCCTCCCGAACAGCTGGCTCACTGGTTCAAGACCCTGTTGTCGGTTCAGAAGTCGGCTTTTGGCACCGACGCTTTTTACGAAGAGACTGCACGAGCGGTCGTGGATCTGATCGGCTTGGATCGAGGCCTCGTTCTGCTGCGCAACGGCAACGAGTGGGTGCAAACCGCGGGGTACTCGCGATCGCGCGACATCGAAATCAATTTCAGTTCTTCGATCTTGAATAAGGTGATCGCTAAGAAACGAACCATCTATTGCAATCCGCGGGGAGTCGACGTGCACGCGAGTTTGAGACGGCTTGAAGCAGCCGTGGGCTCGCCGATCTTTAACGACTCCCAGGAAGTCATCGGCATGTTGTATGGCTCACGGGACGTCGCTTTGCACCACGCCGGCCATGCGATTGGGAGGCTGGAAGCTCAGTTGGTCGAAATGTTGGCCAATTCCGTAACGGCCGGTTTGACGCGGATGGTGATGCTGGAACGGCTGAAGCAAGTCGAGCAATTGGCGGCGGTGGGACAAGCACTTGGCTACATCCTTCATGACTTGCGTGGTCCCTTAGGCAATGCGCAGCAGTTGACCGACATGCTGCGTCAGCCGCAGGCCGCCGCGATGAGTCGGGATCAGCAGTTGCATTTCATCGATGAATCGCTGGCCGTCTGTCTGGACCTGCTAAACGACTCGCTTGAATTCTGTCGCGGTAATATTCAACTGCAGATGGTCGAAGGTTTCTGTCGCAAATTGTTGGACAAACACCTGGAAATGCTGCGGCTGAAGCTGGAGTCGGACAATGTGCAGTTGGTGGTGGATATTCCTGACAGCCTGATCGCCGTGTTTGACCCGGCCAGATTGGCCCGTGTGATTTTCAATCTTGCCAAAAACGCGGGCGAAGCGGTACGAGGCCAGGCTGATGCCACCGTAACGATCGCCGCCAATGCGGCAGACGGCGGTACCAGTTTGTCGGTATCGGATAACGGTCCAGGAATGCCGCCCGAAGCGATGGCCAAACTGTTTCAACCGTTTGGCACGCACGGAAAGCGCGGCGGCACGGGTTTTGGTTTAGCGATTGCCAAGCAATTGGTGGACGCCCATCAGGGGAACATCGACGTCACCTCCAACCCGGAGGGAACCACGTTCACTATTTTCCTACCACATCGGCCTAGCAGCGTTGCCGCTCCCTTGACCGGGCAATTCGAATCGAAGGGCACGTTTGAAAATGAAGCGTCGGTCGCGCCGCAACGGCGATTGAGTATCCTGGTGGCCGAAGACGGGCTGGTCAATCAGGCGTTGATCACCGGGTTGCTTCACGAACTGGGCCACGCCGTGACCGTGGTGGCTGACGGCCAACTGGCGGTTGAAACGTTGCAATCCCAATCGTTCGATCTGGTGTTGATGGACCTGGAAATGCCAGTGATGGACGGCCTGGAAGCAGCACAGAAGATTCGTGAATCGCAAACGCCCGAGGAACCGCGTATCCCGATCGTGGCACTCACCGCTCACGAAACACCAGAAAGCCGCGAAGCATGTCTGGCGGCAAGTATGAATGGCTACCTCGTGAAGCCACCGCGCCTGGACGATTTGTACGCGGTCATCAATGAGGTGGTGGGGAGAAGTTGAGGTGTTAAAAGGACTGGATGAATGTGAATCGAGTGGTTGCCGCCGATGTTCTCTGGGTTACGAACAGTCAGAAACTTGTTGTTTCGCGCAAGTTTAGCGACCAACGGGAGCGGATTGGCGCGGGACGAGCGGTAGCTCGAGTTCGGTTGTGGCCCTGCCACACTGTGGTTTAAACAGGAATAACCACAAAGAAACAGAGACACCACTGGTCAACTGCGGAGGTGGCTGGAGATGCTGAAGGCAGCTAAAGCGAATCCGTGGGTTTGGGTCGCAATCAGCGGATGTGGTTGCGTGTTGCTGCTGTTCGCCTTGTGGCGGTCGATTGTCGACGACAACGATAGCCAACAGGCAGATGGCAACGCAGCGCCCACACAACAACCAGCTGAAAACGGAACCAGCAATTCTGAAAACCCGCCGGCACCTCAAGTCGATCCACCGAGTCAACCGGGAGCTCAACCCGAATCGACCAGGGACATCGATCCGCTGCAGGTTGCTGCGGCGCTGTCGGCGGCTTCCGAACAACTGTCCGAGCGGATTTCGAAATCGGTCGTTCGCATCGACACGCGCGGTTCGGCGACGACCGCCAGTCGCATCGAACAAATGTCCCGCCTGTTCGGCAAAGTCAACCTCCGAGCCGGTCCACAACAAGGTTCCGGGGTGATCGTTGACTCGTCCGGTTACATCCTCACCAGCTACCACGTGGTGTGGGCTGCAGATGTGATCCTGGTCGGATTGCCCGATGGTAGTTCCACGCGAGCCGTCAAAGTCGGTTACGACATGCTGACCGATCTGGCCGTGTTGAAAGTCGATGCCGAAGGTTTGACGCCGGCCAAATGGGGTCGAAGCAAGGATTTGCATGCGGGCACGCTCGTTTGGGCCATCGGCAACCCCTTCGGCTTCGAGCGAAGTGTGACGATGGGAATCATCAGCGCGATCGATCGGCCGGGCGTGGGTTCGACACCTTACGCGGATCTGTTACAGACCGACGCTGCCGTGAATCCAGGTAACAGCGGCGGACCCCTCGTCAACCTGCGTGGTGAAGTGATCGGGATTAACACGGCCATCGTGGGCGAAGCCTATCGTGGAATCGGGTTCGCAATCCCCAGTGACACGGCCCAAAGTGTGTACCAACAAATACGCGAACGAAAGTCGGTCGCACGCGGTTGGCTGGGAGTGGGTTTGGGAAAACCAACGGATGCTGAAAACGCGCGCGAACACCAAGGCGCCGAAATCCTCGAACTGTCGTCCGGTTCGACCCCTGCGCGAGCAGCCGGCCTTCGAATTGGAGATGTCGTGCTGGCTTGGAACGATGTGCCGATTCGTTCACCCGTTCAGCTCAGCCGGTTGATTGCACAAACCCAAACGGGCACTCAAGTCCGCGTACGTATCCAACGCGGAGGTGAGTCGATCACCGCGAACGTTGTGGTCGGCACGCCCCCTTAGATGCGCCCTTCCTCTGCTTCTCTGTGGTTTAAACCGCGGTGTGCTACAATCCCCCAGAACGTATGACGCGTTAAGAATCGTCGCTACGGGAGGATGTTTGCGTGTATCGCGAGGGAGACGAGCCAGTTCCCGGCTACCGTCTAGTTCAGTTTCTGGGACGTGGACAATTCGGTGAAGTTTGGCGAGCCGAATCGCCTGGTGGGACTCAAGCGGCACTGAAGCTGATCGACCTGGGTCGCGCCAGCGGCCTGAAGGAGCTGCGCGGGATCGAGCTGTTAAAGAAGATCCGACACGCGCATTTGATGCCCATTACGGCGATGTGGCTGCTGGATCGCGACGGGCAAGTCCTGACCGACGATTTGTTCGAATCACTGGCTGCGAATTCCAAACCCGACAGTCGTGCGACGATGGTTCCCGACGCGCCTGCGATCGACGAATCGATCCAGCCGTCGTATTTGATTGTGGCCATGGTCTTGGCCGATGAAAGTCTCGAGGACGTTCTGCAGAAGTGCCTGGACGAAGGTGAACAAGGAATCCCGCCGCAGCGATTGATGCGGTATATGACCGAAGCGGCCAAAGCCATCGATCACCTGAACGCGCCCATTCATGACTTGGGTAGCGGTGCAACGGCGATCCAGCACTGCGATATCAAGCCCGCCAACATCATGCTGGCTGGCGATTCGGTGATGATCTGCGATTTTGGGCTGGCGCGCAACTTCAGCGCGCTGCAGAACGCGGTGGCGGCCACCAGCCTGGTGGGATCGCCAGCCTACATGCCTCCGGAATGCATTGAAAAGAAACCCAGTCGATCGACCGATCAATACTCGCTGGCCATCACATACTGCGAGCTCGCCAGTGGCCGCCTGCCCTTTCACAGTGAAGAGTATGTTGCGGTTCTGGATGCACACCGCAGCGGAGACTTGGACTTATCCAGTCTTTCGCCGGCGGAAAAGGTGGTGATCCGCAAAGCCACCGCGACCAACCCGGAAGATCGCTATCCTTCCACGCAGGAAATGGTCGCCGCGTTGAACGACGCAGTATTTGGAACGTCCGGCGCCGGCAAGTCGAGCGCGGGAGTGTTTGCGTTTGGATTCGTGATCGTCTTGATCGGTCTGGCCGGGGTCGGCTACTTCACCAAAGATCAGTGGTGGCCGCCCGATGAAGAAGTCGCTCCAGGTAATGGTAACGGCAATGGCAACGGTGGCGGTGGTGAGCAGCAGCAACCCGTCAACGTAGCGATTCGATTCCAGGTGATCCCGGCCACTGCGGTGGTACGCGTCAACGACCTTGTACTGGAACCTGACAGCGAAGGTTGGGTGAGCACCGAACTGCCGGACGGTAAAGACGCGCAAGTCGCAGTCTCGCACGCTGATTTTGAATCGTCCGACAACTCCTACAGCCTGGCTCAACTGAAGGATGGATTGACGATTGAATTGTTGCCCAGCCTGGAAGTACTTGCTGCCAAAGCCAATCGGGCATTGAAAGCCGGTCAACTCGAGGAAGCGGTCGAGTCCTACCGTCAGTTGGTACGTCGGGATGCAGATACCTACGCCGTGATCCCGGCGCCTCAAATGACCATGGACAAGCACACCAAATCCGTGCGGTGTTTGACCGGTGGTCCATCAAGTTTCTATTCGGCCGGAGCTGAGGGGAAGGTTTATCGATTGGACCTCAGCTCGGGCAAACTGAAGTCCACAGAAGTTCACGACAACAAGTCGGACATTTCTGCGCTAGTAACCGGCGGCGATGTCGTGGCCTCGGCAGACTTGGGCGGGGCACTCGTGATCACGGCCGGCGCTGGAAACGAAGAAAAACTACCAGGCATTGATCCCGTCGCTTTAGCAATCAGTGCGGATCGAAAATGGCTGGCTGCGGGCGATTTGTCGGGCACGCTACGTTGCTGGGATCTCGAAGCGCCGGACGAAGAGCCAACGGTCATTGAGATGGCTCATGCAGAAACGATCGAAGCCCTCGCGTTCGTCGGATCCAGCGATCTGTTGGTCAGTGGTGCCGCCGACGATCGGACAAATGCCTTTTTTGCATCGCGAAAGCTGGCAAAGGGGCCGGCGATCGAAGTCGACGAAAGAATCGAGGGGGATGTTACGCGAATCGCGGCATCCGACGATTCGATCGTGTTTGGCGGCGGACAGTCAGACAATCAAGCTGGGAACTCCTGGTACGTCGTCCACCGTTGGCATTCTGACGAGGGTGTACGGATGCTGCCAGGTGGACACAACGATGTAGTAAATTGCCTGGCGATTTCTGCAGACGGAACTTGGATTGCCTCCGGTACAGCGGACGGTTATGTCGGGATTTGGAACATGGGGGTCAATCAACCCGAGCAGGCCGTTCCTCCCAGAACTCACGCGTCAGGTGTACTGGACGTCCTCCTGCTGACGCAGCATCGGCTGCTGGTCAGTTGTGGCGCGGACAAGCAGGTTTGTTTTCTGGATCTGGAAAACCCAAAGCAGGCCAGCGATTGGAAGCTACCGGGACACGGTGGCCGCGTGGTGGCGGTTGCCGTCACGGATGATCAGCGCTGGTTGGCAACCGCCTGCGACGACCAGAATGTGCGAATCTGGGATCTACAGCGCCTGCTGATGATCTGGAAGGCCTGTCAATTGGAAGGCGTGAAGGCGATACCCGAGACGGGCACGATCGTCCGATCCTAAGAGATCGCCCAGACTCTGCTTCTCTGTGGTAAAAGAAGAAACCACAGAGACCGCGCGTTTGGTAGCGGCTTACCTCTTTATTCTTGCCTTCGAATCGTCTGCGCCAACGTCGTATGCGTCTGCGGCGTATGCTGAAACTCGTTCTTTCCCTTTTCCGCGTTCCAGCGAATGTTATTGCGGATGTACTCAGCCTCTTTGCTTTCGGGCCAGTTCGCCAGGATCTCGATGATGTGCTTGCGGGCTTCCTTGGGCTGGACCACGTCTTCGGGTACGTCCCAGTCGCCACTGTAGATGGCGGCTAACATCCAATGAGCTCGCAGCGTGGCTTGCAGCGTGGCCTGATCCTGGTATTCGCCAAGCTGCTGGTAGGCTTTGATCGCTTCATCATATTGCTCGGTAACCAGCAGCAGGTAATCCGCTTCGACTTCGCGACGAATGGCTTCGGCCTTGATATTTGCACGGAAGCGGTACGCTTGCTTGAGAGCTCGCTTGTATTGAGCCGTTTCGTTCTCGCTGGGTTGGCCCATCATCGTCGCATGCAATGCCAGGTTAAAGTAAGCGTCGGCCAACAGCCGGTGCGCCAGTCCATCGCGAGCGTCCTCGGCAATTGCCGCTTGCAAACGCTTGACCGCCAGATCCAACAGCGGCTTCGATTTGGGATGCGGCTCGGAGTTATTCTGACCTCCGTAGGCCAATGCCTGCTCGAGCGCTTCGAATCCGGCCAGCATGTTGGACTGAGCCGCGTCGTTCAAAGCAACCGGTTGAATTAACACTTCGCCACCCGATGACTGCAGGTAGCTGGCCAGCGTTGAGGCCAACAATTGGTCGCCGGCTCGCTGGGACGCTGCCTGGATCAACTTATCGCCGATCCGCAGTGCCAATTCTCGCTGAGACTGATTTGTGCCGGATCGTAGCGATTCTTCAGCGACGATTTTGCCCTGACGACGACTGAATACCGACGACTTGATCGTTACGGTGCTTCCGTCGTTGCTGTAGGTGCCCGCCACCAGGTAGTCGACGTTCAGCAACGTGCATAGCGCCGGAACTATTTGTTCAGCATTCAATCCGCGCGCCTGAGCCCTGCGAATCCCTCGTTCAACGTCCACGGGACTCTTCACGGAAACTCGCGGGACCACCTTGAATTGATTTCGCAGCTGTGTGGCAACCTGGACTTCAGGTCGGTCGGGGTCGAAGACCATTTGGTCGACCGGCAAATGAGGTAGCACGGCGAATCGCAATCGGTCCGACGGCGATGCGATGAGGTTGACTTGTTCGGCCTGCTTACGTCGAGCATCGACATCCTGCTGAGTGATGGTGCCAATCAAGCTGGTCTCGACGCGTTGTTTCTTAACGGCCTGTGACAGCGCTTTTTGAATGTCTGGGTATGACAAGTCCAACATCAAACCGCCGGTGTTGCTGGAAACATCGTTCATGAAGCGTCGCGTCTTATCCAACACACGCTTGTAGGTTTCTTTTTCGGAATCGCGACTGGTGCAAAGCACACAGTGGACCTGTGCTTTCATCCGCTGAGCCGCCTGAATCAGCGCATCGTTTTCATAACGGCGCCGCGCACCCGTCTTCTCTTCGTTGGGATCTGGGGGGAAACCGGAATCGAAGGGGGGTGCGTCGCCAAACAGGAAGACCCAACGTGAGGTATCTGGGGTGTCCGACCAATTCAGACTTGTGAGTGCGGTGTGCAATCCCAGATCGATCAGTTCAGGGAAGTAGGGAGCTCCCGACTCAGGTTTGATTTCCCGAATCGTCTTCTCCAGCAACGTGATGTCGTCAGTAAACCCAGACAAAGGAATCGTTACCTCTCCCGAAGCTGCACCAATATCCCGGTAAACGACGATCTGGAATTTGACATCCGCGTCGCCTTTATAGCGACGCAGATCGTTCATCATCGAACGCATCGCCCGACGTACGCCCGTCAATTCGTCCGCCATGCTGTCGGTGCCATCCACCACCAGGGCAACTTCCAAATGGGTTTGCGTGGTTTCCACAACGTCCAAGAAACTGCGCTGCAAAAGGCCCATACTCTTGCGCTCGGGGGCTCGGTGAGGATCAAAAATTGTCTCCAAGGCCGCACCAGCGTGGGATTGCGATTCCTGAGCCATCGCTCGAGGCACGCCCGCTTTGCCGGATAGGATTACTGCCACCAGAAGAAGGAAATGCAGCATGCGGTTCATCGTGAGTTTTCCTTGGTTTGGATTGCGCATGGTGAATAAGCTGTGTGGATTTTGGCGTGATCTACCGGGGAAAGTAGCGTTATGGTCGTTGACCCCTGATACTGTTATCTCAGATAAGCGAATCTGGTTGCTGATATTCCCAGAATTCGCCAGATTTATTGGTGCAGCGGGCCGAGCCTTTATATTTCAGGAGGCATGGCCCGCCCTCGAGACCCGGCCATTTTGCAGTTTGTATCTGTTTTTTCCGCAACCATGTTGGCCGGTCCAACGACAACAGGTCTACGTCAGGTAGTAAAGATTGTCACCGTTTGAGGCAGAGATGCGATCCACCAGACAGCTGAATTCGACAGGACTTCCGGCAGACCATACGACGGTTCTAGCGCGGTTAAGGCCCTGGAGCGCTTGGGCGCTGCTGACAGTATTGTTGGCTGCAGTCTTGCCCGTTCAAGCACAACCGCTTCCCAGCGAGCGGTTGTTGCCGGGTGATCCAATCGTACGCTCAACCCCGGAAACTCCTGCCGTTACGCCCGTGCGACAGCCCCGTCGTGATCTCCCGCCCGAAAGCGCACTGCCCGGCGGTTTCCTCCCGACGGTGGCTCCGGTCGAATCGACCGACCCTGGCACGCCGCCGCGCGAATTGCCTGGCAAATCGCAATTGCCGTTATCGATGCAGCAACCCGGTAACGGCGAGACCCCTGAACGGCCCGGGTCAGCCCGACGACGGAGATCCTGAACGTCGTCCCTGGTTGCGATTTCAGGTGGGCGGGCACACATCGTTGATCCGTGACATTTGCTTTACACGCAAGGCGGGCCGATTATGCACCGCCGGCGAAGACAAGATGGTCGGCGTTTGGGGTGTCGTTCCCGTAGCTGGCGGAGCCGATCGCTGGGTGTACGAACGATCGATTCGCTGGCAAATCCAGCGTGGTGCACGCGGACGCATTTATTCTGTGGCTGCCGGAAACGGGTTGCTGGCGATGTCCGGTTACGGAGCGACCGGTGGGAAAGGTGAAATCGTGGTGGTGGATCCCCATGATGGCACTTGGAAACGCACACTGCAACAACATCGCGAGGTCGTGCAGGACCTTGATTTCGCCCCAGGGAATCAGACACGTATGGTGTCTGTCGACCTCGGTGGGCGCATCCTGTTATGGGAAGTCAATGACACCACTGGTATGTGGCAACATCGCGAAGTGCGCCCGACCGATGAACAACAATGGGGCAACGCAGTCGCCAAACAGTTGAAGAACTACAGGGGTTTTCAGAATGCATCGTTCGCCGGTGCGGACTACGTGGTTTTTCCGCACTTGCTGGATATCAGCAAGCCGATTCCCACGTGGGGTCTGCGGCGGATTCATTTGCCAACGGGTCGCACCGACACACTTACCAGTGAAGACAACCATGAAGCAGTAATCACCAAAATCGCCGCCACGGTCGATGGGCGACGTATCGCGTCGGCCGACGGCCGAGGCTTCGTCTACGTCTGGAGCAACGCACCCCAGCCCACGGCGACTCGTTTGCAGTTGGGTTCACCCGCGCTCAGTATGGCCTGGTCCGCTGATGGCAACTTTCTTCTGGTAGGCACAATGCGAGCCCGAGACGAGCAGGGACGACGCGGACAGGCAAGCGTCGAAATATGGGACGCGAGGAACGCCAGACGTGTACAACAACTTCCGTTATCACAACCGGTCGACGCTTGCGCGATATCGCGGGATGGAATGCATCTGGCATTCACACAAGGTGCGCGGGTCGTGGTCCGTCCCTTCAACGTCAACCAGCGGCTTGCCGCAACGCCAGCGCTTGGTCCGACCTTGAAGTCGGTCCCCAAGGTCGCGTTCTCGCGAAAAGCCGGCTACCGAGTTGGATTATTTCGGTCGCCCAGCGATCGGCTTCCCACACGCGTGTTCGACACCTCGGGCGACCGTCTTGAACGAGATCCGAAGGCCGATCGTGAGCAGTGGATTCCCGCCAACTGGTGGCCAGGTAATCCATGGTCGATCGAGAAGTCCGGTACCGACGAAGAACCAGAGTTCTGGTTGTCGCAATCTGGCCGACGGCGAGGCCGTCTGCCGATCGACCTGGCGTATCAAGGCCTGGTGACTGCTGCGGCCTGGATTCCAGGAGATGACGGGCGACCGGCAGCCGTAGCCGTTGCCACCGACAAGACAAACAACATCTACGTGTTCCGGCTTGTGAATACAGGCGTTTGCCCGTTGCTGCGACAATTCCGTGGTCACGCGTCACCGGTCAGTTCCATAGGAATCTCTGCCGACGCCAAGTACATGGTGTCATCGTCTGCAGATGTTACGGTACGCATCTGGCCGCTGCGAGACTGGGCAAGCGACGACAAGGACTTGCAACGCTGGGGAGTCACCTGGCGCGAGGAAGCAAATCAGCTGATCGTGGATCAGCTACGCAGCGACGGGCCATTAAGATTTCGCGGCGTGCGTGTCGGCGATCGACTGGCACAGATTCGGTGGAAGCAAGACAACCGAGCGATGCAGGCCAATACGCCCCAACAGATGCGTGCTGCTCTGCGGCAAGTTCCGGCCAACACCTTGATGCTGTTTCGCTTCGAGCGTCGTGGTGCTGATCCGGTCGTATTCCAAATCTTCCCGGCCTGGAACCAGCTGGCATCTTTGCTGGTAACCGATGAAGGTGAATGGGCGTACTGGTCACCGTTCGGATACTACGACGCGTCCTTTCAGGGCCACAAACTGTTTGGCTGGCAAGTAAACCGCGGGCTGCAGATGTTGCCGGACTTCTTCCTGGCAGCGCAACTGCGGCAGCGCCTGGAACGTCCGGAAATCATGCGCCGCTTGTTGCAGGCAGGCAGCCTGGACCGGGCCTTCCAAGCCGCTCGTCTGGATCCGCCTGCGGACAGTCATCGCGTGTTGGCGGACCAGGCAGCTTTGAAGCCGGCCATCGCGATTGTCTCCCCAAGAGCCGACGCACCGATTGTCGGTAATCAAGTTCGCATTCGTGCCGAGATACGCCATCGATACGATCAACAGCTGGTCGCACCACGTGCCTTTGCCAATGGGGTTTCCGCCGGCCAGGGTAGAATGGTCAGCCAACAACAGGACGACGACCAGTGGGTCTCGATCTACGAGTGGGAAGCACGTCTTCCTCATGACCCGAGGTTGAAGCTGCAGGTATTCGCGGCCACCGAGGAACAGGTTGCGGAGTCGGCTGAGATAGTGGTTGAGCGTCAAGGACTGGGACCCGCGCCTCGGGCACGGTTGTTTGTGGCCGCCGCGGGCGTGAACCAGTATCGTGATGCGGGAATCCAGGATCTGGATTACGCCGCCGCAAACGCATCGGCACTGGCACAAACCTGGGAACAAAAAGCCCGGACACTGTACAGCAGCCAGTTCGTTTCACTCCGCGACGACAACGTGACCCGCCCACTGTGGCGCGTTTCGGTCGAACACCTGGCAGATCGTCTGCGTCAGCAGGTGCGGCCTGACGACCTGCTGGTGATCTTCCTTTCGGGTCACGGCATTCAAGATGACCGCACGGGCGACTATTACTACGTCGCTGCCGATGCAACGTTAAGCGATGTGAAGTCCGGGCGCTACAACGACTGCCTGGCTTTTTCAGACCTGGCTGCGTTTGCGGACATTCCCTGCCGTAAGCTGGTCATCCTCGACACCTGTCACAGCGGTGCGATTCAAGGCGATCAGCAGCTGCACCGTGATCTCAAGGCTGCGGTGCGTGCGCTGCAAGACGATGTTGTTTTGACGGTTACCGCGTCCACCGGCAATCAAGAGGCGGTGGAAGTCCGCGAGCAGCAGTTGGGACGCTTCACGTCGCATTTCCTCGACGCGTTGCGAGGTGCGGCCGACGGCGAAGCCGGTCAACGTGACGGAGTGGTGATGCTGCACGAAGCGATTCGCTACGTCCAGCGTACGGTTCCGCAAGAGGCCGCGGGCGAGGACATCGTGCAGCATCCAACGGCGGGACCACGGGAACTGCTGGATTTCGTGCGACTACCTTTAACCACGGCCGGCCAATAAAAACTCTGTATTGCAAACTCGTAGAAGCTTGTTTTTCTAACAAAGTTAGTGCGGTGTCCTGTAGTCGCAGCCACGTCCGCAATGTTTCGGTCTCGGCACGGTGGCGATTCGTTGGGAAACAAACCACTCGACCGATGATTTTTGGCGACCGCCCGCAACCCAGGGCGGCATCCGCCTACGGCGGATTTGCCCGGGGCTAAATGCTGACGCCCCTGTCGGGGCTTG
>CAJHYY010001118.1_pt1 | contig 17201 bp, 12 predicted proteins | sample 9198861 | NCBI WGS metagenome assembly CAJHYY01 (sample SAMEA7708377, study PRJEB35096) | sediment metagenome | biome: marine neritic benthic zone biome [ENVO:01000025]; feature: sediment [ENVO:00002007]; material: shallow marine sediment [ENVO:03000034] sea grass bed [ENVO_01000059] ... | reverse complement strand
TTGACCGACGGCATTTCCATGCGCGGCACAATCCGCGAAGGGTTGCGGACCCAGCGGTCATACCAGCTGCGGCGTATACGATCCCCCATGTCACTGATGGTTGGCCCGCGAGCGTTCAACGGTGCAGCTGGCGGGACCACGGAGCCGACTTGATGGCAACTGGTGCAACCAAAGCCATCGGTAGTAACCAGTCGTCCACCTGCCGTTTCGACCGCCAAGTCGTCGAAGTCGTGAGCTTCGCCCGATTCAGCGGGTGGGTAATCAGGAATTCGGTCTCGATCAACCAGGTACGACACCAGTTCGTCCAATTGATCGTCATCCAAGCGAAACTCCGGCATCCGCACCGAGAGATAGTCCCGCCGTGATGGCTCCTTGCGAGTGATCACGTTACGCAGCACGGCATCGTGAAGCTTGTCGCCGACACTGGTCAGTGGCGGTGGCACCAGCCCGGCAATGCGATCAGCCAGACGAGGGTGAGCGTCGGCCAGCGGTTTTGTAAGCGGCGTGATGCCGACGGCGTGATCACGTTGGTGGCAAGCGGTGCACTGGTTTTCGACCAACAGCATTTCACCGCGTCGCACCTTCTGGCCGCGTTGATCAAGGCTTTCTAAGAAATGCCGTATCGCCGTTCGATCGTCGGCACTTAGCTGATATCGTGGCGCTTGAGGATCCGTTGGCGATTCGCTGCAAGCAACGTCCCATCGCGTATCGTGATTCCATGGCAAAGCCTGGACTTCGGGTGCCGTGCTGATCGAGTGGCAAGCAGCGCACCGCAGTTGCGCGACCAACCGCCTGCCTTCTTCAAGTGTTTTGGCATCATCAGGAACGTCGTTCGCGACGACGTCGTTCTGTTTGCATTCACGCAGGAAGGCAACCAGTTCCGACACCTCGCGGCGGTTCACTTCGAATCTCGGCATGCGGTGGTCACGATTCACATTGCCGGGATCGGTCAACCAGCGCTCCAGGAACTTCTCCGGTCGTTTTTCGCTGATGCGAGACAACTGGCCGCCGGTGAACAAATCCTGTCGTCCCAGTTGATCCAGTTGATGGCAGGCAAGACATCCCAGCGAAAGCAGCAGCTCTTCCCCTCGTTCTGACTTGGATCGTTTGTCGTCCTTGGGCAATCGGGGTCCGGTCTTGAGTTGGCGTTTGATTTTGGGGGGAGGCTGTGACTGGCTGTTGAGATAGGCCACGATCGAAGTGGCTTGTTTTTCGCTGAGTGCGAATTGAGGCATCCGGCGGCCTCGATCCAACTGGTCGGCGGCATGGTCCATCAGCCACTCAAGAGACCAACTTGAGTGCACGTTGAACGCCACGTGATTCAATGCGGGGGCAGACAACGCATCGGCTTCACCTGGGATCTGATGGCAAGCCGCACAACGCAAGGCGCGTACCAGTTGCTGCCCTCGTTGGTACTGTCCTTGATCTTCCGACACCGTTTCGTGTGAGAACACACGGCTGGACATCGGCTCGCGCTGGAATCGAGGACCTTCCCAGAACAGCGTCAGCTGCCCGGCCTCGGCGGTGCGCTGGTAAACGACTTGGAAGGGGTGATAGTCGAAGGGAAGCTGCAGCGGCTCACTGATCAACCAACCTGGTTTGTCCAACGAGCCCTGCAGGACCACGTCTTCATTGAGACGGATCTCGACACGCCCCTGCACGAAAGCTGCAAATCGATAGTTACCCTGCCCTTCGGTTTCCAACAGCCCTCGCCAGGTAACGCGAAACGGGCCGGCCGGTAGTCGGCGATCGGGCGCGGCATCCTTCCAGACAAAGCGAATATCTCGATCGATCCGACGGATCGGTCGGTCGTCCTCGCCCGCCATTTCAAACGTGGCAACCAGTCCTGGACGATACCCATCGTCCGCGTCGTCGTCCTGGGCCCACGCCGCGCACCCACAAACCAGGTACACGGCGAACGCCGTCACCCATCGACCGCAATCACAACCTCGCAAACCGTTCCCCTCGTAACTCGGAAACCGGTCACCGTCCCAGGTGACGCCATCTATTCGAGCATGTTGTCCAACAGATTGTTCAACTCATTATCACTGATCTGCATCGTCGCCGCGGCGACGGCAAACAGTTGTTTTTCGATGTCCTGCAACACGCCGTCGGCAGCCATCATCTGCAGCAACTCGCGCAACAATTCCATTCGTTCACTCTTCATCGCCGGAATCGCCAGACTGGCCCCGGGGCTTTGAGCGTACTCAATCGCCGACTCGAATTCGTCGTCGGTGATGCCCCACCGAACCGCTCGGCTGGTCAGCAAATGGAGTTCTTCGTCGGTGACTTTTCCGTCGGCTACCGCCATCACCATCAGATTCCTGAACATGTCATTTCGATCCATGTGCTGAACTTTCCGATTGAGTTGATTGAGCGAGCAAGACACAGCATATCACGCCTGCGGCATGCCGGCGCTGATCGCGGTGTACTTGTCGAATGGTCCCAAGCGATATTCCGGCTTTCGACGGTTGAATTGATTCAAAACTTTCGAGTCGGGTCGTTGGTCGGTGTCCTATATTTGGCCGAGGACTGTATCTACACGTACCGAATCGATTCTGATAATGACGTATGACACGCTGGTAACGGAGGAAGAGGCTCGTCGAGGCGAGCGTCGCAGTTGGTTGCCCTTCTGCATTATCCTCACTACCCTTCTGGCTTGCGCATACGGACTCTCCCGCAACGATGCGGATCCCGACTTATGGGGGCACGTACAATTCGGCCGCGATGCGCTGCAGTACGGCCTGCCCGAGACCACGACTTACTCGTATACGGCTGACGGCTATCGCTGGATCAACCACGAAGTTGCGGCCGAATACTTCTTTGCATTGACGGTCAACTGGATAGGCCCCACCGGGCTGTTGGCATTCAAGTGCATGCTCGGCGTGCTGATCATCGGCATGATGATGGCTCGCGCTTCTCGCATGTCTTTGCGACTGACCAGCGTGTGTTTCATGGCTCTGATAGTGGCCGCCAACCTGGCGCCGTACTGGGCCGTGCGTCCGCAGCTATTCAGCTATTTCTACTTCGCGTTGATGTTGCTGATTCTGTCTTGGGCGTTTGAGGGCTGGGAAGGACGTTGGTGGTTCCCCTGGTCGTGCGCACACTATGGCTCGCCGTCCACGCACACTCGTCGAAATCATCTGCAGGCACTTTGGCTGGCTGTGCCGTTGTTCCTGTTCTGGGCTAATACACATGGCGGTTTTGTTGCTGGCCTGTGCGTGTTCCTGGCTTACCTGAGCATTCGTTGCATCGAGGCGTTCTGTTGTCGTGACGACAACGCATGGAAGTGCGCTGGCATGACCGCTCTGGTGGGCGCAGCCAGCGTTGCCGCCAGTTGCGTGAACCCCTACGGCCTCGACCTGCACATGTGGTTGATCGAATCACTGACGATTCCTCGCCCCGAGATTACTGAATGGCACCCGCCCGATCTGTTGCACCTCACCTCGCTACGGCTGTGGTTGCTGTTGGCGTGCTGGTTCATCTGTTTGATCTTTTCGCGGCGTCAACGCGACTTGACTCACCTGGTGGTGATGACGCTGATCCTGTGGCAGGCGCTGTCACATGAACGGCACATACCATTCTTCGCATTGGTGCTTGGTTTCTGGCTGCCGCCTCACGTTGATTCGGTGCTGGATCGCGTGCTGGGAATCTCCCGGCCAGTCGAGGAAAAGCCGTCGGTTTGGACTTACGTTACGTGCGGATTTGTCGTCTCGTTGGTGATCGTAGTGCTTTCGGGCCAGCTGCGGCAGATGAATGTCGATCGCAGCCATTATCCGGTATCGGCCATGGAATACATGGCCCGACATGATCTCAATGGAAAGATGGTGGTCACGTACAACTGGGCCGAGTACGTGATTGCGGCGCGCGGTAGTCGCCATGAAAAAGACGAAGGTGTGCAGGTCGGTTTTGATGGCCGCTTCCGCACGTCGTATCCCCAGGCGGTCGTCGACATGCACTTCGATTTGTTGCTGGGCAATCCGCGTCGACTGCGTTTTCGCGGGGAGGACTCGCCCGCCTTCGATCCAAAACGGATCCTCGCGTTCAAACAACCGGACCTGGTATTGATCAGCCGAAAACAGGTTCACTCCACGGAAGTGCTGGATCTTTGTCGGCCCAACTGGGTGTTGCTGTACCAGGACGAACTTTCGCAGCTGTGGGGGTGCAAGAAGCGTTTTGGCACACCGGGTAGTCCCGACTACCTGCCGCCCAGCCGCCGCGACGTCACGAATCGTCGACAACGGGGTCATGTCGCCTGGCCGGCGATACCTGCCTCGTCGACGCACGCCTCCCGCGATCAAAAAGCCACGCGACACGAGGGCTGACCATGGCCACGCCTTCGATTGCGACATCCGGGCAAGCGATTGCGGAATGGACCCAACGACTGACCACCCTGGTCGTGGTTCTGGCTTGTCTGTATCTGATGTCCAACAACCGCACCGACCCGGACCTTTGGGGACATGTGCGCTATGGACAAGAGTTACTTGAGTACGGACTGCCCGAAACCGCAACGCATACCTACACGGCCATTGGTCACCGATGGATCAATCACGAGTTGCTCAGTGAATTGGCATTGGCCGCGACCTTCAACACCTTCGGGGCCTGCGGAATTCTGATCGGCAAGTGCCTGCTGGCACTGGCGCTGATCGGCCTGTTGCTCTTTCAAGCTCGCCGAAACGGCACGGATCAAAGTGTGACATCCGTCCTGCTGATCGTCGTGGCGCTGAACCTGATGGTGTTCTGGAATGTTCGCCCACAGGTGTTCAGTTTCGTGATTTTCGCAATCATGTTGGGGCTGCTAAGCGCGGCCTTTGCCGACTGGGAAAACCGCTGGCACGTGAAAAGGCCTCGCCATCCGATGCAGCAAGCTCCGTGGAATCTGGTCTGGCTGACACCGGTCCCGCTGCTGATGTGCATCTGGGTCAACACGCACGGTGCGTTCGTGGCCGGCCTGGCAATCCTGGGCGTCTACCTTTGTATTCGTTGTGGCGAACTTTGGTATCGATCCAGGCTGCGATTCTGGAAGTCGGCATTGGCGCTGAGCCTGGTGATGCTCGCCAGCTGCGCTGCCGCTCTCGTAAATCCCTACGGATTCGAGTTGGTACAGTGGTTGGCTCATTCTCTGTCGGCAGCGCGGCCTGAGATTATCGAATGGTTACCGCCTGACGCGGCGCCGGTATGGTGGCCCTTCTGGGGATTGGCGGCAGCGACTGTGATCGCGCTGTGGCGCACACGGAGACCTCGTGATCTGGCCCACACGGTCATTCTGACATTGACCATGTGGCAAGCGATGATGCACCGCCGCCATATCCCACTCTTCGCCATCCTGGCGGCGTTTTGGATGCCGCAGCACTTTCAATCGGTGTGGGATCAATGCCGATTGTATTTATCCAAACGCGGCCACTCCGCCGGGTCGCCGATCGCCAGCCGCCGTGTCGTGATGCTCGGGCTGGTGTTGATGTGCGGGCTGTTGAGCTGGAGCCTGGTGGATCAACTGCGAACGATTGCGGTGGCTCGCAGCGGGTACCCTGTCGCCGCCGTCCAGTACATGGCCGACGAACAGATCTCCGGCAACCTGGTGGCGCGATTCAAGTGGGCTCAGTACACCTTGTTCTCGCTGACCGACCGCCAGGACGAAACCGCAACTCGACTTGCGTTTGATGGACGATTTCGTACGTGCTACCCGCAAGAGATGGTGGACATGTACTTCGACTTTGCAGCGGGACGCGCTTTCCGCAATCGCGCCGGAAATCTCCCCGACTTTGACCCGGCAAGGATCCTCCGCCACCGAGACCCCCATTTGATCCTGATGGATCGCAACTTTGCCCACGCATCGGCCGTGATCGAGTCGCAGGCGGCGCACTGGGTTTTGTTGTACCAGGATGAGGTCAGCCAACTGTGGGGCCAGCGGGATCGCTACGACGATCCGAATAGCCCGCACTACCTTCCTCCGGAGCGACGCAGCGTGAGCGATGCACCGCAAATTGGCGTGGCAGCGTGGCCCGCGCTGCCGATGAAAAAACAACAAGATCGCCCAGCAACGCGATGGAACGGCCTGGCGAGTAACCAAGATCGCGATGCCCTTGACGGAGATCAACCTTGAGCGATTCGACAACCCAACCCACATCCGACCCCGCCAGCATCCCGGTTCCCGTGCCCGTCGGCAAAACCGATGCAAAAGATACGTTCGACGCGACGACCCAACGAGTCGATGAGCAGTTGGAAAGTCTGGATCAGCTGCAGCAGCAGATCGACCGCGTCGACGATGAAGCCGGCCTGCAGTTTCCTGCGGACTTCGTGCTCTCGATCGTGATTCCCGTGTTCAACGAAGAAGACACGATCCTCGAGATCCTGGACCGTGTCGATGCGTTGCCCGTCAACAAGGAAATCATTGTCGTCGACGATTGCAGTACCGATCACACACGCGAAAAGCTGCAAAGCGTTGAACGCCTTTATCGAGTGATCTACAAACCGCACAACGAAGGCAAGGGCGCAGCACTTCGCAGCGGGTTTGCCGCAGCGACCGGAAGCGTCGTGGTGATCCAGGACGCCGATCTGGAATACGACCCTCGCGATATCCTTCCGCTGCTGGAACCGATTATTCGTGACGAAGCCGATGTGGTGTACGGTTCGCGCTTTCTGGGCGAAGAAGTCCGTGATCCCTCCTGGTTGCATCGATTTGGTAACGGCGTGCTGACCAAAGCATCCAATTGCCTGACAGGTTTGAAACTGACCGACATGGAGACCTGTTACAAGGCATTCCGACGCGAAGTCTTGAGCGACCTGACTCTGAAACAGAATCGATTTGGATTCGAACCTGAAGTAACCGCCAAGCTGGCCCGTCGAGGTCGGCGGTTCGCCGAACTACCGATCGGCTATCACGGTCGCGGATACGAAGAAGGCAAAAAGATCGGTATCAAAGATGCCGTGAATGCCTTCTATTGCATCGTGCGTTACGGCTTGATGGACTAACGCCTCAGTGTCCTCTGTGACTCTGTGGTTCTAACACTCAGAATCTTGTTAAGTCGCGCAAGTTTAGCGATGCCGACGCATTGGCCACTCTTCGCGAACGACTCCCAGACAGATTTGGCGCGGGACATGTTTGGTTGTGGTCTCGGGCCAGGCTGTGACTCTGTGGTAATTTCGCCTGAATGGGGCAGAGCCTACTGCGGAACTCGACGGCGGTTGTCGAACTGAATCTGTTTCACTCCTTGCGGGGTCTGTTGGGCCGCCGTCCTACGCTGCCGCAACACCTTCGATAGTTTGGCAACTGTTTCCGCATGATCGGGACTTGCCGCCAGGTTGTTCAGCTCCTGCTGATCCGCACGATGGTCGTACAGTTCACGGCCGGCCGCCGCTTCACCACCCCACTCGGTGTATCGAAAACGGGGAGTACGAATGCTGTACCCCACGTCGTATTGCGTGAACGCTGATTCACGAACCGGCGTGGATGGATCTTTCAGCGTCGGCACGAGACTCGTGCCCGCCACGTATTTTGGCGGCGTCAAACCGCACAACTCGGCAAGCGTTGGGTAGAAGTCCACCATTTCCGACATGGTTTTGGCTACGCCGCCTTCAGCGACTCCAGGCCCGGCAATGATCAAAGGTACTCGCGCGGCGTTTTCGAACAGCGTCGTCTTCTGCCAGTGTCCATGTTCACCCATGTGATACCCGTGGTCCGACGTGAACAACACAATCGTGTTTTGGCTCAGCCCCGTCCGATCTAAGGCTTCCAGAATCCGGCCTATCTGCGCATCGGCAAACGTAATCGATGCGTAGTACGCCTGGATGGCTTGCCGGGCGACTTCATCTTTCAGGTTCACCTGATCCTTTTTGCGCGTGATCGATTTGCGCGCCGGACTGGGAAGTGTTTCCAGATAGCCAGCCGGAACTTCGGGAACCTGAATGTCGGCCGTGGGATACTGGTCGAAATATTTGCGAGGGGCAACGTACGGCGTGTGTGGACGAAACAGGCCGACTGCCAGAAAAAATGGTTGCTTCGTGGTCGCATGCCGCTCCAAAACCGCGATCGCTTCGGTGGCGGCAATGCCGTCGGTTTGTTCCTCGTCGGTTCCGTCGGCAGCCAGCCAGCTCAAGGTGCCGCCGAAAGCCCCTGGCTTCAAACTGAAGATCAGACTTTCATCCGCTTTGTCCCGGCCTCGAGGATTGATGGTGTAATCCCACGAATACGGATCGTCGTGTCCGCTGGTACCGATGTGCTTGGGCACGTTGTAGTGGTAGATCTTGCCGATCCGCGTGGAAAAGTAACCCGACTTCCGAAACATCTGCGACATGGTTTGCACGTTGGGAACATGTTCGCGCAAGTAGATGGCATTGCGGTGGATCAAGGTTTGATCGGGGTAGAGTCCAGCCATGAACGAGGCGCGGCTGGGCCCGCAAAGTGGATACTGACAGTAGGTGTGATCGAAGCGGACACCGCGTCGCGCAAGCCGATCCAGGTGCGGAGACTTCACCAGCGGATGCCCATAGCAGGCCAGATCGCAGTTCAAGTCGTCGCAGATCAGAAACAGAACGTTGGGCGGATCGGCCGCTTGAATCGAATTGGTCGATGCCAGGCACGTCAGCAGTATCGCAAGACTCAACACTCTCATTTCATTCTCCGCTACCAAATAGGAGCTACCGCTCGTCCGTCACCAATTCGGGCTAGGAGCTGTTGGGTATTTCTGCGTTACCGATGGCTCTCGTTGATCACCTGCGCGAAATAGCAAAACTCCGAGTGCGCGTCGATCGCCAACTCAGGCCGGTCGGTCGGCCACCTCGCGAACCACGATTCGGTTTCCTGACATGGAAACGATGCGTACATTCTTGCCAGCATCCACAAACGTTCCGTCGGCCACCACGTCGACGTAGTCGTCACCGAACAAAGCGCGACCTGCAGGACGTAACGGCGTGTCGGCGGTGCCCCAGTCTCCAACACCGTAGGGTAAATCGGGCGCAACGATGGCCTTGCCGTCTACCGTCGATTCTTCCAATTCCTCCGGCGGTTGCAGGACCAAATGCCGCATCACGGGCATCGAACCGAAATGGTGCCCGTACAGCATGGCTAACAGGATCCCGATGCCGCCGGCCGAGAAGAACACCAGCAGCGACATTCCAACGGTCTGCAGCGAGCGTTGATTTTGCGGGATATGGCCTTCGATGCTGGCCATCAAGATGGAAGACAGCACCAACAGGATGCCCGAGATCCCGGCGACACCGAATCCCGGAATGATGAAAATCTCGACCGCGATAAACACCACGCCCAGGAAAAACAGGATCACCTCCAGCCAGCCCGAGGTGCCACCCAGAAAACGACTCCAGAAGAACAGTGTGAAGCAGAGTCCGGCGATCAAGCCGCCGACACCGATACCCGGTGCGCTGAATTCGACGAACAGAGCAATCAAACCGATCAGGAACAACAGCCCCGTCACAATGTGCCAGTTCAGGATTTCGACGGCCCAGTCCACACTCGTCGTGCGCAGAACGGTGGGAGGAGAATCCAGTTGCAGGAACTGGTGAAGTTCTTCGTCACTTTCGACGGTCTTGATCGCCAGGCCCAGGGTAACAGCGCGTGCGCCGTTGACTTCCAGGAACCTTCCCTTTTGGGATTCCTGGATCGGCTTGCCTTTCATCCACGTGCCGGGATCGGTTTCTTTCAGTTCCGCCTCGCTCATCACGCGCGTTTCACCGGTTTCCGCATGCTCGACAAAAAACAGCTCGACATTTTTGTCGACCATTGCCTCGGCGACGGACGGTGGATGTTGCTGCGACTCGCTGATGGTGCGTACGAACGTAGCCAGGTCGGATACGATCTTTTCAGGAGCGTGGCGAAACGCAGAATCCTCGCCTTCGATGATCGGTCCGGCGTCGCCGATCCTGGCGGTCGGAAACATCACGATGTCATCTGCACCCAACGAGACAATGGCAGCACCGCTGAGAGCTTCACGTTTGACGTAGGCCACGGTGCGTGCCCATTCGATATCACGGAGGGTTTCCGCGATGTTCTTGCTTGAAATCACATAACCACCCGGGCTATCGATCTGCAGGATCACGACCGATGCGCCCATTTTTTTCGCCTGGTTCAACTTGCGATAGAAGAACTGTTCAAGAATGGGTGTGATCATGCCTTCAAACTCGATCACCACCGCCTCTTGAGTTGCCTCTTGCGCCGACAACTTGCCAGGCGCCGCCATGACGGTTGCCAGCACCAGCAGGCCGCCGATCAATGATTTAGCAGCCATCAGGCTTGGAAATCGCAGCTGTCGCAAATCGTTCACGCTTGTTGCCCTTGGAACGTACTTTGTATGAACACGTGGAATTTTTTTATTTCACGCAGATGTCGCGATGCGGTTGAAACAAAAATGAGTCTGTTGCTCCTTAGTTGCTCGCACGCGCCGTAACCGGTAGCGGCCTCTGGCCATAGTCTACAGCCTGTACGGTATGCCTGCTAAGCTATCGGATTCTTAACTCTCCACAGAGCCGCGAAAGAAAGCTCCTATGTCGCGACGCATCGTGGTTTTGACCGAGGGCCACAGCGACCCGCATTCGGCGAAAACAGGCTGCAGTGTAATCCGCTATCGGCGCGAGGAAGTGGTCGGCGTCTTGGACAGGACTCGGACCGGACAAGACGTGCAGTCGGTGTTGGGAACCGGCGAGGGCCTTCTTTTTTCCGCGCAACTGTCGGACGTTCCCGACGCGGACACTCTGCTGATCGGCATCGCTCCCACAGGTGGCAAGATTCCGACGACCTGGCGGACGGTCATTTCCGAAGCCATCGGGCGCGGCATGACCGTCGTCTCGGGACTGCATGAATTCATTGGCGACGATCCTGAGTTTGCTGCGCAAGCGCGCGATGCCGGTGTCGAGATCCACGATTTGCGAAAGAACGACTTTCGAGAGATTGCTCGACGAGTGCCGCTGTCTGATTCCTGTGCACGCGTGCTCACGGTCGGTCACGACTGCGCAGTCGGCAAGATGGTAACGGCGATTGAAATCTGTGAAGTCCTCAAGCGGCGAGGCCGCGCAGCCAAGTTCGTACCCACCGGCCAGACCGGCATCATGATCGAAGGCGACGGACTGCCGATCGATTGCATCACTGCTGATTTTGTCAGCGGTGCCGCCGAACAACTGGTGGTGGAACAACAGCACCAGGAGTTCCTTCTGATCGAAGGACAAGGGAGTCTGGTTCATCCATCTTATTCGTCGGTCACCCTGGGATTATTGCATGGATGCGTGCCTCATGGACTGATTCTTTGCTACGAAGTCGGTCGCACGACCGTCACAGGCATTCCGCACATGGCAATCCCACCGCTGGAGGAAATCAAGCAGATCAACGAAATGATGGCGAGCGTGATGCAGCCTTGCTCGGTCATTGGGATCTCGATGAACTCGCGGTTGATCGACGACCAGCAGGCGGAAGAAGAACGCCAGCGGATACGACAACAATTCGGACTGCCGGTGGTGGATGTGTTTCGCCACGGCGCCGACGAGCTGGCTGATGCTGTGGTCGAGTTGGGGGACAAGCTGAAAAAACAAAACTCGTGATCTCTGTTTCTCTGTGGCGAATATCAGGCCGCAAAGAAACAGAGATCGATGAGAAAGGATGTTCGACAATGAAACTGCGACTGTATCAGTACGACCTGCCACTGAAGCACGTGTTTCGCATTTCTCGAGGTGCCCTCGAGGTGCAGACCACCGTGATCGTCGAATTGGAACAGGCCGGCTGTCGCGGCTACGGGGAAGCCACCACCAACCCCTACTACGGCTTCACGGTCGAGAACATTGCCGGCGCTTTGAGCAGCGCCCGCAGCGTCTTCGAAGCCACCGAGCTTGATGATCCCGCCGAATTCTGGAATGTCGCTCACCAGCACATGGCCGACAATCCCTTCGCGTTGTGTGCACTGGATCAAGCCGCTCACGACCTCTGGGGAAAACTCCAAGGGAAGCCCGTGTATGAGTTATGGGGTCTGAACCTCGAGCAGATACCGGCATCCAACTACACGATTGGCATCGACGAAATCGAGACGATGGTGGCCAAAATGCAGGAATTCGCTGATTGGCCGATTTACAAAATCAAGTTGGGCACCGATCAGGACCTGGAGATTGTTCGCCGCCTGCGGGAACAAACCGACGCCACATTTCGAGTCGATGCGAACTGCGGCTGGACCGCCGCACAAACCATTGGCCAGTCGCCGGCGCTGAAAGATCTGGGAGTGGAGTTTATCGAACAGCCGTTACCCGCCGATCAGTGGGATCCCATGCGCGATGTGCGACAGCAGTCCGCCCTGCCGGTCATTGCCGATGAAAGTTGCATTGTCGAAGCAGATGTCGCCAAGTGTGACGGCGCCTTTCACGGGATTAACATCAAATTGGTCAAGTGTGGCGGCCTCACGCCGGCGCGGCGGATGATTCAAGAAGCGCGGCAGCTCGGGTTACAAGTCATGGTGGGCTGCATGACCGAGTCCTCCGTGGGCATCTCGGCCATTGCTCATCTGTTACCGCTGTTGGATTACGTAGACATGGACGGCGCCGTGCTTTTGGCCGAAGACATCGCGGAAGGTGTTCAACTGCGGCAGGGACAGGCCGTGTTTCCTGAACGACCCGGCCTGGGAGTGGAATTGACGAAGGCAGGGCAAGAGTTGTAGGCCGATTGACGGCTCAGCCTTCATTCCGTTTCTTCGAGGTGCCAATCCGATTGGCGCGCGGCCCTTCCAGACGCGACGCATCGTCGCGAGCCAGCCAGACGGTTTGTGCTTTCCAACCGCGGCCGATCACCACGCGCTTCCAATTGGCCGTCAGGTAGGTCTCTTCCGAGGAGAATTCGCGAATGAAACGGCCTCGTGTGGCGGCCGGACTGCCGGCGGGCGGCATCCGCATCGCTTGATTCACCGCCCTCTGATCGACCATGGTTTTCACCACACCCGTCATTCGCAACCGCTCGAAGTAGCCCTCCGAAGAAAGTTCGTGGTAACGGATGTCGATCTTCTTCAGCACGCTCCAGTCTTCGTTCTCGGCCTGTTGCAGCAGGTAACGTTTGGTGACCCAGTCTACCGATCCCAGCAGAGCCAGCGGAAACTCGCCGGAGATAATCGAATCCTCGAGCTCGGTGAGGACGTGGTCCCAAAGTTCGAGGATCTCTTCGGCTTCCTGAATCGGTTCGGGATGCTGACGGACAAACGCCAGGCAGTGATGATAATAGTACCGCTGGATCTCCAATCCGGAGATCAAGCGCTTCCCTCGTAAGGTGACTTGCGCGGTAAGCGATTCGTCAGCAGCAATCTGATGCAATGCGGAAATGGGACGAGCCAACCGCGGCGCCGTGCGAATGTATCCCGCTTCGATCGCGTCCAGCACTAACGCCGTGGTACCAATTCTTAAGTACTCGGCCACTTCGGCCATGTTGGAATCGCCTAATGCGATCTGTAACCGTTGCCGTTGTTTGAATAAATCGAAGAATTCACGCGGGGCGATACAAGCCTCGACGCAAGCCGATTTAAAGAAATGGCCCATCGTGTACACGGGGCGATCGGCCAGGAATCCTCCAAAACCAACCAGGCAATTCATCGACGGTGCCTTGTCGGCCAGATGAAATCGCCTTCGCTCGTCCAACATCCCGGCGCCACTGACCAGCGAACGGCTGACAAGGAATGGAGTCAGTTGGCGACGCGTACGACGGAATGCTGTCAACCAGGCGAGTGTTAACAATCCCAGTGCCATCGGCGCGGTCACGACGCGTGTGACCCACAACACCACCGATTCCAACCACGCTGGTAACGGGCTGCCGGTTTCTCGACCTTCAACCCAGTCGTCGCCGAACATCTTCCGCGCCAGTTCGCGCGGGTTGGAGACAAACGCCTGTAGCGGAGCAAACACCAGCCCCGCAATCGCCAGATAGGCCAGCATGGCGGCGATCATCACCAGGAATCCCAGCCACGTGATCATCAGCCAGGGGATCAACAACACCAGCCCCACACGCCAAACGGCCAACGACCAACCGCGGCCTAATTCAACTTCGTAACTTTCTTGAGCGCCGTACACATTGCCGAAGCCGTCGCGGTCATTCTTGATCAACTGAAAGCCCGGCCCCTGCCCGTCGCCCGACCCTTCGTTGGATTGCGTGGCAGCCGATTCGCGCACCAGCTGGTCCTGGGCTCGCTGATAGTGAAGCAATTGGCGCGGACCGCGACACTCTGGGGTCGACCCCTCGATCAGACCGCCACCTGCAGCAGGTCGCTCGGCCTCGAACCAGAGCGCACCGCCATTGGCTGTAAAGACACCTTCCTTGAAGTGCCGCGCGGGAACCGCCGGAATCCGGCTTTTGAGATGGGTTACCAGGCGTTGGTACAACGCGAAACGCGACGCGGGGGGAGTTTGCGAACCGATTCGAAGGGCGTATTCGGTCTCCAGCCCCATCAAACGCTCGAGGAGCTGCACCTTATTCGCCGCCGTGCGGAACGACCGTTTCATCGAGGTACTGTTCCGGTTGCTCACGACTGTCGCGGAGCACGTCTTCAACCACCTTTTCCAGCGGAACCGTCAGCGGTGAAGTCTGGGTAGTCGTTTTGGATTGCAGATCGGATGACATATTGATTCACCTCAGAGGAGAAGGGGCCGGTGTCAGCTGGGCCCAAGTCGGTCGTCTTTTTGCTTCAGCTGAAAACCAGAGCGACTGGCTCTCTGACTTTCCATCGTATCCAGGGCGACACCCCCAGGCAACGGTTTGAACGGCCGCGACGTTTCGATTGGCGTTGAAAACAATCCGCTATCACTGAAAGCTTCTTGCAGTATTCGACTTACGCCGACCGGTGGGATGCCGGTCCCAGGGCGCTTCGCGGCGGCCAAACAGGAGGTTCGTGGCCGGCCACGCACGACATGAATGGACGGTGGACCCGGACCGGCCCTGCACGACTGCCGGCTTGCACAGGTACCCTAAAACCAAGATTCTGACGTATCAAACAGTGTCGCCAAGGCGACAACCAAAGACGAGCTCCCGCTCGTCCAGTGCCAATCCGCTCTCCTCCCGATGTACATCGGGATCGCTAAGTTTGCGCGAAATGGCAAGACTCTGAGTGTTAGTAATCCAGTTATCCCCCAGCTTTCGTTTGGACACTCACTTCATGAAGACCCTGATCCGCCACGCTCAAGTCGCCTTTGCCCAGGAAGTTCGCCAAGCGGACGTCCTGATCGATGGAACCACGATCGCCGACATCGACCCAGGCATGCAGGTGCAGGCGGACGAAACCGTCGATGCCGAAGGCAAGTTCCTGTTACCTGGAATCATCGACGACCAGGTGCATTTTCGCGAACCGGGACTCACGCACAAGGAAGATTTGTGGCACGCCAGCCACGCGTGTGCGAAGGGTGGGGTCACGACTTTCCTGGAAATGCCCAACACCAAGCCGCCCACCATCGATGTCGAACGACTGCACGAAAAACTGGCCATCGCTTCGCGTCAGAGTCTGGTGAACTACGGTTTTTACATGGGTGCCACCCTCGACAATGTCGATCAGCTGAAGCTGGCCAAGCGGACGCCTGGCATCAAGATCTTTATCGGATCCAGCACCGGCAACATGCTGGTTGACGAACAGGCAGTGTTAGAAAAGATCTTCGCCGAAACATCCTTGCCGATTACCGCGCATTGCGAGGATGAAACGACGGTGCGCTCCAACCAACAAAAATATGCCGACCGCACCGATGTTCAAGCGCATTCACTGATTCGCGATCACCATGCTGCCTACCTGGCCACTCAGCGAGCGATCGACCTGGCCAAGCGTCATCAACATCGCTTTCATGTGCTGCATGTGTCCACAGCCGCGGAAGTCGAACTGATTCGTGATCACGGCGATGTGATCACTGCTGAAGTATGCCCCCACCACCTGTTCTTTAACGTTGATGACTACGATCGCCTGGGCAGCCTGATTCAAATGAATCCCTCGATCAAGACGGCTGAGGATAATCAGGGGCTGTGGTCCGCCTTGATGGCAGGTGACATTCAGGTGATCGCGACCGATCACGCGCCCCATACGCTCGAGGAAAAACAAAAGCCTTATCCTCAATCGCCGTCCGGTCTACCGGCCGTGGAAAACTCGCTCGCACTTATCCTGGATCGCGTCAATCAAGGTGCTTGTTCGCTGAACCAGGTCGTGCACTGGATGTGCGAAGCTCCGGCGCGAGTGTGGGACATCGTCAACAAAGGACGCATCGAAGTCGGGTACGACGCCGATCTGGTACTGGTGGACATGGAACTTCAACAAACGATTTTGAACGAGCAACAGCAGACCAAATGCGGTTGGAGTCCCTGGCATGGTACGACCCTCCAGGGATGGCCGATACGCACGTGGGTGATGGGACAGCAAGTGTTCTGCCACGGCGAATTCGATGAAACGGTGCGCGGGCAGGAAGCCACGTTTGATCATTCGCGAGGCGGATATTGGGGGTGAGGTATCAGCGATCAGGTAACAGGCTACAGGCTGCAGTATTCAGTATTCAGTAGTCGAACTGATCTTGCCTCCATTTCCGTTTTTCTGTAAAAGCCCTCCCGCGTTTTCTTTTCACGGAAATTGGCGGCTGCGCTGAACGTCCGTTCGGACGGGTTGTCACATCTGCTGCTTCGGTCGAGGAGCTCGATATATGCGCGCTTTGCAACTGATCCGCTTGTTCGTTGTTTCCACAATCATCGGCGCGATGAGCCTGGTCATTGTGCCGCCCGCGGTTGCGACTTCGACGGTGATCGCCGGTGAACCCGAAATCGATCCTCGTGTTCTGCGTGACCAACTGACCAAGGGTTTGAAAGTCACCCGCCCTGAGGAACAGGAATTCGTCGACAAGGTCGTGGCTAAAGTCGACGCGGGTGATCTGGAACTGCGGTTGGTGTACGCGATGTTCAAATGGTCCCGACGCCGCAGACCCAGCTATCCGTTCCCCTACTTCAAGCTGGGGATGATCCGGATGGCCAAGAAAGAAGGCGTTGATCTGACCAAGTAGGCGATCGTGCTGAACAACATTATGCAAGTGCTATCGGCAGCGTGATTTTTGAAGTTGCGCTTTTCGCCAATAACTAACCCGAAGCGTGAGCGAGGGACAGCGGTTTGCCTTCATGGTACGCCCTCACCCTCGCTGACGCTTCGGGTTAGTTAGTGAACGGTTCACCCTCCTCTAACCTCTAACCTCTAGCCTCCAGCCTCTAGCCTCTAGCCGCTAGC
>CAJHYY010000436.1_pt1 | contig 17300 bp, 15 predicted proteins | sample 9198861 | NCBI WGS metagenome assembly CAJHYY01 (sample SAMEA7708377, study PRJEB35096) | sediment metagenome | biome: marine neritic benthic zone biome [ENVO:01000025]; feature: sediment [ENVO:00002007]; material: shallow marine sediment [ENVO:03000034] sea grass bed [ENVO_01000059] ... | reverse complement strand
CGTCCACCAGGGAGCCACACTGCCGACGCGCGGTGAATCGAATTGGCGGAGCGGGGAATCCGTCCAACCGTCGGTGACGGTCAATCCACAACCGAGGATGTGGATGATTTCCGATTCGGCTTCCAAGAGGCCGTGGTTGATCAATTGCACGACATGCTTCGACCCGGTGGCCTCGATGAATCGAACCTCATCTCCCAAATCGTAAGGGTCGTCGTAGGCCTGGGGCTGGATCACCAGAACCTCGCTACCACGCGGACGATTTTGCAGCACCGAAGCCAGAGTGTCTTCGAACGCTTGAGCGGGACCAGCGCACGGGATGAGGATAGATAAACGTGTCACGACTCGGGTTCCTTCGCGACGTCAGATGGCAGAACATGCGGGGGTTCAAAGCGACGTCTATGGCGGTCGTCGCGGACTGTAGCGGTCGTGGCGTTGCTTGTCCGATTCAATCCGACGAGATGACGCTACAGCGAAAACGAACACGCTCTAGTCCCGTTATTCGGTCACCGGCGATTTGCGAGTTTACCCGAAGCCGCGCGATTCGCTGCCCTCCGCAGAACACCCGGCTCACATATTTCCCAGATTACCTATTTAGCCTTGGATAGCGTGAGACCCAAACAGCGCAACTTCAAAACTGACGCATCGGGTTAGTTCTCGAGGAATCGAGCGAAGCAATAAGAAAGGTCAACATCCAGAATTGCGCCTCGTGCTTGGACGGTGCCGTGGGCAAGCTTACGCAAAAAGGGCGCATCTTCGACTCGACAGCGAAAGCCACATGAATGCGGGCTTCGCCGTCTTACCGGGCCTCGGACCAGATCTGCACCAGTTGCATCACGACTTCCTGCGCCTGGCACATCTCCTCGAGGCAGGTCCATTCCAGTGGCGAGTGGATGTTGTGCTGGCCGACCGAGAGATTGGGCGTGGGCAGTCCTTTTTCGGTCATCAGCGAGCCGTCCGTACCTCCGCGAATGATGGAGAGCTTGGGAGTGCGGTTCAGCCGTTTGTGAGCTTCGACTGCGAACTCAACGGCCCGCGGCTCCTTCGATAAACCATCCCCCAGGTTGCGATATTGGCGAGTCACGACCACTTCGACTTTCGATCCAGGAAACTCCTGTTCGGTGCGCGAGCCCACCGCTCGCAGGAGTTCGGCGTGTTCGTCCAGCTTGGGTGTATCAAAGTCGCGCAATAAAACCTTGATTTGGACTTCGCCCACTCCGCCTTCGATGATGTACGGATGCAGGAAGCCCTGCCGATCTTCCGTGTTTTCGGGCGACCGGTTTGCTGGAAGCTGGTCCACAAACCATGCTGCGGCGCGCATCGCGTTGACCATGCGATCTTTGGCGATCGCCGGGTGGATGTTGACACCCTGAATGATCACGTTGGCCATGTCAGCCGAGAACGTCTCCACGTCGATGTCGTCGGCCCCCGATCCGTCCAGCGTGTAGCCGGCGGTCGCTGCGACTTGCTCAACGTCCAACCGGGAGACTCCCATGCCGATTTCTTCATCGCAGGTGAACACAACCTGGACGGGAGCGCGAGGCAAATCGGGTTGTTCGATCAGCTGTTGCATGGCTTCGACGATCACGGCCAACCCGGCTTTGTCGTCGCTTCCCAGTAGCGTCGTACCGTCGGTAGTCACCAGCGTCTTGCCGACCATCGTCGCCAGCTCCGGACTCTGATCGACCGTGATCACTTGCTGTGGATCACCCGGCAGATGGATGTCGCCACCCGCGTAGTCGCGGATGACTTGCGGTTTGACGTCGCGGCCTGTCGTTTCGGGTGAAGTATCGAAATGCGCGTTAAAGGCAATCGTCGGGGCATGGGGGACGGTTCCTGGGAGTTTCCCCCACACCAGTCCGTGGTCATCCTGTTTCACTTCGCTGAGACCCATGGTTTCCAATTCACCAGCGATCAGTTTGCCCAGTTCCCATTGGCCAGGGCTGCTGGGATATTCGTCGGTTCCGTCGCGCGCTGTCGTATCCACCACCACATAGCGCAAGAATCGTTCGAGTAGTCGATCGGGATTCATATCACAAGCGAGCCTCGGGCGTTGGGTCGAAAGAATCTGCCGGTTGTGCTAGAAATGATTCAGCCAGTCGCCGGCGCGAGGGTGTCAGTCTATCGCATCCGCATTGACCACGCAGCGGGACCGCGGCAGTGAAAGGAAGGAGTCGAACATGGGCGGCCACAAAGATGTACGGTTCTTGGTGTTTGACATTGAGAGCATCGCGGACGGCAACCTCATTGCATCTTTGAAATACCCGGGCGAAGGACTCGAACCGGAAGAAGCCATCGCTCGTTATCGGGCCGACTTGTTGGAAAAGTACGACTCGGACTTCATTCCTTACACGTTCCAGATACCTGCCTCACTGGCGATCGCCAAAGTGGACAAAAACTTTGTGCTTACCGATCTCACGGTACTGGACGAAGAACTGGCTCGCCCGCATGTGATCACCGAACACTTCTGGCGCGGCTGGACCAAACACCATCAACCGACTCTGGTGACGTTCAACGGGCGCACGTTCGATCTGCCGCTGTTGGAACTTTCAGCTTTCCGCTACGGCATCGGGATCCCGAAGTGGCTGGACCTGCAGGGTCGCAGCTACGACCAACCGCGAAATCGGTACAACACCGAGTCTCATCTGGACGTGCACGATGTGTTAACCAACTTCGGAGCGTCGCGTTTTACCGGTGGCCTGAATCTGGCCGCTCAATTGCTCGGCAAGCCGGGAAAAATGGATGTCCAGGGGCACATGGTTCAAGATCTGTACCACCAGGGCCGCTTGAGTCAGATTCACGCCTACTGTCGCTGCGATGTGCTGGATACCTACTTCGTCTTTCTGCGGTGTGCGGTGATGATGGGCTGGCTCAGCCTGGACGAAGAGCAGAAGTTGATCGAAAAGACGCACCGCTGGATCGAGAGCAGGGCAGGGGAGGTGGACGGTTTTACCGACTACTTAGCCCATTGGGGTGACTGGCCCAATCCCTGGAACGAGCCGGAGAACGTCACTCTGTGACATCGTCGGCGCTATCGATGATGTCGAACACCGTTCCGTCCAGATTCAGCAGCCGGAACGCCTCACGCACGGGTGGCCGCATCGCTGCCAGCCACAGTCTGCCGTCTCGAGCGACCAGTCGTTTCTTGGTTCTGAGAATTCCGTTGATCACCGCGGTCGAGCAGAACGTGACCTGACCGAAATCGATGACCATGTCCTTGGGCTGTCGTGTTTCCACAAATTCGAGCAACTCGTCGTGCAGCTCACTGATCAGCAGTGTTTCGGACAACCGCGGATCGGACAGCGTCAAAAGGGTCAGATGATCGCGCTGTTCGACGTCAAAGTGTTTGTATTCGCCCATAAGAATCCGAACTCATACTCGTGTGTGATCCCGTCGCTACCAAACTAACGTTGTTGTCCGGCTTTCTCAAGCGCGACAGGTCCCCCTACAACCGCTACCTTCGTCATGGCTTAGGCGGTGGTGAAGTCCCTCGCCAACTCGTCCCGATAACAGATGACGTGCCACTGTACCGGCGCCTTCGAGAACTTCTGCGAGGACGAGTTCGTGGTGAAATCGGGGTTTGTGATCCTAACGGTTCTTGCTGTGGCAGGCGCCTGGTTCTTCTGCCAGCACTATCAAATCCAGAGTCTGGACGATCTTCCGTTCCTTCGCCGGCCGTCGGAAACGGTAACCCCAGGCACTCCCCCGGTGAAACGACAGGGCGAAACGATTCGGATTGCCTCGTTCAACATCCAGGTGCTCGGGCCAACCAAGATGGGCAAACCGCATGTGGTTGACCAGTTGGCACGAGTGATTCGCAAATTCGACATCGTGGCGGTGCAGGAAGTCCGGTCGCGCAGCGATGACATCATTCCGCAGCTTGTCGAAACCGTGAATGCAGCCGGCCGCCACTACGACTATGTCATCGGACCTCGACTCGGTCGAACACAGAATACCGAGCAATACGCCTTCATTTTCGATACCGCCAGCGTCGAGGTCGACCGCACGCAACTGTATACCATCGAAGACCCCAACGACTTGTTACACCGTCCTCCACTGGTTGCCTGGTTCCGCGTGCGAGGGCCGGCGCCCGAGGAAGCGTTCACGTTTTCGCTGGTGAACCTGCACCTGGATCCCGACGAAGTTCAGCGTGAGTTGGATGTTCTGGACGAGGTGTTTCGCCTGGTGCGCGACGACCAGCGACAAGAAGACGATGTGGTCTTGCTTGGCGATTTCAACGCCGAAGATCGATCGTTGGGACCCGTGTTGGAGATTCCGTCGATGATCCCGGTCGTGCAAGGCATGCCGACCAACACCCGAGCGAACCGTCAGTACGACAACATCGTTTTGCACAAGATTGCCACCTCGGAGTTCACGGGCAAGGGCAGTGTGTATGACTTCATGCGCGAATACAATCTGACCCTGCAAAGCGCGCTGGAAGTCAGCGACCACCTGCCGGTGTGGGCCGAATTCAGCATTTATGAAGGCGGGATCCGCGGCGCAGTAGGTTCAGAACGTGCACAGGAAAGCGCGGCTGCTACCGAGTAGTGGCATCAGCGTTGTTCCACGTCCACGATGCTGCAGGCGACGATCGGCTCCAGTCCCAGCGACATCGCTTTCTCGACTACCTCGGACGCATCGCTGCCGGGGTTCAACCAAAGTTCTTTGCAACCTTTGGCGGCAATCTCTTCCAGCATGGTCAGACCGACCGCCGGTGGCAGGTACACGCTGATCCGGTCCAGGTCCACAGGGATGTCCGCCAGCCGTTGGTAGACTTGAAGGCCCTCGATCTCACCACCCTTGGGGTTTACCGGGTAGACGTCGAAACCCTGCCGCTGGTGAGCCTTGAGCGACTTGTTTCCAAACTTCGACGGATCACTGCTGGCTCCAAGTATGGCGACGGTGGGCATGGTGAGGTTTGAGGTTTGAGGTTTGAGGTTTGAGGGGTGAGGTTTGAGGGGTGAGGTTTGAGGGGTGAGGTTTGAGGTGTGAGGTGAGTTCTGTCACCTGTTACCTGTCAGCTGTCACCTGCTGTCTGTCACCTGTCACCTGCTGTCTGTGACCTGTCGCCTCCCTACGCCGCCTTCATTCCGCGCTGCGCTTCTTCGATCGCTTCACGGATGCGCACAAACGGCTCAGGCAATTCGATCTGGTTCTGGTACTGAGGCCACAGTTGTTGGAACCGGGCCGCATCGGTCGCTCGGGCGGGATGGGCACGTAGCCGATAATCACTTACCCGAAACTCCTCGGGTGTCTGAGCGGCCTCTGAATCAATCAGCAGCAGGGTCGGCAAATCGAATTGCTCGCATCCAGCAAGCACGTGTTCGTCGTCGGTCAGCAAAACGCAGGGGCGCTTTTTGGCGTGATCCAACAGCGCTTGCCCGATTTGCTCGCCGCACAAGAACGGGCGGAGTGTCGGACCGTACAGGATCTCTTGGGCTCGGTTGGGCCGTACCGGTGCGGTGCAATGAAACTCCAGCGGGCGACCTGTGGCGTGGACCAGCAGGTAACCGCCGAAATATCCCAGCTCCGCATGCTGCACGACCGTGAGAAACCCCAAAGGAGATAATGACTTTGGGTGACTGGGTCTCATGCCTGAAGACTAGCAACGTGTCGCGGGAACCAAATGGGTCGGTACCGTTGAAATCGGGTGATCAGGTCGTGTGACTTTAGCGACGATGCACATTACAACGGTCAGTTTCCGCCATGCTAGCGGCGGTCAACCACCCACAAGGAGTCTGCGGAAGCCAAGGTTTTCCGCTTTTTCGTCCGTCAGCCGCGCGTGCGGATATCCCCCTCTTGCGTGGTTGGTAGTTACTCGACAGACGCCCAAAGCGTTCTTATACTGGAGGTTTGTCACCACCTGAAGGAGCTGATTTTATGGCGTCTGATCCGCAGCAGTTTCCGCCGATGTTCCGCATCGATGTCACAGCCGATGCCACATCGAACCAATCCCCGGACATTGACCCGGATCAGGTCATCATCGCCTTGCTCCAGCAGATGGTTGCCAACCAGGACAAGCAGACTCGTTTGTTGGACGACATCAACACGCAACTGAGCGCCGCTCAGAAACAGCGTGCCAACGAACTGGGACAATGGAAAGAGCAGAATCCGGATCTGGCTGATCACTGTCGTTATGCGGCCGAAACGCTTAGCCGCGTGCAAACGCAGTTCCTGGAACACCTGACCGACGACATTCGTGACAACGAAGAATACCTGATGGACGGTGAATTCATGTTGAACGAATTTGTCGATCGCTACGGACCTCGCCTGGCGCATCTCAACGGCGTTCTGCAGGTTCTTTCTCAATTGAGTGGCCCGGCATCCAACCAGGCCTAGCTCACCTTACGAATCGACCGCTAAAATCCTGCCTGCCGACCCTCGTGGTCAACCATCACACCTGATGCACAAGTTGATCGCCGTATTGCACGATCAGCTTGCCGTTGAAAACCCCACCTGAAATCAACGTTCACTGCCCGACGCGTCCACACCGCGTTCCGTCGCCATGAACTTCACTACGACACCACAACGTGTCTGGGCGCTGGCCAGCCTCCTGGTGCTGGGATGGGTGACGTGTGGTTGTGACCGGCAAGCAGTCGATCAACAAACATCGACCACCGCGGCGCCCGTCAGTTTTGAGATTGATCTCGACGGAGCCACCTGGCCGGGATTTCGTGGTGGATTGCTGAACGGCGTCGCGGTCAACGGCGACTACCCGACTGATTGGACCAACCAAACGGGGATCCGCTGGAGCGTACCCGTCCCGGGACGAGGTAACTCGTCGCCCTGCGTCTGGGAACAACACATCTTTTTGACCAGCGAGTTCGTGCAGAATCGTCGGCGTCAGCTGGTCGTGCTGTGCTTTGACCGCCAGGACGGAGAGCTGCTGTGGAAGCGAACCGTGGCAGCCGCCGCCGGCAAAGCACACCGCAAGAATGGCTACGCATCGGCCACCGTCGCCACCGACGGCAAGTTCATCGTCGCCAGCTTCGGACAACATGGCTTGTTCTGCCTCGACTTCTCCGGGAATCAGCTTTGGCATGCGGACGTCGAATTTGAACCTCATTCCTGGGGTTCAGCTTCCAGTCCCATCATCCTGGATCAAACCGTGGTTCATCTGGCCGATGGCACCGGCGGCAGTCATATCGCCGGTTACGACATCACCACCGGTCAGCTGGGGTGGAAGACCAGCAGGCGAAGCAGTGGCAGCTGGACAACGCCCGTGGCGGTGCTGGTCGAAACGGCACACGTGAATCGTTGGGAAGTCGTGGTCAACGGAACGGGACGACAAGACGGATCGGCTGGCGTCATCAGTGCCTATGATCCCGCGACCGGCGACGAGCTGTGGCACGTCGCAGGAACCTCGGACATCCCCTGCCCCACGGCGATCGTTGCCGGCGACAAAGTCGTCAGCGCGACCGGTGGCAACGGACCGGTCTTTTGTCTGACGGCCGGTGGCCAGGGAAAGATTCCCGCGTCGCAGTTGAAATGGCGGTCCGAAAATGGCGGCCCGTACGTTCCCAGTGGTGTAGCCGTGGCCGATTATTTGATGATGGTCAACGATTCGGGTGTGATGACCTGTCGCCGGTTGGATGACGGACAATTGTTGTGGAAACAGCGCCTGGGTGAAGCCTTTACCGCAAGTCTGGTTGCCAGCCCAACTCACGTTTACGCGGTCAGTGAATCGGGGACCGTGCACGTGGTGAAGCCGGGCGAACAATTCTTGCGAGTGGCGATCAATCGTTTATCGCAACGGTGCCTGGCCACACCGGCGCTGGTGGACGGACAGATGTTGATCCGCACCGATCGCCAACTGATCTGCATCGAAGGTAGCCCACGCGTTGCCGAGACTTCTCGACCGACGGTGATGCCGGCATCCACAAACTCGGATTCGCAATCTCAAACGGTAGAATCAGCCGTCGATGCTCGCTGAACTGGTAAAGACGACCACGGACGACGGCGTCCGCCTTGACGGCGCCCTGCACCTCCCGTCTTTCGAAAGCGACTCACCGGAATCCGCCGACGGCGGAGTGGCCGCTGTCTTACTTCACGGTGTTTCCAGCAACTACTACGGCTCGTCGCTGATGGAAGCGGTCAGTCAGGTGCTGGTCGAGAATGGGATCGCAGCGCTGCGGGCCAACACCCGCAGTCACGACATCGTCAATCTCGGTTGGATCGAAGGCCGGGCACGGTGGGAAGGATCGGCTTTCGAAACCGTCTCCAAATGTCTGCGTGATATTCCGGCATGGATACAGTTGCTGCAGGATCGTGGGTTCCGCCAGGTGTTCCTGGTCGGTCACAGCCTGGGAGCGATCAAGTCGGTGTACACGGTTTGCCATCAGTCTGAATGCCAGCCTGCGGGCGTCGTCGCCATGTCACCTCCGCGGCTGTCCTATCAGGCCTTCATGAATGGTCCGGACCAGCCGCTGTTTTTCGAAGCGATGGACCAGGCCCAAAAGGCAGTTCAAAAGGCACAGTTCACCACGCTGCTGCGCGTGCGGTTCCCCTTCCCGTTGTTGATTTCGGCTGCCAGTTACGTCGACAAATATGGGCCGGACGAAAACTACAACCTGCTTAAGTTCGCTCACCGCTTAAGTTGCCCGACCTTGTTCACCTACGGGCAACTGGAGTTGCGTGACGGGGGAGTCGCGTTTGCCGGGCTTCCCGAAGCACTGCAGGCTTTAAAATACGAAGAAGAACGGCCGGAATGGGTCACGGTCGAAGGCGCCGACCATATGTACAAGGATCGCTACGACGTGATTTCGCAGTTGGTGGTCCAATGGATCCTGAGCCACTCCTAGGCAGGAGACTGGTTATCAACGTATTGCTCAGGTCATAGAATATCGGGTTCGCCCGCGGCACACCGTGCGGCGTCGTGAAAGACAACAGCATATTCATTGCAGATGCGCGTGGAGGAGGACGAATGAGCCAGACCGACCAAGCCACGTCGGCCGAACTGGAAACACTTCAAAAAGAGGCTCGCGAGCGTTTGGACGCTCACACGCGCGAGACCGTGAAATGGCACTTCAGCGAAGAAACGGGCTGCCCCTTCTGGCTGGAGAAGAAGAGCGAGTTGAACTTCGATCCGCTCACTGAAGTGCAGTGCTACGACGACCTGAAGAAGTTTCCGCTGTTCGAAGACGAGTGGCTGCGAGGCGGTCCGGTCCGTCGCTGGGTGCCCAAGGCATTGTCGGATAAACCGACCTACGTATTCGAAACCGGGGGCACGACCGGAATCCCCAAGAGTCGCGTGGTGATCGACGATTTCAAAATCGACTACGAACTGTTCAGTGATACGCTGCCGGACAAATACTTCCCCAAAGGCGCCAACTGGCTCATGCTGGGTCCGTCGGGTCCTCGCCGCTTACGCCTGGCCGTGGAACATCTTTGCCAACACCGCGGCGGGATTTGTTTTTGCCTGGACCTGGATCCGCGGTGGGTCGTCAAGTTGATCAAGAAGGGCTGGATGGAGCACCTGGAAGCTTACAAGCAACACACCATCGACCAGGCGATCACGATCCTGACGGCTGGCCACGACATTAAGTGCATGTTCGCCACTCCCAAACTGCTGGACTCGTTGGCGCTGGCGTTGGAAGATCGCGGCACGAGCCTACCGGAAACCGGCATCACCGGGATTTTTTCCGGCGGCACCGAGTTCACTCCCCAGTGGACGCGCTACGCGGTCGAAGAATTGCTGGGTGGACCACCCGAAGAAAGCGGCGTGTACATGACGCCGACCTACGGCAATACGCTGATGGGTCTGGCCTGCAGCAAGCCGGTGACCGCCGCCGACGGCTACAAGATCAGTTACTACGCACCGCAGCCGCGGGCTGTGACCGAAGTCGTCGACTTCGACGATCCCAATCAGCTGGTTGGCTATGGAGAAACCGGACGCGTCAAACTGACAACTCTGACCCAAGAGTTCTTCGTTCCCGGTTTTCTGGAGCGTGACGAAGGCGAACGGGAGCCACCGTTTGACACGTATCCCTGGGACGGAGTCAGTGGTGTCCGCCCGTTCCATGGTTTTGCTTCGTCGACGACCGTGGGAGTTTATTGATTAGCGCGACCGCGTACACGAAACACGCAGCGCCAACTTCATCCGTTCATACACAACCCGGGTGCAACCTATGCTTAACATCCCTGCCATTCGCTGGGGCAAACCCTACGAGTCGCTCGAGATTGACGAGGTTCTGCATTTTTCGACAGGCGAGCCGGTCGCCAAGGTAAGTCAAGCCAACGGCGGCATCATCCAGCGCGATATGAAGAAGGCGCAAAAGTCGCGCGACATCCTTGTCGACATCCCCATTGACGATCTCATCGAGAAGATGAAGACGGCCGGCGAGCTGTATTCCGAAGGCACGCTGCCGATTGGCGATGGCCAACAGACGCCTGACGAGTTCGCTTACCAGCAGTCGTCGACGACTGGGCTGCCCGAGCACATGTGCCGCGCCAACATGAAAAAGAATGCCTTCGTGTTGGCAAACATGCGCGAGATCCTCGACTGCCTGACGCGTGGGCTGGACCTGGATATTCTGTCGCGTGGCTACGGCATGGAAGATCGCGGTGTGGTGGTCAGCTACCAGGCGCAAGCGCCGGTGCTGGGAGCCGTGTTGCCTTCGAACTCGCCGGGCGTCCACACGCTCTGGCTGCCGGTGATCCCGCTGCAATTGGGCCTGGTGCTTAAGCCCGGTCCCCAGGAACCATGGACTCCGTTCCGGATGATGGCTGCGTTTTGCGAAGCCGGTGTTCCGCCGGAGGTCTTCTCCATCTACCCAGGCGGTGCCGATGCGGGTGCTGCGCTGCTGGGTTCATGTCCGCGTTCGATGATCTTCGGCGGCACGGCAACGGTCGAGCAGTACAAAGGCAATCCGCGCGTGCAGGCTCACGGTCCCGGCTTCTCGAAGATCCTGTTGGGCGACGATGTCGTCGATCGCTGGGAAGAGTACATCGACTTGATGGTCGAGAGCATCTACATCAACAGCGGACGCGGCTGCATCAACTGCTCGGGCATTTGGGCACCGCGCCACACCAAAGAGATCGCGCAGGCGATTTCCGAACGTATCGGCCCGATCGAACCGTTGCCGCCCAACGATCCCAATGCGGGTCTGGCCGCATTCACGGTACCGGGTATGGCCAAGGCGGTGTGGAACATGATCGACGCCGACCTGGGCGAAAGCGGCGTCACGCATACCACCGATGCTTTTGGACCAAGGCTGGTGGAACATGAACGCTGCGATTACCTCCGTCCCACGGTGGTGCACTGCAGCTCGCCGGAAGCTGCGATCTCCGGCAAGGAATACATGTTCCCGTTCTCGACCGTGGTGGAATGTCCGCAAGATCAAATGCTGGACAAGATCGGATACACGCTGGTCGGCTCGGCAATTACCGAAGACGAACGTTGGATCAGGCAGTTGACCAACGCGGTTCATATCGATCGGTTAAACATCGGTGCCATTCCCACGACCAAGCTAAACTGGCTGCAGCCACACGAAGGCAACATCATCGACTTCCTGTTCCGAGGACGAGCGTATCAACTTTCGGACCAACGGATGAGCACGCTTGCGGCGACGTGATCCTGACGATTCGTCGTCGACCGCTTCCGTTGAAGATGCGCACCGACCATTCCCCTGCCAAAGTGGTGCACCGAGCTTGAACCTCCCGCATGCCGCATGATTCCCTTCGACTTTCAACCGCGAACGAGAATCGTGTTCGGCCCGGACACGGTCGATGAACTAGGGCAGTTGGCGGCTGATCTGCGTGCGCGCCGCGCCATCGTCGTCAGCGACGAGGGTGTGATCCAGGCGGGCCATACCGATCGCGGTTTGGGCGCGCTCCGCCGTGCCGGCATCGACGCCGAGTTGTTTTCGGGGTTTCATGAGAATCCCAAATCGCGCGAAGTCGAAGACGGCTGCCGTCTGGCCAGAGAATTCCAGCCCGACCTGATCATCGGGCTGGGCGGTGGAAGTTCGATGGATTGTGCCAAAGGGATGAATTTCGTGTTCTCCAATGGGGGCGCGATGCGCGACTACTGGGGCGTCGGTAAAGCCGAAAAACCGATGCTGCCAATGATCGCCGTACCGACCACCGCCGGCACCGGTAGCGAGACGCAATCGTTCGCGTTGATCTCCGATTCCGAAACCCACGCAAAGATGGCTTGTGGAGATCCTAAAGCGGCCTGCCGCATCGCCGTACTCGATCCACGACTGACGGTGACGCAGCCAGCCGGTGTGACGGCGTTGACCGGTGTCGATGCTCTGGCCCATGCGTTGGAAACCTACGTCACCAAACGCCGCAACTCGGTGTCGCTGGCGTTCAGTCGCGAGGCCTGGCGATTGTTGGCCGGCAACTTCACACGCGTGCTGGATGACCCGGAAGAACTGGAAGCGCGCGGTGCCATGCAGTTGGGAGCCAGCTTCGCTGGCTTGGCGATCGAAAACTCGATGCTCGGAGCGGCCCACGCGTTGGCCAACCCGTTGACTGCACGATACGGGACCGTCCACGGTCAGGCCGTCGGCATCATGCTTCCCCACGTGATTCGCTTCAATGGCGAACAATTCGCCGACTGGTACGTCGACTTGTTGGAAGCTTCGGGCCACCAGGCCGGTATCCCCCATCCCAAGGTCGGTCCTGAGGGACTGGCCGACTTTGTCACTGAGCTGGTCGCCCATTCGGGACTGCACACGCGGTTGTCCGATTGCGCGGTGGATCAAGCCGACTTTGACGAATTGGCAGAAGATGCTGCCAGTCAGTGGACGGGGACCTTCAATCCGCGGCACGTCGAGGCAGGATCCCTCAGACACTTATACGAACAAGCGTTCTGAGCGAGACGGAGCGAGCTTGCTGTACAATGTTGCTTGCACTTGGCGAAGGTGCCTGAAAAACCTGAACAGTTGACGCCGCACGGTTTCGATGGCGGCACAACCTTAAAGTAGTTCTCGATTCAAAGGAGCGCGTCGATGCTTCGACGAATGTTGGTGGGTTCCCTTGCGGCCTGCGTGATCCTGGTGATCTGGACGGGTCTGGAAGCGACGACCACCACGACTCGGTTGCGTGTGGACGATGTGTCTGCCAATTGGCCGTTGTTCCGCGGCGACTCACAATCCCGTGGTGTCTACCACGGGCCGTTGCCGGAAAAGCTAAGCGTGTTGTGGCGCTACAAAGTGAACGAGGGCGCGTTCGAATCGACCGCCGCGATCGTCGACGGCGTGGTCTATATCGGCGATCTGGACGGCAAACTGTTCGCTTTGAACCTGGCCGACGGAACGGAAAAGTGGACGTTCAGTGCCGAAATCGGTTTTCTTGCCGCGCCGGCGGTAAAGGACGGTCGAGTGTATGTCGGCAATCTGGATGGCATTCTGTTTTGTTTGAACGCCAAAGATGGCAAGGAAATCTGGAAGTTCGAAACGGAAGCTGAGATCGATTCGAGTGCCAACTTTTACAAAGACAAGGTACTCGTCGGTTCGCAGGATGCCACGCTGTACTGTTTGAACGCAGCCGATGGAAAGCTGGCCTGGAAACACGCCATCGACGACCAGATCCGCTGCACTCCCACGATCGTCGAGAATCGGGCATTCGTGGCCGGCTGCGATGCTCGGTTGCATGTCGTGGATCTGGATAAAGGCGAGGGTGTCGCAGGTGTCGATATCGAGGCCCCAACCGGTGTCACTCCCGCGGCGATGGGAAACAACGTCTACTTCGGTAACGAAAATGGATCGTTCTTCTGCGTCGACTGGAAGCAATCCAAAATCGTGTGGCGGTATGACGATGAACGTTCGGGCTTGCCGATTCGCAGCAACCCGGCGGTGACCGAGAAGCTGGTGATTTTCGGCGGACGCAACAAGAAGGTCGAAGCACTGGATCCCAGCAACGGCGACAACCGTTGGACGTTCACGGCCAAAAACCGCATCGATTGTTCGCCGGTGATCGCCGGCGACCGCGTGTTTTTTGGAGCTGCAGACGGCCGGTTCTACGGCGTGGGTCTGACCGACGGGAAACAGAAGTGGATGTATGAGACCGTTGGGGGTATCGTGGGATCACCGGCGATCGCCAACGGAAAAATCGTCGTCGCCACCGACCGTGGCACCGTGTATTGCTTTGGAGCCAAAAAGTAAATCTCAGCGTCTCCGTGGTTAAACCGCGGAGAAGGAAGAACTCAGCGGATGGCTGAATCCACCAAAACCGAAGTGGGTAGTTACTTCATATCCAACTACCCGCCTTACTCGCAGTGGTCGCGCGACCAACTGGACGAGATCCAGACTGCGTTCACTCAGCCGCCGACAGATGTTCCACTCGGCCTGTATCTGCACATTCCTTTCTGCCGCAAGCGCTGCAAATTCTGTTACTTCAAAGTCTTCACCGAGAAGAACGCCAACCAGATCGAATCGTACATGGCGGCGCTTTCGCGCGAGATTGAGCTGGTGAGTCAGCAGCCGGCGATGGGTGATCGACCGTTTCGCTTCGTGTATTTCGGCGGTGGCACTCCGTCTTACATCAGCGTGCGGCAATTGGAATCGCTTGCGGCGCGATTGCGTCAGAACATTGCCTGGGATCAGGCCGAGGAAGTCACCTTTGAATGTGAACCGGGCACGCTGTCCGAACCCAAGGTCAAAGCCATTCGCAATCTGGGGGTAACCCGACTGAGTCTGGGTGTCGAAAACTTCAACGACGATATCCTGCGGGAAAACGGCAGGGCGCATTTGACGCCCGAAATTGGCCGGTCGTGGGAATGGATCGTCGAAGCCGACTTTCCCAACGTCAACATCGATTTGATTTCGGGCATGGTGGGCGAGAGCTGGGATACGTGGAAGGACAGCGTGGCCAAAACAATCGCCATGTCGCCCGAAAGCGTAACGATCTATCAGATGGAGTTGCCGTTTAACACGGTCTACTCCAAAGACATTCTCGGCAACCAGATTGAAACTCCCGTGGCCGACTGGCCCACCAAACGCGCCTGGGTCGACTACGCGTTCGATGAACTGGCGGCAGCCGGCTATCACCCTTCCAGCGGTTACACGATGGTCAAAGATCCGACCAAAGTGAATTTTAGCTACCGTGACAATTTGTGGAGCGGCGCCGACCTGATCGCCACCGGCATCGCCAGCTTTGGACACTTGTCGGGGATTCACTATCAGAACCTTCCCGAATGGGATCAATACATCGGGACGCTCGAGAAGGGCGAATTGCCACTGGGCCGTGCATACCGGCCGACGCCCCATCAGTTGTTGATTCGAGAAATGATTCTGAAGCTGAAACGCGGCTACCTGGAAGTCGACCAGTTTCGCGACAAGTATGGTGTCGACATCTTGGAAGAGTGGTCGGATACCTGGCGCGAATATGTGGATGACGAGATGTTGACCGTCAACGGTGATCGGATCGAACTCACGCGCAAAGGTCTCCTGCATGTCGACGGATTGTTGCCGGCCTTCTTCGAAAGCCAGCACCAAGGCGTGCGCTACACGTAAACATGTAGCCCCCGTCTGTGGCATCCTCTGCACGCCCGAAACCTCGTCTCAAACCTCAAACCTCAAACCTCAAACCTCAAACCTCAAACCTCAAACCTCACACCTCACACCTCACCCCTCATTGTCCGACGAATTGACTTTCATGATGGGCAACTTTGAAGCCCACTTCCCCACGGACCGTCAGTACGCGCGCAATCACATGTGGGCGCAAACGGATGGCGAGCTGATGCGTTTCGGCTTCTCCGGGTACGCGGTGCGATTGTTGCAAGATGTGTATTTCCTGGACTGGCTGGTCGAGGACGGAACTCCGCTGACCGAAAAACAGGAGATTGGATCGATCGAGAGCAAGAAGGCCGAGAGCGCCTTGTATGCGCCGCTTTCGGGTCAGCTGGTCGAGTTCAATCAGCAGCTGCTGGCCGATCCGTCGGCGATTAACGTCGACACCTACGGGGACGGATGGCTGTTCTCCATGCGGCAAACCGATGGCCCCCTGCTGGACCCCGCCGCGTACATGGAACACCTGGCCTCAGTGTGGGAGGTCACTCAGCGAACCATCAAGGGACAGCTGAACGAGTAGTACGACTGCGGGACGCAGCCCGCCCGTGATTCCGTTGGTTCAGCAGGAATCCGCTCCGATAACACCCGTTCGAGGGACCTTCTGCGGCCAAGCTCATGGTCGCCTGTTCGACCGGCCCGGCGGTCGTCTGGGGCTTGTTTTCGGTGTACTATGGCGTTGGGAGCTACCGCGACAGCAACGCCGAGCCCAATCGGGGCTCAAAACAGAGAGAATCGTATGGCTAAACGACTGGCAGTCGTCATATCGCAGGGCCAGAGTCAGAACCCGGCAAAGCGCCAGCTGGAAGAAGATGTCGTCACCAGTCTGATGCTGGAACCAGGCATCGACGTGACGGTGGTTCCCCATCTGTATGATCTGGCGCCCGACGGTACGGGCATGCTGGCTCTGTCGGGCATCAGCGGCCATTTGGTGGTGCTTTCCTGGCTGTTTGAACGTGCGGCGCGCTGGACGCTGGATCGTAATGATATTCGCGGCCAGGAGGGAACTACGCTGCTGAAGCGCCCCACCGACGACGAAGAAGAGGACGAAGACGGAGAACAAGAGGCAGCGGAAGATAAACAACGTGTGATCGACGAACGTCCGTTGCCCAACCGCAAGATTTACTGCCTGGACTTTGGCGCCTCTGAGAGTGCTCAGGCGTTCGTGGATGAAGTCAAGCGAATCGCCGGCGAACAGACGACCCAGGTGGTTGATCTGATGGGCTGGGTCGGTGGCCAGCCGTCGACCACGCAGCTGGAGCGTTTCCAACAGCCTCAGAATGACACCGCGCTGGACGCATCCGGCAAGCTGGAAGGCAGTCCCCAGTCCGGCAATGGCCAGTCCGGCAACGGCCAATCGGGCAATGGCCAGTCGGGCAACGGCGCTGCCGATTCACCTGCGCCCATCCGCGTGGAAGAATCTGCCGGCCGTCGCTGGTATCCGGTGATCGATTTCAGTCGTTGCACCAACTGCATGGAGTGCATCGACTTCTGCCTGTTCGGCGTCTACGGCGTTGACGGCCAAGAGACGATCCTGGTCGAACAGCCGGACAACTGCCGCAAGGGCTGTCCCGCGTGCAGCCGAGTCTGCCCGGAGAATGCGATCATCTTCCCGCAGCACAAATCACCCGATATCGCCGGCGCACCGTCCGTGGGCGGGCCGATGAAGATCGATCTGTCCAAGCTGTTTGGAGCGCCGGACATTGATCCGATTGAACTGGCGGCGCGCGAGCGTGACGAACAATTACAAATTGCGGGTAGGGACACCGTCGGCATGACGGTCGGGAT
>CAJHYY010001194.1_pt1 | contig 17520 bp, 12 predicted proteins | sample 9198861 | NCBI WGS metagenome assembly CAJHYY01 (sample SAMEA7708377, study PRJEB35096) | sediment metagenome | biome: marine neritic benthic zone biome [ENVO:01000025]; feature: sediment [ENVO:00002007]; material: shallow marine sediment [ENVO:03000034] sea grass bed [ENVO_01000059] ... | reverse complement strand
CGTCCTCGCTAACGTTTTTGATGTTGCGCTGCACCAATAACTAACCCGAAGCGTAAGCGAGGGAGAGCGGTTTACGGCAGCGCGGAGTCGTCGCCCTCGCTGACGCTTCGCACTTAGTAGATCCCGGAGATTCCAACGTAAATTGATCCTGTATGCGCGAAGAGCGCAACTTCAAAGCATGCAAGCTGGGAGGGCGAGGCTCCTGCCGAGCGCGTCAGTGCTAGCCACGATTGAAAACTGCAAATTGCAAACTGAAAACTGCAAATTGACTTGACCGCACAACGAGCATCGAGGGTTGCTAAGTGCAAATTGACTGGCCCCCAACTACCACCAGTGAACCCGATCGCGGGGGGCAATTTGCAATTTGCAGTTCTCAATTCTCAGTTTGCAATCTGAGTTCTTGAGGTTAGGCGAGAAGCTGGCGCGCAGCTAATCTTGCTTGAAATGTTCGAGCCGGTACTTGCCGTTCAATCCCAGCTTGGCCAGCACGTTATCCATCGCATCCAGGGCTCGATCGCCATCGATGATCACCAGATCGATATAGCTGGCATGCACTCCAGTGGCGGCTCCCACGACCTGAATCGAGCCGGCCATCTGGCTCGAAATGGCGGATTCGATGCGACCACGCTCGTCAAGTTCTTCGCCTTCAGGAAAGACTTCACCATCAATTGCCAGGTAGGCAAATTCCGCACCCGTATCTTCGAACGGGTCGTCCTCCAGACTTCCCCCGTTGTTGAGGAACTCGAGCACGATGTTGGGCAACAGTGTATGACCCGCGATCGTGTCTCCGCGCGGGAAAGCGTCCGTTGGTTCTTCTGAACGATACGCGGTGTATTCGTCCAAGGGCGATAGCCGCTGCCACTGGTATGATTCGCTGACGTTGTTCAGGTAGTAAGGGAAATCGATGAGCGACATCGAATCGTCGGCCATCTCGATGTTGATTTCGCCCACTTGCATTTGAGTTCCGAATTCGCCCAGAGCTTCATCCAGCATCAGGAACAAGACGCGGTATTGAGCGCTTTCATCCAGTTCCTCAAATACGGGATGCCAGGCGTCGATATCCACCCGCCGGTTGTCTTCGTCAACCGCGGCAGCAATCCGGATGCCTTCTGCATCGAGGGACGAGCTGCCGATGTCGATCGCCATGCTCTTCAGCTGTTCGCTGTCACAAGGCTGGCGCGACCCAAAAAAAGTCCAACCGGACACGGAAATCCCTTGCACCAGCCAATACTGACAAAGCAACTGCAGTGCTTTCTGACCCTCGCCGGACAGCGTCAAAGAATGTCCCTCGGCGATGCCCGGACCAAACACCCAGGCGAAACGAGGCAGCTGGTCGGACATATACTGGTCCACCTGGGCCATCACCTCATCCACGTTGCCGCGTTCCAGCGCATCGCTTACGTCGTTCGAGATGCTCGGGAACCACTCCCAGAAGCGTTGAACCCGCTCTTTGTAAGTGGGCCCCTTATCTTTGTTGCGATTGAAGCGAATTACCATCAATAGGCCTCATACGGTGTCACGACGTGCCGAGGCCGTGAAGTGACCCAAGCCGCAGGTGCATTCTAGAACACCTGCCCGTTTGATGCGCTTCGGTACCGAACACTGAGCCCAATTCACGCTCGCTAACCGCACAAAGAGCTTGTGCCAAAGCGACATTTAAGCATGCCGTGCCGCTGATGACGAACGTATCGTTTTTTTTGGCTTGCGTCGCGGCGGAGGCAACCTATGGTTGTGGACGGGTTGTGCCAGGACGCACACGTACCACGGCGGCAGGGACGGTCCAGTGGTTCGTTAGATTCAACGGGGCAAAAACATGACGTCGAAGAAACCGCGCGAAAACCGCGTGATCTCCTTCCTGTTCGAGAATTCAATCTTTCTCGTAGCAGGTTCCGTACTTGCACTGACCTGGGCGAATCTGGATGCGTATTTCGAAACCAGTACGTATCACGACTTTGTCGAATTCAGTCTGACCGGTGGCGATGGCCACGGCAACGAAGTGGCTCACACCGACCACGCTGCTGCCGATGCCGGTCATGCGGACGCCGGTCATACCGACGCGCATGTTGACGACGCCCATACCGACGACGCTCATGCCAGCGACGCACACGCAACGGATGTCGCGAGTGATACTCATTCAGCGGGTAACTCCCATTCAAGCGACGGTCATACCGAAGCGGCCGGTCATCATTCCTGGACATTGCACTTCTTTGTAAACGACGTGCTCATGGCGTTGTTCTTCGCGCTTGCGGTCAAAGAAGTCTGGGAGTCGATGCTTCCAGGAGGATCGCTGGCCAATCCCAAACGAGCAGCAACACCTTTATTGGCCACGCTAGGTGGAATCATTGGGCCGGCCGGATTGTACCTGGTTTGTGCCTGGTTCATGGGTTGTTTTGACACGCTGGCCAACGGTTGGGCGATACCCTGCGCGACCGATATTGCTTTTAGCTACCTGGTAGCGCGGATCATCTTTGGCAAAGGCCATCCGGCAATTGCCTTCCTGCTGTTGTTGGCGATTGCAGACGATGCAGCTGGCTTGGTGATTCTGGCAGTGTTTTATCCGTCGGCTGAACTGAGTCCGATGTGGTTGTCGCTTACCGGCGTTGCCATCGGTCTTGGACTGATGCTCCGGAAGGCCGGTGTACGGAATTTCTGGTGGTATCTGCTGGTACCTGGCGTATTGAGTTGGATTTCGTTCTACAAGGCCGGCATTCACCCGGCGTTGGGCCTGGCCCCGATCATTCCCACCTTGCCTCATGCTCATGGTGACCTGGGTATCTTTGCCGAGGGAGAAAAGCATCGCCACGATACGCTCAACAACTTCGAGCACTGGTGGAAAAATCCAGTGGAGTTGATCTTGGGGCTGTTTGCCCTGGTGAATGCGGGAGTCGTGTTCTCCAGCGTGGGTGCTGGTACCTTCCTGGTGCTCGTTGGCCTGATCCTTGGCAAACCCTTGGGGATTGCCCTGTTCGCCTGGCTGGCCGTCAAAGCGTTCCGTTTGCAAATGCCTGCTGGGATGGATATGCGGGAGATCGTCGTCATCGGTTGTATTGCGTCGGTCGGCTTTACCGTGGCACTGTTCGTGTCCACGGCGGCATTCCCCAATCCAGGACCGATTCAAAGTTCCGTAAAGATGGGCGCCTTGGCCAGCTTCTTTGCACCGGTGGTGGCATTCATCGTCGCTCGGATGTTGGGTGTGCGACCCGGCGCGCACCTCGCCATGGATCAAAGTGCCACTGCAGCGATCGGAACCGAGAATGCAGGATTCGAGTCGCCGGGCGAGTTCGACTCGAAACCACAGGATCGCGAAGAAGAACCCGTCGGGGCTACGTAAGGCGACAGGCCACAGGCCACAGGCTTGAGTGCAGTTTCGCCTCGCTCTCCCCCGGGCTTGTCCCGGGGGGTGCACGACTGGTCAGCTACCCGCCCAAACAGTCGGCAGCTTCTTGGTGCGTGATAAAGTTCATCACCAGCGGCTGTGACCCGTCCGCCTGTGATTGCTGCCACGTGGCGTAGTATCCGTCGCCTGCGGCCAGGACATCGACGTACCGGCTGCACCCCGTTCCATGCGGACTGATAAACCAGGGAAAGTCGACCGAAAGTCGGCGGATGTCGTGCCAGTTGTCTTGCTGGACGAATGCCACGCCGCCGAGTTCTTCACACGAATAGCCACGCGGCCGTGATACGGCCGCCGCATGCTCGTCCAGATTGCGAACCGATTCTCCGCCGTCATAGAACATCAACGTGACATGGCGATTCTCGAATGCACCCACCTGCGGTACCTTCAACACGCAGGTGCCGCGGGTCATGGCTACGTCCCACGTGAACCCGCGTGGAAAGAAAGTGAAATCGGGATCCAGGAATTCCTTTGCGTCTTTGCGGCGAATCGTAAAGGCGGTGTTGGACGAAGTCCAACAAAACGGGTGGGTGCAAAACAACAAGAAGTCATCACCATTCTTGTCGGCGTACACGAAGGGATCTTTGACGTGCAGCCAACGAGGATCCTGGCTGCAGACGACGTTGGTGACGTCCGATCCGGGGAGTTGTTTGATCGTGTCAGCGAACACGCGATCAATGGTCCAGACGCCGGTACCGGGTTTTTGGAACTGTTTGAGATCGGCTGGGTAGGGGGGCCAGGATTTTTCGGTGGAAACGAACAACTCGACGCCGTCTGAGGTGCAGTTCAGGGCGCTCCCTTCGATCGACAACACTTGGCCGTTGGACGTCGCCAGATCTTGTTTGCCCCAGCGATGCAATTCATGAAATGATTTGCCGCGATCGTCTGATTGCAGAATTGCCAACGCGAATCCGCGCTTGCCTTGGGCCGTTCCCTCGCGCGAATCGCCCGGATTGCGATAACGACCGACGAGGAACATTGAACCACTCGAATCTTCCACCAGGTTGCCACCGCCGAACCAGGCTCCTTGTTCCCGCAAGTCCGGCTCGATAATCACTCGGGCAGCCTGTTGATCCACGAGACGTCGCGCGAAACGTGCGAGTCTGTCTTCCAAGCTTCGATTCATGAGCAGCGACCCAATCCCTTCGGCGTTATCGAAACGCTAGCGACGTCGTTGCGCGCGGGACCGGACACGCTGTGCGAATCAGAACGACAAAGCGATCGGTCGTGCACCTGATGATGACCTTACTCGTTGCGAATGCGGAGGTTACGCGCGGCAGTAGAAGTTGGGAATTGGTATGCAAATTGCATTTATATTTCAACGGGACAATGTGGCACCGTCAATAAACCTCCTTGCGTTGGGGAGGTGATTTCAGGTTGTCAGCCGAATCTCGGATTCGGCAGGAGGTGTACCATGTTTCGATCCATGATTCCTTGGCGGGAGAGGCTTCCAGCCACGTTCCCAAGATTCGAGAACGAAATGGAAGACCTCATGGAACGGTTCTTTGGCAACGGCGGTGAGTGGGGGCTGACTCGATTTACTCCATCCATCAACGTATCCGAGACCGACAACTCTTTCGAAGTTTCGGCTGAACTGCCCGGGCTAGAACCGGAAGAAGTCAACGTCGAAATGAAAGAGGGTTCTTTGTGGATCTCGGGTGAAAAGAAGGAGGAGCACGAGGAAACGGGCAAGTCGTTTCACCGTATCGAGCGTCGTCACGGCGAATTCCGTCGCGTGATTCAGTTGCCGGGAGAGGTGAATGAAGACGGCGTGGAAGCGAAGTTCGAAAACGGCGTGCTGCTGGTTTCCGTGCCAAAGACGGCAGGCGTCAGACCGAAGAAGATTCCCGTAAAGGGCTGATCAACGGTCGTGCTGGTCGATACTCACCATTCGGCCACATCGAAAAAGGCCTTGGCCGGAACGCCCGGCCAAGGCCTCTATTTTGGAGATGAAAGCGTTGGCAACGCGGTCCCTCGTACGCGAACGTTCATCTAGTGATTCGACATAGTCGTCCGCCGGGGGATGCCCTGCCCCCAAGCAGACTCAAACTTATCTAGAAGCGTCCGCACGCGAACTCGCGACACGCGCTGTTTGCGAAGTTAAACAGTGGAGACCTTGTAGAGAGTTGAGTTGTTGGATGAGACACGACACCGGAAGCCGCGAACCGATGAGCGGTGCGGCTGGCATATTGTTCGGTGGATCTTGCATGTCGCCCTCCCTTGGATGGACCTGCTTATCAACAACGAGTGTTACAGTACCGCAATTCGTCGAAATCACGAAACGAAAACGGACGTTTCGTAGATGTTTTTTGCAAAACAGCTCGCCCAGCGCACCTGTCAAGCTGATCAGGTAAAGTTTGACGCGGTTCGTCTCGCTCGTTGAACTCGCGTAGCCAAAATCCAGGCGAACATCGCGCTGTTGCCCGTGCTGCAAAGGAGTTCTCCGCCGAAAAACATCGCGATTTGGTGGGTGTGGCATGCGCGTTGCATTTATGGAGAGGCGTGCGACGGATTGGCGAGTGATGGGCAGATGGAGATGCCGATGACCGCCGCACCGATGGCCTGTTGTTAGGAATCAAAGTCATGGGTCCGCGAGACTTATACGGCACGCTGCTGGTGCCTACCGACTTCTCGGATGAATCGTTCGAGGTGTTTAAGTGGGCCTGCCATGCGGTCAGCGGCGACGATGCCGTCGTGATCGTGTTGCACGTGCTGGAAGATCGCGACCTCGACATGATCAGCGATCATGGATTCGCTGAACGGGCCACCATCGAAAAACAGATACGGGAACGAGCCGACGCCCAAATGTCGCGGTTTCAGGAATCACCCTGTGCCGGAGTCGAAGTGGATTCGATTGTGAGTGTGGGTACACCGTTTCTGGATATCATTCGCAAGTCGCAAGAGTTTGCCGTTGATGCAATTGTGATGAACAAGCACGGGACGCGTGAATTCTCGGAGCAATTGCTTTTTGGTTCGACTGCCGAGAAGGTGTTGCGTGGCAGTCGCTGTCCCGTAATCGTTGTGCCGATCGATTTTAAGTTAGCCAACGGTTAAGAGTTTTTAGAAGCGAGGTGCAAGATGAGTTCGCCCATGTTTCCCGTGCCCCAAGATGCTCAAAACGCGGGTGCTTCCGATAGTAAATGGTTTGCCGGTCTGGCGATGCAGGCGATCATTGTGAATCTACAGGCCGTACCGCAAACCGAATCGCAGCGAGAAGAGATTTCGTTGTGGGCCTGGCGAATGGGGCAGGATATGGCCGCGGCCCAACAGCGGTTAAACGCCGACCCGCAATGTAATTAGTTCGACCTGCTCTGGAGGCCATCTATTGCGCGCGATGATTCTGCGTCAGGTCTCGTCGTTATCCGAGAATCAACAGCCTCTCGAACTAGTGGATTGGCCCAAGCCGGAACCGGCAGCGGGTGAAATACGTGTGCGAGTGTCGGTTTGTGGCGTGTGTCATACGGAATTAGATGAGATCGAGGGAAGGACGATTCCACCTCGATTCCCCGTTGTTCTCGGGCATCAAGTCGTCGGCCGAGTCGATGCGCTCGCACCGGATGCGACGGGGTTTGGCGAAGGAGATCGGGTAGGTGTTGGCTGGATCCACTCGTCCAGCGGCGACGACCGTGAGAATCTCAGTGATGCGTTTTGTGCCACCGGTCGCGATGTGGATGGTGGCTATGCGGAGTACATGACGGTTCCCACTGCTTATGCCTATCCGATCCCCAGCTGTTTTCAGGATCATGAGGCGGCCCCGCTGTTGTGCGCCGGTGCAATCGGCTACCGCGCTTTGCGTTTGACGGGCCTGGTTGATGGCGAATGGTTGGGACTCATGGGTTTTGGTGGGTCGGCCCACCTGGTGTTGCAGATGGTCCAAAGCCAGTTCCCTCGTTCGCAAGTGTTTGTGTTTGCCCGCGATCCTTCAGAACGAGAATTTGCCAGGAGTCTTGGTGCGGCCTGGGCCGGCGATATCCACGAACCGGCCCCTCAACAGCTGCACGCAGTCATCGATACCACGCCCGTGTGGTCGCCCGTGGTGGCGTCTTTGGCCCGACTTCGTCCCGGGGGACGGCTGGTTATCAATGCCATTCGCAAACAGGATGCGGACAAGTCGGCGCTGCTGGATTTAAACTATCACGACCACCTTTGGATGGAACGTGAAATCAAAACGGTGGCCAACATCAGCGGTCGCGACTTGCGCGAGTTTCTTCCCTTGGCTGCCGAGGCCGGCATCCGTCCTCATGTCACGTCCTTTCCACTTGAAGCAGCTAACCAGGCGTTGCTGGAGCTGAAACAGGGTGGTATCCGCGGAGCCAAAGTGCTGACGATCGAGTGATGCAGCTCTGTCCACTCAGCGCAGAGTCGCGCGATCGTTGTGCTCGTTTCCGCTCAGTTCGCCGTGTGATCGAGCGATTTCGCGCGCTGCGACGATCACGAGATCTCGCTCGAGGGGGGAAAACGACCGCCTCTGGAGTGAGTTTTCTGGTGACTGCACATGGCACGAGAGTTGCGAATCTACTCGTTCGGTCCGCACGACGTGTTCATGGGAGGTGTGTAAATGAGGGCTGACCTCACGACGACCTACTTGGGTATTCAGCTAACCAATCCGCTCGTTGTCTCGGCCTGTCCGCTGACAGGTGACCTCACAAAACTTCAACAGTTGCAGGATGCAGGAGCCGCTGCTGTCGTGCTGCCGTCTCTGTACGAAGAGGTCATCCGGCATCAAGAGGTGCGAGCGGCCGAAGCGATGGAACACCCCACTCCACCCGTCAGCAATTCGGCCACCTTCTATCCCGGAATGCTCGATTCGGCCATCGGTCCCGATCAGTACCTCAATCATCTGCGCGCAGCCAAATCGTCTCTGAAGATCCCGGTGATTGCTAGTCTGAACGGCGAGGCGTGTGGTTCCTGGATCCGTTATGCCAAGTTTCTGGAGGATGCCGGTGCGGATGCGCTGGAATTGAATGTGTACTTTGTCCCGACGGATCCGTTTCAGGGTCCGGCAGAAGTGGAACAAAGGTATTTTGAATTGGTGACCGCGGTGCGTGAGGCGACCACCGTACCGCTGTCAGTAAAAATTGGACCGTACTTCACGAACATCGCTTACACCGCAAGACGACTCGTTGAAGCTGGTGCTGACGGCCTGGTCTTGTTCAATCGCTACTTGTGTCCGGACATCGATGTGGAACACATGCGGATTGAACCACAGGTCGTATTCAGCAATCGAAACGAACTCTGGCTGCCGCTGCGATGGTTGGCGATCCTGAGTGATCAGGTTTCGGTATCGCTGGCGGCAAGCAGCGGAGTTCATTTTTCAGAAGATATTGTCAAAGCGTTGTCGGCAGGTGCAGATGTCGTGATGCTGACTTCGGCTCTCATGCAATACGGCCCCAACTATCTGAAAAAGCTACACTCGGAACTGCAACGCTGGATGCAGGAAAAAGGATACAGCAATATCGAACCGCTGCGCGATTCGATGAATCGAGCCAATTGTCCCGATGCCAGCGCGTTGGAGCGGGTACACTACACGCGAGCCCTGCTGGGCGCCGGCGATTGAATTGCAAGCACGACGACGTCTCTAGGTGCTCTGATTCTCTGTGGTTAGCTTCATGTCGTAACCACAGAGTCAAGGAGTGCACGAGGGTCGATTTCTCGATTTGCAATTTCAAATCGGCATTTCTTCTTCTAAACTCAGCGGTCAGCGGATCGATTTGACCTGACCTGCATGTGCGTGGATGGCGACCAAACCTCGCGATATTCTGGCCGAAGGATTTATAGAGACGCGCAAACAGCTGCGCGGGTTGTGGCTGAAGCTTTGGGGCGGTGGCTTCTTCATTGTGATCCTCGGTTTCATGCTGGCCTGGATGTACATCGAGCCGGCCCCGCCCTCGCGGATTGTGATCGCGGCCGGACCTGCCGATGGAGCCTATTACCAGTTTGCCAACAGCTATCGCGAACAGTTGAAGCGACACGGTGTCGATCTCGAGATTCGGGTCACCGCCGGGTCGCTTGAGAATTACCAGTTGTTGCTGAACGATCCAGAAATCGATTTGGCGATCGTCCAGGGCGGTACAGCTCCACCCGCCGCTCGCGAGAGCAAGGATTTGGAGGCGATTGGCAGCCTGTACCTCGAGCCCATCTGGGTGTTCTATCGCGATGACGAAATATCGCGAAAGATGCTGGCCGTGAATGGCCAACGGATCGCGGTTGGCGAGGACATGAGCGGAACTCAAATGATCGCTCGCACGATGCTTGCCGAGAACGGAATCACAGAAGACGAACAGACGTCGTTCTTGTCGATCGGCGGCGACGCGGCTGTCAAATCACTACAGGCTGGAACCGTGGATGCGGCGTTTTTCGTCTTGTCGCCTGACTCGCACATCATTTCCGACTTGCTTGCGACTCCTGATGTCAAGCTGATGAGCCTTTCCAGACAACAGGCGATTGCCCGGCGACATCAGTTTCTCAAGGCGGTCACACTCAGGCAGGGTGTAGTTGATCTGGAAGAGGATCTCCCGCGAAGTGATGTGCAACTGGTCGCGCCGGCAGCCAACCTGGTGGCGACCCGCGATTTTCACGACTCGCTCGTGCCAGTGTTGTTGCGCGCTGCGACCGTCACTCATCATCAACGTCTCAGCCTGGTCTCGGATGCCACGTTCCCATCCACTGACCTGATCGAGTTTCCACTGAATGAGTCGGCGCGACTGTATTACGACCACGGGCCTCCGTTCTTACAGAAGTACTTGCCTTTCTGGATTGCTTCGGGCATTGACCGTGGCAAGGTGCTGTTGTTGCCCTTGATCGCCTTGATGCTGCCGCTCTTCAAAGTGGCTCCGCCCATCTACCGCTGGCGCATTCGTTCGCGAATCTACCGCTGGTACAAGGTCCTGCGAGGAATCGAAGGGGACACGCGACGACACGAATCCTTGGACGTTTTGAGCCGCCACCTGGAAACTCTGGAAGCGATGGAGCAGGAACTCGACAGCATCGACTCCGTGCCGCTGGCCTACATGGAAGAGTTCTACAATCTGCGGCTGCACGTCGAGTTTGTGGATCGCCGCGTGCGGGCCGAAGAGGCGAGACGGAATGCGTCAGACACAGCAGACACACGGAAGGATGACGCGCACGAGCGCCACCCGCACCCCGCTGACGCGCGTACGGATGAGGCCGTGCAAGAGGTACCGGAAGGCTCCGATTAAGCCACTGCCGCAGTTCAGCTCGGTGAAAATGTCACGAGTTGGTAACCAGGTCTGAATGTCATGGCGGGATTCCCGTCCGCAAATCGTTGATAGCTAACGGGTTCGGCACTTTGCCGTCTTCGCGTCGCAGGCGACGGCCCGCGAAGCGTCGCTTGAATTGAATCCATAGGCCGTGCAAGATCGTCTTCAATCACGATTGAACCTCGCACGGCGTGGAACCAACTTACTGTTAGTTGGCGTCTTAAGAGCTTGAATTGGCAGGTTTCGCCCTTTGCCGCTAAATTAAGGGGTAAGGCCCCGCCAGATCATTCATCCCGGATCTCGAAGCTTAGCTGGCGCATCCCAAGCGACGAAGGAAGGAAGAGGCATGAGATTTCTGCTGATCCTGCTGTTCATCTGCTTGGCACCGGCGATGGCGGTCGCCCAGCCACGCGGGTTCGGACCTCCCGAAGACGGTCCGGGAATCCCAGGATTCGGAAAACAACCGCGGATCCGTTACAAGCTGACGGCTCAAGACCGGTCCTATGCAGCTTCTTTGATCAGTCAATGCGACAGGAACCGGGACAACATCGTCAGTCGTACGGAATTCAAGCAGTCGCGGTATGCCAACGACGTGGAAACGTGGTTTGCCTTTGACGTGAATGAAGATGACAACCTGACAGTCGACGAGCTTGCGGCCTGGTATGCCAAGACGCGGACTGAAAAAGAGGAGAAAGCCAAGAAGGCTGCGTTGGCCAAGCAACTGGCTGCAGCCGGCGCAAAGGTCGAATCCGGTGACAAGACCAACGCATCCAATCTTGTGAAGCAGATCGACAGGAACAACGATCGCAAGCTGAGCAAAGAGGAAATGGCCGCCGTCTGGGGATCGAACACTAGCAAGATCTTCACCAGTTACGATTCCAACCGCTCGGGTTACCTGGGCACCACGGAACTGTCAAAGTACTTTGCGGCGCAACGCACCCAGCAGTCCAAGCTGATTCGCATTCATCACGAGCATGAGTTGCTGACCCATCAACTCGTGTTTTCATCTCGCGGTCGGCAACACCCGATGGTTACTGCAGCCAATCACATCATGCAGCGCTACGATACGAATAGGAACAATGTGCTCGAGGAGAATGAAGTCCTCAGCATGGAAGGCGCGAAGGCCGCTGATTACGACGGTGATGGCAGCGTGACCGTGGTCGATTTGTTCAACTGGCTTCAGCGAAAACCAGCGTCCGGTCAACCGCCTTCGCAGCACTGGTTCGACGCTCGTGACACGAATCAGGACGGTCAAGTGTCAATGTCCGAGTACGCTAACGGTGAAGCGTGGACGGTGGCGATCTCTGAAGAGTTTGCCAAATACGATCATGACGGCGACGGATTCATCGCCAAATCCGAACGGACTGTGCAGCGGGAGATCCGCGTCGAAAAGGTCTATGCCAGTCGCGATTCCAAAGTCATCCAAACGGGAGTGGGTGCAGTTTCCGAAGTGATGGTTGACGATGATTTTGAGATCGCCGATCTGGAGATCCGCTTGTCGATCTCACACATGGAACCACGGTTATTGGATGCTTACTTGATCGCCCCTGACGGCACTCGAATCGACCTGTTTTCAGGAATGGAAACGAGCTGGAAGGGACATCATTTCAAACAAACAACGCTGGACGACGAAGCAGAAACCGCTCTGAGTAAAGCGAATCCACCGTTTACCGGCAAGTTCGCCCCCGACGGTGCGGCGGACAAGGAAAAGACGAGTTTGGCGGACTATTATGGAGAACGGAGTCGCGGCGTTTGGCGTCTATTCATTCGGGCGTCCCGGAGCAATCGGGCGGGTTTGTTGAATCAGTGGGCCGTCGTGATGGTCCCTCGGCAGGAGGCGACGGATGTGGGGGACGGTCCATGAGCCGACCACGACGGTTTCGCCCGCCTGCGAACCACACGCGGAGATTGGACGTACCAACTGCGATCCCCAGGTCTGACTGACGGAGAATCCTGGCAGGAACTGGGTGTTCAAGCTGGCAGAACAGAGGCTTTCCATCGTATGAAATTGCACTTGATCGCTGCGACCGTGCTGGCAGGAATCGCGGTCTTGCCGTGCGCCAGTTCCCAGGCCGAGGACGATTTTGTCGGTGCACTGAGGTGGGCAGTCCACGACGAGGGAGCTGAATTGCTGCAATTGTCGCCTCAGGCTCGGCAGGAGTTGGCCGAATTTGTGGCGTCGCGCGAGAAACTGGGCGCTCAACAACTGGCAGAAAAGAAACTGAGTGGTCGCGAGCGGCGGCAGTTTCTGGCCGATTGGGTGGTCCAGAGCGAGCGCGAGGGACAAAAGTTCCTGACGCTTGAGCAACGCGAATCGTTGCTGCAGTTATGGCTGGCTCGCGAAGGAATGGTGACACTGTCCCGCGCAGACGTTGCCCAAGTGCTGGCACTCAGCGAAGAACAAAAAACAAAGATCACTCAGATCCTTGATGCGCGGGCCATGGCACTGGACGGCGGCACAGCGCTGCAACAACAGATTTCCACGCGCAAATTCGAACGCAAACTGCAATCGGTGCTCTCCGAAAAGCAACTGGCCAATTGGGAGAGTATGGCGGGACTGGGAGAATTACCCGAGGTAAGTGGGACGAGTCTCAATACGGATACCGGGCTGGCGGCGCAGGAAACAAAATCCGATGACACCGAATCCGATGACGATGTCATCGATGCCGTGGTTGAGCCGGCGGCAGATCCGCAGGAAGACGAGACTGCAGAGGATGAGGAGCCGGCAGGTGCCGCGGCCGACGTAGAGCCGGAGATTCAACCGGCTAATCCCGAGCTGAATGCGGTTCGCTTGAAGTTCGCCTTCGAAAAAACGCCGTGGCGCAGTGTGCTGGATTGGCTGGCCGAAGGAGCAGATTTGTCGCTGTACGTCGGCGAAATGCCAACGGGAGTACTCACCTACAGCGATCGCCAGGAATACACGTTGGATCAGGCCATCGAGCGCATCAATCGCTTCCTCATTCCTCGTGGCTACACGTTGATTCGCAGCGGCAAAATGATGTCGGTGATTGGTTTGGACGATGGGCGTCGTGATCAAATGCTGGACGCCTTGGCCGAGTATTGTGACATGGACGACTTGGACCGGCGCGGCGAGCACGAAGTGGTGAAGTGCGTGTTCACGATCGCCAAGGCGGATCCGACCGAAGCCGTGAACGAGATCGCCGCAATTGTGAAACTCAGTAAACCGGTGCTGATGCCTAAGTCGCGTCAGCTGGTGGTCATTGAAACGGCAGGCAAACTGCGATTAGTGCGTGATGTGCTTCGAGCCATGGAAAACCCGGCGCTCGATAATGGGTTGGTGCGTCGATTCGAACTGCAGCATTCCAAAGCTGACGAAGTGATGGCTGCTCTTCGACCTTTGGTCGGCATCCAGGACGAAAGCGCGAATGTTGGTGCCGACATCAGCTTGTCGGTGGATTCGACGGGCAACCAGATTTTTGCCACGGGCACGTCCGATCGCCTGGCGGTCATCGAGAGCGTGGTCAAGATGCTGGACCAGGAGCCCGTCGCTGGGTCCGAGGACGATGTGCCTCGTCTTCAGGCGCACCCGGTGAAAAGCGGCAATCTGCAGATGATTGACGACGTGCTGCAAACATTGCTGGCCGAAGAGCCGGATGTACGATTGGCCCAGGAACCTTCCTCCAGCCGGATGATCGTGCTGGCGCGGCCGGACGTGCACAAGCGTATTGAGGAAACGATCAAGCAGCTGGATGGCGAAGCGGCCGTGTTCGAGATGATTCAACTGAAGCGTGTCGAGCCGTTCATCGCGGTATCGATCATCCGCGAGATGCTGGACATCCCGTTCTTCATTGACGAAGACGATAAAGACAAGGACTTTCCGCGTGTGGACTACGACACGCCGACGATGCGGGTCTTTGTCCGTGGAACGCGCAGCCAGGTTGACGAGGTGAAGCGAATTGTCGAAGGCCTCGAAAAGCCTCAGGTTACCGAGCAGGTGGGGCCGTTGCGGGTGCTGCCCATTCACGGCGCACGAGCCCAGCAATTGTTGGAAACCGCCAAACGGTTTTGGCCGGGTGACGACGATGTGTTGATCTTCCCTCCAGCCGGCAACACACCAGCGGATGTCATTGAACGCGAAATTGACGGGTCATCGAGTGATGAAGCTCGATCACCTCAACCGTCTAACCCTCGCGCTCCGACGCGGAAGCAGCCGGAAGTCAAGAAAGACGTAACGACCACCTTCCTGCCGACCAGCGTGTCGGTGCCAGCTGGTTTTCGCCACGCGGCGAAGGACAAGGCGACCAACCAACCGCAGGAGGAACCTGCGATCCGCAGTCAGGTCACACCCCGAGGAATCTTGCTGTACTCGGAGGATGTGGAATTGCTGAACCGGTTCGAGAACCACTTGCGCACGATTGCTGGACCGGGACAACTATCGGCCAAGAAGATGGCCATCTTTTACCTGCGGCACGTGCGAGCCGAAGATGCGCAAAGGCTGCTGGCAGACCTGCGTCGCGGCAATTCATCCAGTCGCCTGGACGAAGATGAAGACGATTCGTTTGGTCCTCCCGTTCCCCGCCGCAGCTTGTTTAGTTTTTCGATTCCTTCGGTGATCGCAGATGCACGTCTGAATCGACTGATTGTCCAAGGCACTTTGGCCGAGATTGCTGAGATTGAACGGCACCTGACCATTATCGATCGGGACAAGAGTATTGCGGACGTGCAAACCCGTGGTAAGCCGCGGGTCATCCAATTGGTGCACATCCGCGCCAGCGCTGCCGAGGCTTTTTTGCGAACGGTGTATGCCGGTCAAGTAGCCAGTGGCAATGCGCAGGCCCAGGCTCAGCAGCAACAACAGCAACAACAACAGCAGGCCAAGCAGTTGCAGCAACAATTACAGCAACAACAGCAGCAGCTGCAGCAACAACAACAGAACCAACAACAGCCGAATCAACCAGGCCGTCAGGGACAGACGCCCGGCGCTAATCCCAACAACCGCCAACCGCAGGGCAATGCCAGGCAAGGGCAGGGGAACGAACGAAACAATCGTAACCAGTCGCCGGGACCCAAAGCCGGCGAGGGCGGAGGTCAGCAAAGTCGCACCAGCGAACCGACAATGACCCTGGCATCCGACGAGGCAAGCAACTCGTTGATCATTCGTGCTCCCGATCAGCTGTTCGACGAGGTTTCCGAGCTGATTGCACAGATCGATCGGAGTGCCACGCAGACCACGCGTATCATCTCGCTCAAAGGCACCAACATGCAGTCGGTGAATAGCTTCCTGGAGAGTCTGGGTCGGCGACCGTCGACACCGAGACCATCGCAGCCGCGGAATCAGCCTCAACCGGCTCAAACGCCAGCCACGACCGTGATCCGACAAATTTCACGATAGATCGATCGTATGCTCCGACGAATTCTCCATCTCCGGCTGACACGCTGGTCGCTGGCCTGCGTCGTGCTATTCGCTTTGCCGGCGGATGCGCAGAAGAAACTCCCAGGGTTCGGTCCTGAACGAGAAGATTCTCGTCTGGTTGGATTCGGAAAAAACGCCAAGCGGTTGATCATCGTCATCGAATCGGATCGAACCAACGCTAAAACCAACATGGGGAAGTACGATCGGGACAAGGACGGGAAGCTTGATTCGAGCGAACTGACCACCAGCTGGTTGCGTTCGCTGATGCCCAAATACGATCTCAATGAAAATCGCGTGATTGAGCTGGACGAGCTGAGTCTGGGTTGGGCCGATTGGCGTTTAGGTCAAGAAAAGAAGGCCAAGGAGAAAGCGGCCAAGGCAAAGGCCGTTGTTCAGAATCGCGAAAAGAAGGAAATCAAGATCCCCGATCGACCGATCAGCCAGGCGATGCGACAACGCATGCAAATGTGTGCCGGCCTGGCCAGCGAGTTGATTGGGATTCACGATCGAAATCGCAACAAACAACTGGAACAAAGCGAGTGGCCCCAGTCGGGCACGGAATTCGGACGTGTGGGTGCGAGTGCGGACGCCAACGACGATCGGGTGATCACCGCCGCCGAACTTTCGACATGGCTGCAGCGCCGCTTGCCACCATTGGCAACTTCGCGTCTTGCCAAGCCGTTGCAGTTGTTGGATACGGATCGAGACGGTCAGATTTCGATGAACGAATTTGCCTTTCGTTGGACCGATGCCAAGAGCAAGGATTTTCAATCACTCGATCATAACGATGATGGAGTGATTTCACCGGAAGAGAGCCACGGGGCACCGGTGCCGCGCGGTGCAGTCGCTTTTCACGGTGCCGGATCGGAAGTCGTGAACGCCAGCTCCGATACCGTGTCCCGTATCGAAATTGATGATGACCTGGTAATCGACGATCTGGACTTGCGTTTGGGACTGACCAAGCCCAACGAGACCAAGATGCAGATTCAATTGATTGGTCCCGATGACCAGACGATCACGATTTACAAGGGTGAATGGAAGCCGTGGTCGACCGGCTATGTTTTCGAAAACACGCTGATTGATGACCAGGCGGGAGAAATTGAATCCACGTTAAGCGAAATGCCAATTCCGCGCCGCTTAAGACCAGATGGCTTAAAGGATGATGAGCCGGCCGGCTTAAGTGCCTTCGACGGTAAATCGGCGCGCGGCGAATGGCGGTTGGTAATCAAGAACACGGACAAGAATGTCGGTGTCCTGCACCACTGGTCGATCTGGATCAAGCCAAGCAAGAACAACTAGCTCGTTATCCGTGCTTATCCGTGCTTATCTGTGTTCATCCGTGCTCATCTGTGGCCAGCTTATCTGTGCTTATCCGTGCTTATCTGTGGCCTTTCACCTGTGGCCAGTATCTGTGAAATCACATGCCCATGGACATCGGTCAGTCGTCGATCGACGCCGTTGTGTCGAAACGTCAACCGCGTGTGATCCAGCCCTAGCAGGTGCAGGATCGTTGCGTGCAGGTCGTGCAGTGG
>CAJHYY010000692.1_pt1 | contig 17904 bp, 12 predicted proteins | sample 9198861 | NCBI WGS metagenome assembly CAJHYY01 (sample SAMEA7708377, study PRJEB35096) | sediment metagenome | biome: marine neritic benthic zone biome [ENVO:01000025]; feature: sediment [ENVO:00002007]; material: shallow marine sediment [ENVO:03000034] sea grass bed [ENVO_01000059] ... | reverse complement strand
TTTCGCAGGGTGGCTGGTTGATCCCCAACATCCGCTCACCGCGCGCGTGACCGTGAATCGTTATTGGCAGCAGTACTTCGGCATGGGGCTTGTCAAAACGGCCGAAGATTTTGGCGTGCAAGGCGAACGTCCCAGCCACCCGGAACTGCTGGATTGGCTTGCCAGCGAATTCACGCAAGGCCAATGGGATGTCAAAGCGCTGCAGAAACTGATCGTTTGCAGTTCGACCTACCGTCAGTCCAGTCGTGCGCGGCCGAAATTGCTGGAACGTGATCCCTACAATCGACTCTTGGCGCGCATGCCGCGACAGCGTCTGTCGGCTCAAGCACTCCGAGATCAGGCGCTGTACGTTTCCGGCTTGTTGGTGCAACAACCGGGCGGTCCCTCGGTCAGTCCGTACCAGCCGGCGAATCTGTGGAAAGAGATGAGCAATATGGTGTATCGGCAGTCCAAGGGTGCCGACCTTTATCGCCGGAGTATGTATACCATCTGGAAGCGCACGGTAGGTCCGCCCACGATGGTGATTCTGGACGCTGCCGATCGCGAGACATGCGCTGTCAAGCCGAAGAGAACCAACACACCGCTCCAGGCGCTGACACTCCTGAACGAAAAAACGTTTGTCGAAGCGGCGCGGCTGTTGGCGATACGCATGACCCAAGAAGGCGGCGATCAACCGATCGTTTACGGCTTCCGTCTGGTGACAGGTCGTATTCCTACAAAACGGGAACTCCAAGTGTTGCGCGAAGCCGAACAGCGATATACCAACGAGTTTTCTGCCGACCCGGACGCAGCAAAACGGTTGATCGCGATTGGTGAAACGAAAACCAAAACGCAAAACCCGATTCAACTCGCCGCCCGCACGACGCTGGCCAATGTGCTGTTGAATCTGGATGAGGTGATTACGCGGGAATGAGACGTAACCACGGAGGAGCAGGGGACGCAGAGACGCCATGAATCAAAACCAAGCATTAAACATTACGCGAAGGGCGTTGTTTTCGCGCACGGCGATGGGCGTGGGTGGCATGGCGCTCGGCAGTTTGATTGGGCGCGACTTGCTGGGTGCGCATCCCGGATTGCATCTGCCGGCCAAGGCGAAACGTGTCATCTACCTGTTTCAATCCGGTGGACCACCGCAGATGGACCTGTTTGATTACAAGCCGCACCTGGCGAAAGTCCATCAGCAGGAAGTTCCCGAATCGGTATTTCGCGGCCAACGGCTGACGGGGATGACCGCCGGTCAGAGCTCGTTTCCCGTGGCCAAATCGATTTTCAAGTTCCGCCAGTTCGGCCAAAGCGGTATGTGGCTGAACGAGCAGTTGCTGCCACAGCTGGGTAAAGTCGCGGATGAAGTATGCCTGGTGAAGTCGATACACACAGAAGCCATCAACCACGATCCTGCGATCACGTTCTTTCAAACGGGTTTCCAGATCGCCGGTCGCCCGAGCATCGGAGCATGGTTGAGTTATGGATTGGGCAACGAGAACGACAATCTACCTACGTTCGTCGCGATGACCTCGAACAACGGTGGGCAACCCTTATACGATCGTCTTTGGGGTTCAGGATTTCTGCCATCCAAACATCAGGGCGTGCGCTTCCGATCGGGTCGTGATCCCGTGTTGTTCCTGAACAATCCCGAGGGCATGTCGGACCGGATTCGTCGTCAATCGCTGGACGACTTGAAGGAATTGAACCAACTGCGATTCCAGGAGACGCTGGATCCCGAGATTTCGGCCCGCGTGGCTCAGTATGAAATGGCCTACCGGATGCAGACGTCGGTTCCGGAATTGACGAATGTCCAAAGCGAACCGGCATCCACCTTCGAACTCTATGGCCAGGACGCCAAGAAGCCCGGTACGTTTGCACACAACTGTTTGCTCGCGCGACGCTTGTCCGAACGTGGCGTGCGTTTTGTACAGCTGTTTCATCGCGGCTGGGACACGCACGGCAATCTACCCAAACAACTGGGTCAGCGATGTGGCGAAACCGATCGCGCATCGGCCGCGTTGATTACCGACTTGAAACAGCGCGGGCTGCTGGACGAAACACTGATCGTGTGGGGAGGCGAGTTTGGACGAACGGTGTATTGCCAGGGTGAGATGACGGCCAAGAGCTATGGTCGCGACCATCATCCACGTTGTTTCTCAGTATGGATGGCCGGCGGAGGGATTCGCCCGGGTGTGACGTATGGCGAAACCGACGACTACAGCTACAACGTTGCCCGCGATCCGGTCAGCGTCCACGATCTTCATGCCACCATGCTGCATCTGCTGGGAATCGACCACACGCGATTGACGTACCGGTTCCAGGGTCGGGACTACCGACTGACCGACGTTCATGGGGACGTGGTGCGGGGGATCCTGGCGTGAACGTGAACCACAGGGAAGCAGAGAACACAGATCTCTGCTCCTCTGTGGTTTTTTCTTATTTCTGCATCGGCAACTTCAGCTCGACGCGTTGGTTGCCGCGCAGCACCGACACGTTCAATCGTTGACCGGGCTGAGTGTTCTGAGCGGCGTAGGCAATCAATTCAGATTCCGTCATGGCCTGCGACTGTCCGTCGAATTCGACAACGACATCTCCGATCTTGAATCCGGCGCGGCGAGCAGCTGCATGAGCTCCATAACGGCCGGCGTGTTTGACGCGCAGCGCCAACTGTTGAGGCTCGAGTTTCAGCTCCCGACGTTGTGCGTCGCTGATCGGCTCCAAGACCATTCCGCCGGTAACCATCCGACGTAAGGGCCAAGTGCTCACGCGCCAGCCAATATCTGTTTTTCGGCGCCAGCCGTCGGTCAGATTCAGTACCACCTTGCTGTCCTTACCGTCACGCTGTGCGACGACATCCAGTTTGCCGCGAGTGGGACCATGATGCAGGATCCATTGAATATCGGCCAAGGAGGCAATCGGCTGGCCGTCGAAAGTCTGGATTGCGTCGCCCACTTTCAGACCCGCTTGTTCCGCGGCCGAACCTGATGCGACCTCGGCAATCGTGGCGCGCGTCTTGGGATCCAACTTCAGCCCCACTACATCCGGCATGGGGTAGGGAAACAACAGCTGTTCTGGGATCGCCTTGCGATCGTTACGGAAGATCTCCCGCTTGGCATCGCGCACCTGGTGGCAATGCATACAACTGCGAACGACTTCCCCGTCGTAGTTCAGCGAAGCTTTGTACTTGCCGCGCAACGAAGGAAAGTCCTCGGGACTACGGTACTTGGTGGCCACGGGCTGTTTTCCGGCCAACACAGCCCGGTTGTTTGGGTAGTCGCGGTGCAGAGCGGCTGCGGTACGCAGCGCCGCGTCAAAACCCTCGAGCGAAATGTCATGTTCACCTTCCATGCTGCTGCGACTGCCATACCGGCCGTAAACCGTGCCATCGGCATTCATCATCATCACGGCGAACGTCAGATCAAAGTCAAACTGAAATCGTGTCAGATCAATGTGGTTGGCCTTGACCATACGCAGGCAAACGAATTGATCCATGGATTCGCGAATCAGCGGGTGGCGACGAACAACCTGCTCGTCAAAGTGGCTGCACTCCGCTCACGGGACACATCGGACCAGGATTAAAAGCGGCTTGTTTTCTTTGCGGGCAGCCGCGAACGCCTTATCCAGATCGTTGTAATACCAGGATTCGTCCTGAGAAACTTTCTGCTTATCCTGCTTGACCACCTGCTCGCGCTGATTTTGTGCGACGGCGGAACGATTCATGGCACTCGACGTTGCGAATGTCATACAGATTGCCAGAGCCAGAGTCCAACGCATAGAAAACCTCCTCGATTCACGATTCGCTCAAGATGCAAGGCTGCATCGATTTTACCGACCAGACGCCTGATTGCTCAATGAATTCGCAGTCGTCACGTGCACCTTTTCCGGCTGTTACAATGCTAAGATGGCGGTTTCGTGTCGGTTTGTCATGGGTTGAGGCGGAATGATAACAACTGGTCACATTGGCAACCAAGGTTGCTCAAACTGGCGTCGGGCAATCGTTCAACCGGCTTGGTTAGTTCTGGTGTGGTTGTCGGCACCAGCCGTTGCCCAGCAGCCGTCGACCGTCGTAGTTGCTGAAGCTCAAACACGAGATATCACCACCACGCAGTCTTTTGTCGGCACGGTGCGGCCCGCTCGTAGCAGCCTGGGCGGTAGCGCGGGCGAAGGCCGAGTGATCGAATTCCTGGCCCACGAAGGCCTGGGCGTCAAAAAGGGCGATGTGCTCGCACGGCTGCGGACTGACACGCTGAAGATCCAGGCAGACGCCGCCAAGGCGGAACTGGCACTGCGGCAAAGCGAGTTGGACGAGCTGAAGAATTCGCCGCTTCCCGAGGAAGCCGAACAAGCGGTCGCGCGCATGAAACGGGCTCAGATCGGCATGGAGAATGCCAAACGCAAATGGGGTCGCACCAAGAAGCTGTTTGACAGTAACGCCGTCACGGATGACGAAATGGACGAGGCAGAATTAGATTTCCAGCAATCCGAACAGGCTTATTTGGAAGCCAAGGCCTCTCATCAGCTGGTGATGGACGGCCCGCGTCCCGAAAAGATTGCCCAAGCCCAGGCGCGCGTCGACACTCAGGCAAAGAATGTAGAGTTGATTGAGGACGAGATTTCCAAACACACCATCGTTGCTCCCTTCGACGGTTTTGTGGTGACCGAATCATCGCAGTTAGGTCAATGGGTTCAGCGCGGTGGTGAAATCTGTCAGCTGGTGCAGTTGGACGAAGTGGACGTCAAGGTTTACATCCTGGCGTCTCAGATTCGTGCGATCACCGTGGGACTGAGCGTCGAATTGCAGCTGCCTCACGATCCCAGCCGCAGGCTGCCGGGGCAGGTAATTAGGATCATCCCGCAGACCGACGAGAATTCGCGCGCGATACCCGTGCGGATTCGTGTGAAGAACCCGCAGACCGACAAGCAACCCTTGTTGAAGTCGGGCATGCTGGCCAACGCCATCCTGCCGACCGAAATTCGCCAACAAGTGACCGTGGTGCCCAAGGATGCACTGGTGCTTAATCCACGGGAAACGGTGTTGTACGTAGTCGATGAAAACGACGGAAAGATGCAAGCCCGGAAGGTGCGTGTCACACCGGGCACGACCGATGGCAGCTGGATTGAGGTCCGTGGCGATATTCAATCCGGTCAGCGCGTCGTGGTCGAAGGCAACGAGCGTCTTCGTGACAAATCATCGGTAACGATCCAATCGGTCCGCAGCTACTCCTCCACCCCCGTCGACACCGCGACTCGCTAGATGCAATTCCTTCCTTCCCTGATCCAGAACCCCGTCAAAGTCACCGTAGGTGTGCTGTTGGTGGTGTTGTTTGGCGCGATCGCCATGCGGCAGATGCCCAAACAACTCACGCCCCACGTGGACAACCCGGTGATTTCGGTCGAGACACGCTGGCCGGGGGCGAGTCCGCAGGACGTTGAACGAGAGATCATTCAGGAGCAGGAAGAACAGCTCAAGGCCGTGCCGTCGCTGATCAAGATGTCGTCCGAGAGTATGGATTCGCGCGGGCGGATCACGCTGGAATTCGCCGTCGGCACGGACATCAACGTTGCTCTGTTTGATGTCAACGCCCGTCTGCAACAAGTGCCCGAATACCCGGTGACCGCGCGCGAACCGACGATTAGCGCTCGCAACACTTCCGACCGCGCGATCGCTCGATTTGTGCTCACATCCAAACCGCCCAGCCGTGAGCGCATTGCCCAGTTCATTTCAGAACATCCCGATTTGGCCGAAGATCTGCGGCCTGTCGAAACCGCCATCAACCCCGGGTTGATGGTCTACCGGTTGCAGAAACTGTACCAACAGAAGGGCGAGGAGTTTCCGGAACTGGAAGAATTGCTGCCCCCGCAGATCGATCCCAACAAGCTACGACGTTTCGTTGAAGATGTGATCGAGACACGCTTCGAGCGCGTCCCCGGTGTCGCCGATGCGGAAGTCTACGGCGGGCTTCAAGAAGAGTTGCAGGTGATCGTCGATCCGGATCGACTTGCCGGCCGCAAGCTCACTTTGCTTGACGTACGAGCTGCCCTCGCGGGACAGAATATCGACACTTCCAGCGGGGATGTGTGGGAAGACAAGCGACGCTGGACCGTACGCACGATCGGACAGTTTCGCGATCCTGATGAAGTTGCCAATCTGGTGCTCACCGTGCGCAACGGCGTTCCCGTTTACATCCGCGACGTGGCCGATGTGAAAATGGGCTACAAGAAACCCGACAGTAAGTCGCGGCGCTACGGAATCTCGAGCAACGGTTTGAGTATCCAGCGTGAAACCGATGCCAATGTCATGCAGGTGATGAAAGGCATTCGGGCGGCAACCGCGGAAATGAACGACGGGATTCTTAGAGCTCGCGATCTGGAACTTTATCAGTACTACGACGAGACCACTTACATTCAATCGGCCATCGGACTGGTGCAGCAGAACATCTTCATCGGCGGAGCTCTGACGATGATCACGCTGATGCTGTTTCTGCAACGAAGCTGGCCGACCTTTTTAATGACTCCGTTGATCGCGGCCAGCGCCGTGGCGGCAGCCTACGTGTCGCCGTGGCTGTTTCTGATCTGTTTGACATTAATCATCGCGACGGGTCTGTGGTCTTCCCGTGGTGCGTTAGTCGTAGGCCTGGCGATTCCCACCAGCATCGTTGGGACGTTTTTGTTATTGGGAATTCTCGGGCGTTCGTTGAATGTGATCAGCCTGGCCGGGATGGCGTTCGCCGTGGGCATGCTGGTCGACAACGCGGTGGTCGTGTTGGAAAACATCCATCGATTGCGTGAACAGGGCTTGTCCGCGTTCGAAGCCGCTGTGCGCGGCACGCGTGAAGTGGGCGGTGCCGTGGTCGCTTCGACCTTAACCACCATCGCCGTGTTCCTACCCGTGGTGTTCGTGCAGGATGTGGCCGGCCAGTTGTTTCTGGACATCGCCCTGGCAATTTCCTGCGCGGTCGGCCTGTCGCTGCTGGTCTCGTTCACGTTGATACCTGTCGCGTCGGCTCGGCTTCTCAAGCGATCCGTCAAGGCACCGCGCGACGGCAGTCGCGGTCGCGTATCCGAATCAAAAGGTTATCGCTTCGGCCACGCCATTGTGGGGCTGAATCGCTGGATTCAAGGCGGCATCGTCCGCGCGCTGTTGGTGATCGTCGTGGTGGTCGGCACATCCATCGCGCTCTGCGTTTTGTTCTGGCCGGCGGTTGAATACCTGCCTACCGGGAATCGCAACTTCGTATTCGCGGCCGTCTCGCCTCCGCCCGGTTACAACATGGACAAGTTGATGGCGATGGGCGAGAAGATCGAGCAGGATCTGGAACCGTACTGGAATGCCGACCGGGCCGAGACTTCGGACGATCTGCCGTACCCGGCGATTCACTACTACTTCTTCACCGTTCGCGGTCGACAAGTCTATATGGGGCTCCAGGCCGACGACGCGGAACGCGCACGCGAGCTGCTGCCACTGTTGAAACAGGTGGGTACGCAGTTTCCCGGCACCAACGCGATGGCCAAACAATCCAGTTTGTTCGAACGCGGGACTTCGTCCGGTCGTACGATTGACATCGAAATCAGCGGTCCTGATCTCAACCGCCTGGTCGATCTCGGACAGATGATCAAGACGCGCGCCGTCGAGGTGTTGCCTGAGGCGCAAGCCAATGCTCGCCCCAGTCTTGACCTCAGCAATCCCGAAGTTCAATTAAGACGCCGCGGAGTCGAAGCAGCTCAAATGAACATGAGTTCGGCCGAGCTCGGTTTTGTGGTCGACGCGCTGGTGGATGGAGCGTATGCCGGCGACTATTTCGTCAACGGCGACAAAGTGGATCTGACCGTGATTGGTCGCCGTGAGGACGCGCGGCGGACCCAGGATCTGGAGCACTTACCGGTGGCCACGCCCACCGGCGAGTTAGTGCCATTGGCAGCGTTGGCGCACGTCAAGCTTGGCAGCGGACCGGAACAGATCAATCGACGCGAACGTCAACGGGCGGTGACCATCCAGGTGAATCCGCCCATCGAGATTCCTTTGGAAGAGGCGATGGCCACGATCCAAAGCGAGATTATCGAACCCCTGCAACAAGGTACCGAGCTGGACGGTGGTTATTCACTGGCACTATCTGGAACTGCCGACAAGCTGCGTCAGACGTGGCGTTCGTTGCGCTGGTACTTGGCCCTGTCGGTTGTGATCACTTACCTGCTGATGGCCGCGCTATTCGAATCATGGTTGTACCCGCTGGTGATCATCTTCAGTGTGCCGCTGGGAGCCGTGGGCGGGATCCTCGGTTTGAAAGTGCTGAACCTGTTCGTTCTGCAGCCGCTGGACATCCTGACGATGTTGGGGTTTGTGATTCTGGTGGGCACCGTGGTCAACAACGCGATTCTGATCGTGCACAAATCGCTACACCTGATGAATGAAGATCACCTGACGCCGGACGTGGCCATTCCCCAGGCGGTGCAGGCACGCATTCGGCCGATCTTGATCACCACGATGACCACCGTTTGTGGTCTGCTGCCGCTGGTTCTGTTTCCCGGCGCGGGCAGTGAGCTTTATCGGGGAATCGGCAGTGTGTTGCTCGGCGGCCTGATCGTCTCGACCTTGTTGACGATGATCGTTGTGCCCACGGTATTCCGCGTGGCAATCCAAACCAAGACCTTCCTCAGTGGTCTGGTCGGTTTGCGCGCTGCAGCGGTGGCCGAACCGGTGGTGATCGACGCCATCCCCGAGCCGGCTCGGGCTGCTGACGAAGAAGAACCCGTCGACGTTCCGTAAACGTCTCTGCGTCCCCCTGTGTCCTCTGCAGTTTTTTTACCACAGAGTATCAGAGACAAATCTCGACACTTTCCCCCGCACGTCGGCTACACTGAAGTGCTGTCGTTTCCTCCCACCACGAGAGAATCTCATGCTTACTCGAATCGGTTGTCTGGGCCTGATGATCGCGGCCTTGGGCGCGAGCAACATCGCCAGTGCGCAAAAGCTGCAGTTGGCGGTACAGCAGTCCAAGCAAACCGGTCTGCCGATGTTTGTGATGGGTTCCTCGGACACGTGAGGCCACTGCAAAACGCTGAAGCAGCGGCTGCAGACGGAGCCAGAACTGCGACAGCTGATGACACAGTATGTGGCCATCGAATTGAAAGTAGGCAGCAAAGATTTTCAAACCTGGACTCAGCGATATCGACCGACGGGCAACGGCATTCCCATGCTGTTCATCGTCGCTTCGGACGGTCGCGAGGTTTACAACCGTTCCGGAGCCCCGCAGGGTCCCGGCTTAAACCGTTTGCTGAAGCAGGGGATCGAGGATACGGGCGGCGTGAAGACCGTCCATACCGCCAAGTCGCGCGAACTGGAAAAGCGACGCGCGACGATCGTGAAACGAGCCAAACGCATGCTGGGCTTGGGCGATGCCGCCGCCGCCACGAAACTGGTTGCCACCTTATGGAAGGACAAGGAGGCTCTGGAGAAAAACGCCGAGTCACCCTCGGTGAAAGAGCTGACCCAACTGGTGAGCACTCTGGTCGACGACGCGGAAAAGCAAGTGACGCAAGCTGATGAAAAGCTGAAATCGGCTTCGGATTCGATCATTGGTGTGGTGGCCCTGGTGCGCGTAGAGCGCGTCTACGGCGAACTGCCGGAGGTCAAGGAGAGCGTCGACGAACGATTGAATCCTCTGCGGCTTTCGGAAGAGCAATCGGAATTGGTCAAACAGGCGGAGATGGTCGACCGGGCTCGCGCGCTGGAAGAAAAGAAGAGTTTACGGACGGCCATCTCGGCTTATAAGAAAGTGGTGGACGCCTATCCCGATTCGCGTGCTGCCGAACTATGCAAACTGCGCATCGAACAACTGTCGCCCAAGAAGTAGTCACTGAAACTCAGTTGTAGTTATTAGCCCCGAGCTTCAGCTCGGGGTTGGTCGACAACATTTCGACTTTTGGCTCCGTTTTACGGGGCCGGTTTTGACGCATGAAAGCCCCGTAAACGGGGCGGAATAAGTGTAATCGCCCACGCACCCCGTGCTGAAGCACGGGGCTAATGTCTCACCTGCGTACAACTTGCAAGCAAGACAATCACATGAGATCGACGCAATGCTACCTCTTCATCGGTTTGTCCCTCGTGTCACTCGCTACCGTCGCGCGTGGCGATGAGTTTCGGCCGACGAAGCAATCCGAGTTCTTTGCCGCCGACGGGGAACTCGAGATGCTGTACGACCAGTGCGAATTCACCGAGGGACCGGCGGCGGCCGCCGATGGTACGATCTACTTCAGTGACATTGGGAATCGTATTTTGCGGTTCGACCCTGCCACAAAAAAAGTCAGCGTGTACCGCGATTCCAGCGGTCGATCAAACGGCTTGCTGTTCGATCCGAAGGGTCGACTGATTGCCTGCGAGGGTGCCAATGGCGGGAACCGCCGCATCTCGATCACCGACGCGGAGGGAGTGAAGACGCTGACCGCTGCCTATCAGGGTAAGAAATTCAACAGTCCTAATGATCTGGCACTGGCACCCAACGGGAAACTGTACTTCACCGACCCACGTTATTCAGGTGATGAGCCTCGTGAACTCGATTTTGAAGGCGTGTTCGTCGTGGATCCCGATGGCACGACACGCGTGGCGACGAAGCAAGTGCAGAAGCCCAATGGAATCTTGATCTCGGCCGATGGCAAAACGGCATACGTTGCCGACAACAACAACCAGGACGGTGGGAATCGCCACTTGCTGAGATTTCGCATTGGCTCGGATGGCACATTCAGCGACAAGAAAGTGCTGTTTGATTTTGGATCCAATAGCCGCGGAATTGATGGTATGACGATGGACCGGCGCGGCAATGTGTTTGCGACGGCCGGACGTGGCGATGCATCGGGTGTTTACGTGTTTGGTCCAGATGGCCAGCACCTGGCACGCATCCGCACCCCGGGTCCGCCAACCAACTGCACGTTCGGCGTGGGCAAAGACGCCAAAGTGCTGTACATCACCGCCTCCATCCCCGTGCAAGGTCAGCGCAAGGCGGCGCTGTATCGGACGACGGTTAAATAGAGGGGTCGAGGGGCAAAGGGGCAGAGGGGCACAGGCAGAGGACGCAGAGAACGCTTTGCCGCTGTTCCTTCGTGGCGCAAGCTTCACGCCAAAAGGCGCATCTTCGATTAGCTTGCGAAATTCAGGGGGACTGTGGGACAGGGGGACTGCGGGATAGGCGTATCTACAACGCATCGCAGCCACAAGAGCATGTCTTTGCCCCTTTGGGCCTCTACCCCTTTGCCCCTCCTCAAATCACCTCTTTCTCATCCATCCGAATAGGCCGCGCTTTTGGTTTCCCGCGCTTCCGGGAGCGGATGAAAGCGTCTTCTTTTCGAAGGCTGAAGAAAGGCTGCGATTGCAACCATCGCAGCGCGTCGGTGGTGGATTGACCGCGTGGCCGCAATACGGGCACACGTAGTGGAACGACGGTCCCTCTTCCTTGAACAACCCGTCCACTGCACCGGCTCGCACCCACCTGGAATTGCCCTTGGAGACCGGAGTCTCGGGAGTGACCGCACCCGATCTGACTCGTTCCGCCAGTTGCGCGTTGGTGATCGGCCCTACGGTTTTGCCCTTCTCTTTGACATACCATTCGGCCATGGGGCATTCTCCGATGGGTTCAAAGATGGCGAGCGGAAATCACCCGCTCGGGGACCCATCATATCATCCTCACGCAGGGCTCACAAATTTCTTAAGGAGGGGTCGAGGGGCAGAGGGGCAGAGGGACAAAGTGCTCTCTGCGGCCTCTGCCTGTGCCCCTTTGCTCCTCTGCCCCTCGACCCCTTATTCATTCAACAACTGATCGTCGTATTCCTTTTCCAGTTGCCGGACCTTTTCGGCCAACTCTTCGTCTTCTTCGACCAGGCTGGAAATTTGCAGTTCCCATTGAGTGCTCGCGCTGCGCAGGGCATCCAGGTCGATGGGCAGATTCAACATCGTCGCCAGCCGCCGGGCGACGGCATCGATGCTCATAGGATTCGTACCTTGCAGGTATCCCGGGATTTCGGCGACCAACGAAATCATTTCCAAGTCGTAGCCAGGCGCTTCGGCCATCAAGTAGCTGGTGAAGGATCCGGGTCCTTCGTAGCCGCTGCGAAGCATTCCGTATTTTTCATGTTCTTGCAGCAGCGCCTCTTCGGAACATGTCACGTACAGTTTGGGTTCACGCGTGTGTGGAATGGGTCCTCCGAACGACCCCACAAACAGGATCCGTTTCACGCTGATGTGTTCGGTCAGCTTGAACAAGCATTCCGCGAATGTTGGCCATCGCAGGTTAGGTTCTTTGCCCAGAAACAGAGCTAGATTTGATTCTTCGTGAAAGAAAAAGTCGTTGGACGGCATCTGAATCGCCTGCACCAATCCATCTTCGATCTCGATGTGAGGCCGAAACAGAGCGGCAACTTCCATCGGGCCGGGAGCGTTGTAGATGTAAAACGGATCGGGGTTGATCGATGCGAAGAATTCGGCGTCCAACAGTTCGATCAGTTGTTGTACGGTACCGGTCGAAACGTCGCCGCCGTCCATCCAGCCGCTGAAGGCCAACACCAGCGTGGCATCCTTCAGTTTGGGTAACTCGTCCAGTTCAATAAGTGGGTGAATCTCGTCGGCCATGATGTCTGATCCCCGGTTGGCCCGGGACATTACTTCCTTTCACGCTGTTCGAGCCATTGACGAATATACGCTTGGTCTTCGTCGCTCAACTGCGTCGTCGGGAACACGAATAGATTCCCTGAACGGTCCTGCAACTTCGCCTGATTGTCAACCACCTCGAGCAGTGTCAGGGAAGCTTTGCGGCCGTCTGCATGGGTCCACAAACGATATTCCCGGCGCGACGTGGCTGGGTTGTCTTTGGGTGGACGGGGTGCTTCGGCCAACCACGCTTGATACATGCTGCTGTCTCGACCTTGGGCGTCCAAACGAGGGATCATCCGCTCCAGCACTTCGTACTGTAACTGCTGCAACCGTTTGCGATCAGCTGCCGCAATTTGCGGGTCCACCAATTCGCGACTGGCCAGGTCACGAAGTTTTTCGCCGATTTCACGATCGTACGCAGGGACATGAAAACGTTTGGGATCGAGCGTCCGTTGAAAGTGTTCCACGTGTGCAAGCGCCCGGTATAAACCCACGGCCTTCCGATTGCTGTGCTGCGCCAGGTGCATCCCGGTGACCATGCCAAAGTAGCGGGCGGCGGTGAGATCCGGGTCCAGCAGGCACGCGCCATCGATCCAGGCCATCGCTTCGAACGGATTGGAATCAGCCATCGCCCGATAGATCATCCGGTTGACCGCAAACGTATCGTTGGACGCCGGGGCCAGTTGGGCCGAGGGAGCTATCGAAGTCAACAAGTCAGCCAGAACGGCGCGCAGGCTGCGAGCTAATTGAACTTCGTTACCGCCTCGCGCCGAGGTGCCGCCAATCTCCCGTTCCTGATCGAACAACCGAATCCGCACCACGAACTCATTGTCATCGGCACGTAAGGCTTCGCCGCGGATTTCGAAGTAGGGAGCTTCATCTTCGTAGAACGACCGCCGCAGGTCGTCGTCCATCGCGTCTTCCACGCAATGGACTCCGCTGGCGTCGTACAGTAATTGCCGCAGCAATTGAGTCGCGGCTTGGGTCAAATGCCGGTCCGGCAAAGCCAGGTCGGTGGATCCAAAGGGCCGCACATAGACATGGGCCAGCTTCGCACCGCTCAACTGATCGACGCTGCGCCGGGCCATATCCACAATCGTGGTCGAGTCGCGTTGCAGGTTGCGCGTAAACTGGTGGAACTCGCGTCGTACCGCCCAACCATGCGTCGGCTCGACAGCGACCAATTCAAGGATGTAGTTTCGATTCGGGCTGGGCCGGTACGCTACCAGCAGGTCGACATCCAGTTGCTTGGCCAACGCGGCGCGACGTAAATGATCGACGGCGAAGCAGGCGTCGTAACGAGGATCAATCGTCAGCGGATTCTTGTTGGCTTGATTGATCCAGTGGATCGCATCGTCGTCCGCGACAGCACGCGACACGCTGTCGAAGTGCGCCGGGGCTCGCTTGTCCGGCGATACGATGGCGACCACAGCCTTGCGGGCTGCCAATTCTCGTTCGCGTAAACGACTGGCGGCCGTACTGGGATCCAACGCTCGTAGTTCGCACTTGGTGATTTCGTAGCGTGAATTCCAACTGCCAATGAACATCGCACTGGCCATCGGCAGTTTGTACGCGTCCAATAAACCAAGCGAGGTTGGATCACCTTTCCAGGTAAACACGGCTTGTCCGTTGGCCGAGGCAACAATCTGCGATGGGCCGACGGTCATCGTCAACGTCGTGGTTTTACCTGTCTTCAGTAACTGTCCGCGATAGCGTCCGGGCGATTCCGGGCTACTCAGACGTTTCTGACCGACGACGCCGATGCCGGTGACGTGTCCTTGACCGGGCGAGTCGTCAAAACTCATCCGGCACAATTGTCCTTTGACAGGCAGGCCGAAATACAGACAGTGGTTGCCTTCCAAACGGGTTGCCTGCACCTCCAACTCGTAATACTCGGGCGGTGTCACCGGCAACACCAAATGAGCGTTCCCACCGGCTGAATCAGTAAACAAGCGACGGTCAAATGTGTGAGCGCGCCCGCGCACAATGTGCTTTACGGGTTCAACCATCGTCAGCAGATCCACGGTCGAACCAGGCGATACCGGGGTCGCTTCATCATCAGCGATCGAAGGCGCTGCGGGAGTCTTAATGCCCACCCATTGTCCACCGCCGACGATTCCGTCGCGGCCGCGATTCGATGAATCCTTGACCTGATGGACCGCAGCGGGAGACTGATCAAACACCAGCAGAGCCGTGGTCGACTCGGTCGCTTGCACGCGCTGCGGCGGTTCAAACTCCGATTGGTAAAGGCACTCGTTGAGCACGCGGAAATACTTCAGAGTTCCATTCAGTCCCGACCCGATGTCGCCGCGGACATATTCATTGCTACCCAGACTTAGTCCCAACGGGCTGGAGTGAAATGCCGAGTGGCGATAGTCGGCGTTTGTCTGGATCAGCGGTTTTCCTTGAACAAACAGACTGACCTGTTTTCCGTCGTTCGTGAGCGCGAGGTGCAGCGGTCCGCTGGCATCGATCACGGTGTTCTTCCCCGTCAGCTGTTGGACGGTGAACGTAAAGACTTTGGGTCGTCGCGGATCGCGGTAAGCGGTTACCGCAAAACCGGCCACATGCTGGCTGACATCGGGATGCAGCGAGCCATGTGCCAGATTGCCGAAGAAGTAATGCCAATGGGACCGCGGGTTAGGCACCAGCAGCATTTCCATCGTGAACGGCTTGGAGAAATCACACAGCGCACGCGAATCCTTCAGATGCACCAGCTCGTTCGGGCGTGAAAGCTGCAGGCCACTCAGGCCCGTCCCACCTGGTGTTGTCTGTTGATCCGATTTCGGTGGCGGACGGTCAGGCTCGACGCGCGGTTTGGATCGATTCGGCTTGGCAGCCTCGGTGTCTCGTTCGACGGCAACCGAGTCATCTTCGCGATCCCTGTTGCCGCTGATCACGACGATCAGCACCACGACGATCAGGCATGCACTCACCAGCACGCCCAGGGTGATGTACCAGGTTTTGTTCCACATGCGTCGCTACCTGCCAAAGATCCTCTGTCACCGTCGCGCGACAGTTCATACAAGTTGAGATACAATCAAGCATAGTATCCCGCAAACACAGCTGAACTCCAACCGAAGTGTCACATGAATCAATCCAAGCTGTCTCGACGTGGATTTATTGCCTCAACAGCAATTGCCGGAATCGGATTTCACGCTTCATCCGAACTGCTGGCCGGACATCGCCGCTCGGCCAACGAACGCATCCAACTGGGCTTCGTAGGCATCGGAATGATGGGCCGCGGTCATCTCCACCGGTTTCTCGGCCATGAGGATGTGCAAGTCACGGCCATCTGTGAAATCGAAGATACTCGACAGCAAATGGCTAAACGCGCGGTCGAACAGAAATACGGCGAGCAGATCAAGAGCGGTGTTTATCACGGGTGCGTGACGCTCAACGACTACCGCCAGTTACTGACTCGCGAAGATGTCGATGCCGTGGTGATTTCGACCCCCGACCATTGGCACGCTTTGATGTGTCTGGAAGCGGCACGGAACCAAAAGGACATCTACTGTGAAAAACCGCTGACACATTCGATCCGCGAAGGGCGAATGATTGTGGATGCGGTCGCTAAGAATGAAGTGGTGTTTCAAACCGGTAGTCAACAACGCAGTGAGTTCGGTGGCCGTTTCCGTCAAGCCGTCGAGTTGATTCGCAATGGACGGATCGGTGACGTGAAAACCATTCGCATCGGAGTGGGCGCGCCGCCGGTACCGTGCGACCTGCCGGACGAGGAACAGCCGTACGACATCGACTTCGATCTCTGGCTGGGTCCTGCGCCCCGACGCGCCTACAACCAGATTCTCTGCCCCCGTGGGATGCACCGTCACTTTCCGGCCTTTCGCAAGTACCGCGAATACGCCGGCGGCGGCCTGGCCGACATGGGCGCGCATCATTTTGACATTGCCCAATGGGCGCTGGGTATGGACCACAGCGGACCCACCGAGATCATCCCGCCCGACGATGGGTCCAATTCCGGACTGAAGCTGGTGTATGCCAACGGCGTCGAGATGTTTCATGGCGGACCCGGTGGCTGCACCTTCGAAGGTACCGCCGGCAAGATTTACGTGAATCGTCCTGTGATCGAGAGTGACCCGGCCGACATCTTGACCAATCCTCTGCCGGAAGACGCGCAACGTGTTTATCCATCAACCGATCATCGGCGGAACTGGATTGAGTGTATTCGCAGCCGCAAGCAACCGATCTGTACGGCTGAAATCGGTCACCGCACGGCGACCGTCTGCCACTTGGCCAACCTGGGCTACCAACTGCAGCGCAAGTTAACCTGGGATCCCAAACAGGAGCAGTTTGACGGCGACGAGGAAGCCAACCGCCTGCGTTTCCGCGAACCGCGCAAGGGCTGGGAATATAAATCCTAGGCGTTCATCACACGAAGAGGCTGTTCCATGAGGATAACCGCAGACAAGAGGTCTGGACGGCGTCAGTTCTTGGTTTGCATGGGCGGTGCTGCCGCGTGGTTGATGGCAAGACAAGCCGTACCGGCAAACACGGCCTTAACTGGCGGCGCCGACGAGACGAAAGAAAGTCAGCAACTGACAGCCGTCCGCAAGACCGGCGTCGCTCTGGGAACCGAGTCGACGATCATCGCCCTGCACGCATCAGAAGATGTGGCTCGCCGTGCTGCATCGGCCGCGTTCGACGAGCTGCGGCGTGTCGAAGATCTGATGAGTATCTACGATCCGAACAGCCAGTTGTCGCAACTGAATGCAAACGGTCATGTTTCGAAGCCGCATCCCTACCTGGTCGAAGTGTTATGTCATGCCCGGCGTGTTTACCGGCTAAGCGGCGGTGCTTTTGACGTGACCATTCAACCACTGTGGCAACTGTTTGCAGAACGCAAGCGACAGGGAACACTGCCGCAGGCGGATGAAGTCGCAGCGGCGTTGCGTATGGTGGATTTCCGCAGCGTGCGACTTGATGACGAACAAGTGCGACTGGCCAAAGGAACACAAGTCACGCTGAATGGCATCGCTCAGGGCTTTGCTGCCGACCGAGCGGTTGCGGTGCTGCGACGAAACGGAATACAACATGCGCTGGTCGACACGGGCGAATTGAGTGGCATCGGGCAAAGCCGCCGAGGCGGAGTCTGGCGCGTCGGTGTTCAACACCCGCGGAATCAGCAGGCGTATACGTCGGTGCTGGGTTTAACGGGTCGCTGCCTGGCCACTTCAGGCGACTACGCAACGCCCTTTTCGGCCGACCTGATACATCATCATCTGTTCAATCCAGCGACGGGATATTCACCCCGCGAACTTTCC
>CAJHYY010000782.1_pt1 | contig 18218 bp, 13 predicted proteins | sample 9198861 | NCBI WGS metagenome assembly CAJHYY01 (sample SAMEA7708377, study PRJEB35096) | sediment metagenome | biome: marine neritic benthic zone biome [ENVO:01000025]; feature: sediment [ENVO:00002007]; material: shallow marine sediment [ENVO:03000034] sea grass bed [ENVO_01000059] ... | reverse complement strand
CCTCACACCTCTTCTGTCCCCTGTCCCCCCGTCGCGCAGTTGCCTACCAACACATTCAGCCTCAAGGGTTGCGTTACGACGGAACGTGCAACCCCTCGCTGACGCGTCGGGCTAGTGAGGTTTGAGGGTCGAGGCGACAGGCGCGAGATTGCGGCTGCGGGCCGGTGTCATCTCACCCAATTTTCAGTTTGCAATTTTCAATTTGCAACACGTACCTTGGATGCCGTGGCACGGTAAACGCACTCGCTGGCGCATCGTGCTTGTACCAGGCTCCCCACCTCCCGCTCTCCCCTTCTCCCCCACTCCCCGTCTTCCCTTCTCCCCTTCTTCGGCAGCTAGCACGGTTGCTCTAGGTGCCCTTCCACTCGAGCGGTACAATACCCGGCCGCATTGCATTAGCTTCTTCGTCAGGAAGGCGATCAACATGAGCATGGACGCTCTGGAAGATGCTGCGCCGGATTCGCGTTTCGAGCAGCTGCGTTATGCGCGCGAGATTCTCGAGCAGGAAGGGCAGGCCATTGAGACCCTGGCCCAGAATCTGGATCAGTCGTTCTGCGACGTGATCGAACAACTGGATGGTTGTTGTGGTCATGTGCAGGTGACCGGCATGGGCAAAGCAGGGCTGATCGGACAAAAGATCGCTGCCACCCTGGCCTCGACAGGCACCCGCAGTCACTTCCTGCACCCGGCCGAAGCTTTCCATGGCGACCTGGGAATGATCCACCCGCAGGACGTCGTGTTGTTGTTGTCTTTCAGTGGCGAAACCGAGGAAATTGTGCGGTTGCTGCCGATCCTGCGCGAGATGGGCAACCCGTTGATCGCGATCACCGGGCACTCTGAAAGCACCTTGGCTCGGCGCGTCGACCACGTACTGGGGCTGGGGAAACTGCGTGAGGCGGGCGTGCTGGAGTTGGCGCCCAGCACCAGTACCACCGTGATGCTTGCACTGGGGGATGCACTGGCATTGGTGCTCAGCCGCAAGCGCAAATTCGGCGCGGACGATTTCGCGAAGTTCCATCCTGGCGGCAGCCTTGGCAGACGGCTGGCGCGTGTGCAGGATTTAATGCGGCCATTAGCTCAGTGCCGCGTGGCTTCGCAAGACACTACCATTCGCGACGTGTTTATTTCGGGCGGGCGTCCGGGCCGCCGCACGGGTGCTGTTATGTTAGTGGACGATCAAGGCGCGCTGACGGGCATTTTCACCGACAGCGACTTAGCGCGGCTGTTAGAGAATCGTCGTGACAGCGCCATCGACGAGTCGATTGGGCGGGTGATGACGCGCCAGCCGGCAACTTTGCACGTGCAAGCTCGATTCGCCGAGGCTCTGGAACTGTTGGTGGAGCAGAAGATCAGCGAGATTCCCGTCGTCAATTCAGCTGGTCAACCTGTGGGCATGATCGACATTACCGATGTAATCGACTCGGTGGGCGATGCCGACGCGAATCAAGATGCACCACAGACGTTTCAATTCCCGAACCAATTCGATCAGGCTTCGTAGTAGAAGTGACGCAGGAAGCGAGCACGCCGTTTGAGGCTCAGAAAGCATGAAGGTTGAAGAGCTTTGCCGTCCCATCGAACTCATCCTTTCGGATGTTGACGGAGTTCTGACTGACGGTGGGATCACCTTCGACAATCAGGGCATAGAAACCAAGACATTCCACATTCGTGATGGATTAGGAATCCGTCTGTGGCAGCGGGCCGGGTTTCAATTTGGAGTGCTCACGGCACGCACATCTCACATCGTCAAAGTGCGGGCAGCCGAACTGGGCGTTGATCTGGTCCGCCAGGGTTTCGAAGACAAACTTCCGGCCGCCAAGGACATCATCGCTCAATTGGATATGACGCCCGAGCAAGTCTGCTACATCGGCGATGACCTGACGGATATTCCTGTGATTCAGCACGTGGGCCTGGGCGTTGCCGTGGCGGATGCCGCGGCCGAAACGCAAGCGGCAGCCAAACTGGTCACCAAACTTCCGGGTGGCCGCGGAGCTGTCCGCGAATTGGTCGAAACGTTGCTGAAGTCGAAAAAACGCTGGGACGATCTTATTCGCAAATACTCGAATCGATAAGTCACATGTCGACCACCGTAATCACGGACGCTTACGAGACGGCGACACGCTGGACGCATATCAAACGCTTCCTGGTGGCGTGGATGGCCATCCTCCTGGCCTACGGTGTGTACCGCGTGATTGCAGTGCCCTGGATCGAGCCCTCGGTGAAGCGCCGTCACCTGGTGACGTCCGGCGACCAGCAGCAACGTCCTTCGCTGCCGCCCAAGTATGCGGCTCTCTTCGAAAAGGACCAATGGGAACGTCAGCGGCCTAAAGTGCTGGCGACCAACCAGGCGACGCTGTTGTTTCAGGACCATGTGCCGCGCGCCGATGGACGCATCGAACTGCGACCCTGCACGGTGATTCTGAATAACGACAACGGCGATCAGGAGCGACCGGTCGTGCTCCGCGCTCCCCAGGGAGCCGTGCTCAAGTTCGATCAGGCGTTTGATCTGACCAAAGCATCTCTCGGGAAGTTTGTGAACGGGCAACTCGAGGGCAAGATCACCATTCACAGTCCACCATCGAAGCCCGGTAAGGACGACGAGTTCTACGCCGAAACACGGGACGTGCGGATTCAGCCACACCGCGTGTGGACCAACAGTCCGGTCTCATTTCGATTCGGGCGCAGTCATGGAAGTGGTCGTCAGCTGTTGATCTCGTTAAACGAGAGTGGCAAGTCCCAGCTGGGCATTGGAAGTCCTCAAACACTGGAACTTGTGCACGTTGACCAGGTTGTTGTCGACGTGCCTGCCAAGAAGCTGACCAGCCCCGGGCGCACCGTTACCACCAACGAAAAAGCCAAAACAACCACTGCGGTCATCACTTGCTCAGGCCGTTTCAAATTCGACTTTGAGCGGTTCGTGGGGACTCTCGAAGACGACGTTCGCGTGGTCCACCAGGCGACTGCGAATGTGGTGGATCGGCTTTGGGCCGATCAATTGGAAATCCACGTGCGTGATCCGGAAAAGAAGAAACGACCGGCGGATGACGAAGAGGGTAAATCGATCGGGCTGGACGGCGTGGTGGCCATTGGTCGCCCCGCGAAACTCGAAGCGCCATCCAATCAGGTCTCAGCGGTTGCCGCGCGGATCCAGTACGATTGGGCCGAACGCACAGTACGGGTCGAAGACCCCGCAATGGCACGCCTCAGATTCCAGCGGCATTCGGTCGAAGCGCCGTACCTGGAATATCAGATGGCCTCGGACGACCACAGTCGGATTGGTTTGCTGACCGCGACGGGCCCGGGAACTTACCAGGGTCGCATGAAAAAAAGCAACCAATGGATCACCGCCACATGGAAGCAAAACGTCGTCGTACAGCCACAAGACGGCGAACACGTGTTGTCGATGACCGGCGCTGCTGATCTTACCGTGGGCGAGTCGGGTCATTTTCGAGCCGATCAACTGCACTTGTGGATGAAAGAAGAGTTGCAGGAGAAAGCGAAGCCCACGGACAAGGATCGTCATCGCCTGGTTCCCACTCGGCTGCGCGCCACGGGGAACATTGAATTCGCTTCGGAGCAGCTGAGTGGCCGCACCCAGTTATTGGAAGCGTGGTTTGAGTTCCTTCCGCAAGCCGCCGCAAATCCCAATGCAGCACAGCAGCCCAGCGCACTCTCGCGCTTCAATCAGTCGTTTCAGGATTCACCGGGACAGACAGCGGGAAACACACCGGCCACGAAAAAGAAGCGTCACGTGCAAGTGGCCGCCGAATTGATTCGCATCCAACTGGCATTTGCGGGCAAGGAGGCGCGTGTCCGCGAGGCTCACTTAACAGGTAACGTGTCGTTGTTTGAGATTCCGCCGCCCGGCCGTGCGAAGGGTTTTCAATTGACTGGCCAGAACGTGACACTGGTCGAGACTCAACCCAACCTGCATCACTTTACCGCCGCGGGAACACCCGCTCGTGTAGATGTTCGCGGAATGTTGATGGAAGGGTCCAGCATCCAGCTGATGCAAGAGAACAACCGTCTTTGGATGGACGGACCGGGCCGCATGGTGCTGCCGCCCTCGCCGCCGCAACCGGGCAAGCCGACCGTGTCGTCGCCTGTCGAAATCTCCTGGCAAAACGGATTCGAGTTCGACGGTCAAGTGGCCAACTTCAGCAATCAAGTTTTGGCCGTTGTTGCACAGCGGATGAAGACCGGCGATCTGGCGACCAGTCGCCTGAGTGGCAACAAGATGGTCGTCAAATTAAACCAGGCGGTCGATTTTCAGCAGCCGCAGCGTCCCGATCAGGTCGAAGTGCGCGAGCTGATCTTTCCTGGCAAAGTGGTCATCGATAATGCGACTCAAGATGCACGCAACATGCCGAGCTCACGCGAGAAACTGTTCGTAACCGATCTGGTGATGGAGCACGCGACGGGAACGTTCTATTCCAATGGACCGGGACACGGGTTTAGCACGCGGTTCAACCGTAATCTCAAACTGAATCCCCTGGGCGCGGCGGTAGCGCCCGGACCCGAGGGTGCAGCGCGTAAGCCTCAACTGGTTTATTTGTATGTCGAGTTCCAGCGCGGGATCAGCGGTGACATCCGCCAGCGTGAAGTGCGATTCCATCAGGACGTGCGCTCCGTGTACGGACCCGTGCGGTCCTGGGAAGAGCAATTGGATCCTCACCGTCCCGACTTGCTGGGTCCGCAGGGAGTCAGCTTGACCTGCCAGGAAGTTTCCGTGGCCCAGACGCCGGGCACCGAGGAGCAGCTCGTGGAATTAAGGGCCGTGGGTGATGTGCGCGTCCAAGGCGAATCGTTTTCGGCCATGGGGCATCGAATGTCTTTCAGCCAGGCCAAAGACTTATTGACTCTCGCAGGTGACGGTCGAGCGAAAGCACGGATCCGCTACAACCTGTACGCGGACCAACCGCCATCACATGCTTCGGCCGGGACATTGAAGTATTCGCCGGGAACCGGCATGCTGCACTCGACCGACATTTCCGAAGTCGAGATCTTTGGTGGTCAAGGTTCACCGCGGCGACCCGGTGACCAAGGGAATCAACGCATCCCCAATCCGCGCATCTTCCAATAGTCGCAGCCGCTTCTTGGTTGATGGAGGGTGTCCGGAACGAGTTAGCCCCGTGCTGAACACGACCCGTGTCCCTCGCTGACGCTTGTTGGATTTGCGCTGTTCACCAATAACTAAGCGCGAAGCGTAAGCGAGGGAGAGCGGTTTACGAACGCGCCGAGTCGTCGCCCTCGCTGACGCTTCGCGCTTAGTAGATCACGGAGTTTCTTGAGTAAATCGGCACCGCATGCACAAAGGCGCAACTTCAAAACTCACGCTTCGGGTTAGTTGTGTAACGAGACGACAAGCACCCAAAGATCTTTCTTTGCGTCTCTTTGCGTTTTTTGCGGCCTTACACCAACCGTCGCCGTTCGAATTCAAGTTTTTCGGCCACAAACTCGGCAACGCGTGGTGCCATGTGGGTGTAGTATTCGAAACCGTGGCCGCCGGCGGTGGACTCCAGATCGCTTTCGAAAGGTACTCCCAGCGAAGCGAGCTTCATGTGTAGGCGATCCACGCTTTCCCACCAGTCGCTGTCCGCCGGATCGCAACAGAAGAACTGATGTCGCGGGTAGTCCAGGGGACGGACATACAACAGCGCTGTTTCCTGGCGAGCCGCCTCTTTGTCGGAATACATCGCTCGCAAGACCGTATCGCCTTCTTCCCAGCGTTTTTGAAAATCAATGGCCGGCGAGATGGCGCAGACCACGGGAAACTGGTTGGGATTTTTATAGGCGATCCGCAGCGCACCCTGGCCACCCATGCTGGTGCCCACTAACGCGACACGGCCGGGCGTGGCACCCCACCGTTCGGCGATGAACGGCATGACCGCCTGCAGCACATACGATTCGGCCGTGTAAGTGGATGGAAAGTCGGGGCAGTCACGGTCGACCCACCAGCTGCGTCCCGTTTCGGGAACGATGATGGGTAGCCCCCGTTCAGCGAACGGCTTTACGAATTCGGGGTGATCCTGCAACCTTCGCTGGTGCTTTCCGTGCAGATAGATCACCGAGAAGCCGATCTCTTGACGCGGCTCTGGTTCGAAAAGGTGGCAGGGATGCCCCTCGACTTCGAGTTCGGTCCAAGTTCCGTTCACATCAGATCTCCTCTGGAGGATCTTAGAACACACGACCTGTAAACGGTAGTGATTCGAACACTCTTCCCCGCAAAAAGCTCAGCAGAAACTGCGGTGCACGGCCGGTTGGTTGTAGCTGTAGGCCGCGCCCCATAGACTACAGCAAACTTGGACCGCGGCGATTGCGATCGACGAGGGGAGGCCCGTATGAAGGTATTGCTGGATGAGCAGGAGTTGCAGCAGGGCGTTGGCAAAATGGCCGCCCAAGTCAACGAAACGTTCGGTGACCAACCATTGACCATCGTGGGCGTCTTGACCGGCAGTGTGGTTTTGTTGGCCGACTTGATCCGCTTGCTCAACATGCCCATGCGCGTCGGCGTCGTCCAAGCCAGCAGTTATCGCGAGGGCACGACTCGCGGCAAGCTGACGATCAACTCCGAGCTGATGCCAGACATCTCGGGCCGCCACGTGTTGCTGGTCGACGATATTTTCGACACGGGCCACACATTGGTGGAAGTGATTTGCATGATGAAAAAACTTGGTCCCGAGGCGATCCATTCGGCGGTGCTGCTTCGTAAGGAGGGAAGACAAGAGGTAGAATACGAGCCCAACTTCGTCGCCTTCACCATTCCTGATGAATTCGTCGTCGGATACGGCCTCGATTATGCCGACGCCTATCGCAACCTGTCCTACGTGGCAGCTTTGGAGCCTGAAGACCTAGACCGACCTACATGAGTCATTTGCGGTTATTGTTGATCACGAGACGGTTCTGGCCATTGGTCGGCGGAGCTGAGATCGTGATGGCCAATCTGGCGTCGGAATTCTCAGGGATGGGAAACCCCAGCCGCATCCTCACGGCAAGCTGGGAACCGCACTGGCCGATGGAAGTCCTGCACCGCGATATTCCTGTCACACGGATTCCGCAATCGCGTCGACGCCTGGTCGGGACCGGGCAGTATATGATCGGCGTCAACCGCTGGCTGCGAGATCACCGCGATCAATACGACGCCGTGCTGGTTTCGATGTTGAAGCACGACGCTTACGCCGCGTTGCGAACCGCAGGGCGGATGGATATCCCGGTCGTGCTGCGGGCCGAAGGAGGTGGGCCCAGCGGTGACGCGTTATGGCAAGATACCGCGCGCTTTGGACGCCGAATCCGGCAGAGATGCCAGCAGGCGGCAGCTGTGATCGCTCCGACCGAGTCGATTCGGCAGGAGCTGTTGGATCGCGGCTATCAGTCGTCTCGATTACATTGCGTGGCCAACGGAGTGCCTGTGCCAACGCTCAAGTCAGAGAAACTGGCCGCCCGCAAAGCGTTGTTCGAGGTGAATGCGGATCTGGCGGCCAACGAATCGACACGTGTGGCGGTTTACACGGGGCGACTTGCCGAAGGAAAAGGATTGGCTGATCTGGTTCGCGCCTGGAAACACATCGCCGCTCGGCAACCGCAGGCCCGTCTATGGGTCGTTGGAGACGGACCGCTGCGCGAACCATTGTTTCAATTGATTAAGGATCTGGAATTGGTTGGCCGCGTGCTGTTGCCGGGTAGTTTCGACGATGTGTCAGACATTCTCCGTGCGGCCGATGTATTCGTTTTACCCTCTTACGCCGAAGGGCTGTCGCTCTCGCTGCTGGAGGCGATGGCGTACGAAGTTCCGGCGGTCGTGAGTGACATTCCAGGAAACACGACGGTCGTTTCGCCAGGCGAAACGGGCGTGTTGTTCCCGGTGGGGGACGTCGCAGCGTTGACCGAGCAACTCGAATCGGCCCTGTTATTACCCGAAGAATCCGCGGTGATGGCCACCCAGGCCAGGAATATGGTCCAGCAACGTTACTCGATTCAAAGCATGGCCCAGGCGCATCTCGAAGTAATCCAGGATGTGGTGCAACAAACGACGGGTGCCAAGTCATGACGATTCGGGTCACGTTTGTCATTCCGACGCTTGATCAGGGCGGAGCGGAAAAACAGCTGATGATGTTGGCCACCGGATTGCCACGCGACCAATTCGACGTCGACGTGTGCGTGTTGACGCGCACCGGACCGCTCGAGGAGGTGTTGCGGAAGCGGGATGTGCCGGTGCATCACATCCACAAGCGCTGGAAAGTGGACTACGGCGCTTATCGCCGCTTGAAGCGCTGTCTGAAAGGGCTGCAACCTGACGTGGTTCATACGTGGCTGTTTGCCGCGAATACTTACGGTCGACTTGCGGCATCTCATTTGGGCGTACCCCACCTGCTGGCAGGCGAACGTTGCGTGGACCGCTGGAAGGTTTGGTATGAATTCCAAATTGACCGTTACTTGGCGCGTCGCAGTCAGCGGATCTTGACCAACAGCCGCGGCGTGGTCGACTTCTATAGCCAGCATGGCATCGACTCCGAAAAATTCGAAGTCATTCCCAACGGAATCCGCGCCGTAGATGTCGAGCCTTTTGATCGCGACGATTTTCTTCGGGAACTCGATCTTCCCGCCGACGCCAGACTAATTGGCGCGGTGGGCCGGCTCTGGCCGCAAAAGCGATACAAGGATCTGATCTGGGCCGCCGAGTTACTCAAGGCCGTTCGCGATGACACGCACTTCGTAATCATTGGCGAAGGTCCCAAACGGTTGAACCTCGAACAGTTCTGTGAAGCCATCGGGATCATGGATCGAGTGCATTTCCTAGGACATCGCGAAGATGTACCTCGCATCCTCCCACTACTGGAGTGTTTCTGGTTGGGCAGCGGATACGAAGGCCAATCCAATGCCCTGATGGAAGCGATGTTGGCTGGTCTTCCCGTGGTGGTGTCCAACATCCCGGGGAATTGCGAGCTGGTGGTGCACGATCAAACCGGCCTGGTGGTTCCGCTGGGCGATCGAGCCGGGTTTGCGCGTGCGACTCATCAGCTACTGGATGATCCAGAACGCGCAGCGCAGCTTGGGAAGGCTGCACGTCAGCGAATGCTGGACGAGTTTTCGGTGGAACGGATGGTGCAGCGACACGTCAAGCTGTACGCCGACTTAATGAACAGCTCGTAAGGCCGCTGCATCGCGGCTTATAGCGAAAGTGATCACATGTGTGGCATCACGGGAGCCGTCTGGTCCGAGCCTCGGTTGCAGCTTGATGCGCCGATCTTGGAACGCATGATGGAGGTTCTCCGCCACCGCGGTCCGGATGATCACGGACAGTATCAGGCGGAATACCGCGTCCGTGAACCGTACGCTGCCATGCCCGGTGTCGCGCTTGGGTTTAGACGGCTGTCGATCATTGACCTGGCCAGCGGCAACCAGCCCATTGCCAACGAAGACGGCACGGTATGGGTCGTGTTCAACGGCGAGATCTACAACTATCAAGCGTTGCGGCATCGGCTGGAAGGAGCCGGCCATCGTTTTGCCACTCAGGGCGATGCCGAAACCATCGTGCATTTGTATGAAGACGAGGGTCTCGACGCTTTCGCACATTTGAATGGCATGTTTGCGATTGCCGTCTGGGACGAGCCTAACCGTCGACTGGTTTTGGCCAGGGATCGGCTGGGTCAGAAGCCGTTGGTTTATCGACATGAACCAGGACGGCTCGCGTTCGCCAGCGAATTAAAGAGTCTGCTGCAGATTCCCGGCGTGTCACGCTCGATCGACGTAGCAGCACTGGACGCGTACCTGACCTATCAATACGTTCCCCATCCGCGCACGATTTTCAATGAGATTCGCAAACTGCCACCCGGCCATCTGTTGACCTATTGCGATGACCAGGTAACGTGCCAGCCTTACTGGAATCCCGATTTCCGTTCGACGTTTCACGGAACGCAGGCCGAGGGGGTCGAGCAGCTGCGTGATCTGCTGGCGGACTCGGTGAAGCTGCGGCTGCAGAGCGACGTTCCGCTCGGGGCGTTCTTGTCCGGCGGTGTTGATTCGTCATTGATCGTTGCACTCATGCAGCAACATGCCACGGATCCTGTCAAAACGTTTTCGATTGGGTTTCCGGTCAAAGAGTACGACGAATCCAAATACGCTCGGCAAGTGGCCGAGCATCTAGGCACCGAACATCACGAGTTCGAAGTAACGCCCGATGCCGTCGATATTCTGCCTCAACTGGTATGGCACTTCGACGAGCCGTTTGCCGACAGCAGTGCGATTCCCACCTGGTACGTGTCTCAAAAGACACGCGAACATGTCACCGTCTGCTTGTCGGGTGACGGAGGTGACGAACTGTTCGCCGGATACCCGCGGTACAAGGCGGTGGCTTTGGCCCAGCGGATCGACCGCCTGGGCTTTCGCGGTTTGTTTGGTCACCCGTGGTGGCAGAAGCTTCCAGCTCCCGGTCGACAGAAATCCAGGCGACGACAATGGAAACGATTCTGCGAGGCTCTGGGCAACAGCCCTTTGCGCAGGTACGTGGACTGGATTTCCATCTACAACGAAACGCGTCGAGCGGCGTTGTACGCGGATTCGTTTCTCGAATCGCTTCCTGAGGAGGACCCGGTCAGTTTCATCGATACTTCATGGAGACGTTTCAACCATCGCGACCCGCTGACGGTTGTTACTTTGGGTGACCTGGTGACCTATTTGCCCTGCGATCTGATGACCAAGGTGGATATTGCCTCCATGGCACATTCCCTGGAATGCCGCCAGCCGTTTCTCGATTATCGAGTCGTGGAGTTCTGTGCGTCATTGCCCATCGCCTGGAAATACCGGTTCGGTCGCGGCAAACGGTTTCTCCGTCAAGCGTTCGGTAATCAGTTGCCTGCGGAAATCTTTGACCGTAAGAAAATGGGGTTTGGCGTACCCCTCGATCATTGGTTTCGGCACGAACTGCGCGGAATGGCGCACGATGTCCTGTTGGGGCCCGCACGTCAAACGGCCGATTGGTTTGACCAGAAAACAATCGAATCGATGTTGTCTGAACACGAACAGAACGCTTTTGATCACAGTTATCGGCTGTGGTCGTTGCTGGTTTTGGAACTATGGATGCAGGAATGGTGTCAGCCGAAGACGTAAATTGTGGATGAAACCCACCATTTTGCTGCGGCTAGGAATGCGTCATAATGGTTCGCGACGGTCTGAAGCTGCATGCTCTCCGCGTCTCTGCGGTTCGGTCGATTCACCACAGTAAAACGAGACTCGGAGTTTCACGACCGTCGCCGTTCATCAATCGAAAAAGCCTTACGGAGTTGGCAGATGAAGGATGTGCTTGCTGTTGTACTTGCGGGAGGAAAAGGATCGCGACTTGAACCGTTGACTCGCGACCGTGCGAAGCCGGCGGTGCCGTTCGGCGGCATTTATCGAATCGTCGACTTCGCGCTCTCGAATTGTCTCAACAGCGGCATTCGCAAAATGCTGTTGCTGACTCAGTACAAGGCGATGAGCCTTGATCGGCATATCAACCTGGGTTGGAGACGCCATTTCTGTCGTGAACTGGACGAATTCATCGACGTCGTTCCACCTCAGCAACGGATTGACGAACAGTGGTATCAGGGTACTGCCGATGCGGTGTATCAGAACATCTACGCCTTGGAGAAAGAACGTCCTGAATACGTCGTGATTCTGGCCGGCGACCACATCTACAAGATGAACTACCACAAGATGGTCGAATACCATCAGGAAGTGGGCGCCGATTTGACGATTGGCGCGCTGCGGGTGACTCCTGAGGAGGCTCAATCGTTCGGTGTCATTCAGGTGAATGAACACGATCGGATCATGGGGTTCGAAGAGAAGCCCGACGTTCCCAAGCCGATTCCTGGCGACCCGAAGCACTGCCTGGCTTCCATGGGCATTTATGTATTCACGGCCCGGTTCTTGTTTGAACAACTGTGCCGAGATGCTACCGATCCTGAAAGTGTCCACGATTTTGGTCGGAACATCATTCCTTCGATCATCGATACACATCGCGTGTTTGCTTTTCCTTTCCTCGACGAGAATCGCAAACAAGACGCTTACTGGCGAGATGTGGGAACGCTGGACGCCTACTTCGAAGCCAACATGGACCTGATCTCGATCGATCCTCAACTGAATATGTATGACGAGCGGTGGCCGATTCGCACCTTCCAACCCAACTTGCCACCGCCAAAGTTTGTGTTTGGCAGCGGGGACGGCGAATCGGATCGCATAGGAAGTGCCGTCGATAGTATCGTTTGTCACGGGACGATTCTTTCCGGCGGGCATATGACGCGATGCGTGGTCGGTCCCGAAGTGCGTGTTAACAGCTATGCACAGGTTGAGGACTCGATTGTGTTTCAGGGCGTGGACATTGGGCGTCACGCCCGGATTCGCCGCGCGATCATTGATAAGGGTGTTTGCATCCCCGCCAACGTACAAATTGGCTACGATTTGGAGCAAGACGCTCGTCGCGGCTTCGTCATTAGCGAAGGAGGGATTGTCGTGATTGCCAAGGCGAACGGAGCGGAACATCTGCTGGAAACAGAAGCGACGTTGGCGGGACTGCGAGGCTGATTCGCCCCGTTCGTCTGTTGTCATTGATTACGTTTAGATCAAACGCCAACGGCGCTAAGCTAAGATCGTCCGACGCGGGCCGCGGAGGACGACATCGTGAAGCCGATCGCGATCCAGCGTATCGCTCGACGACTGGAAGCACGTCTGGGGCGGATGGTTCGTAAGTCGTGTCTCTCGACAGGTGCGCGGAGCGCGCTGGCCGAACTGGAAGCACAACTGCATGTGCTGCGCGAGGGCGATCGGACCAACCATCCGCATGACAACGGCTTCACGTGGGATGCGCCCTCTCGACGCTGGTTTTGGCTGGTAGATGGCGAAGATCTCCATTGGCTGGGCGGACGCTTGCTGGTCGCTCCGCTTGATTGGTCTGCCGAAAACCTTGTTTCGGTCGCGTCGTCGCGGTTGGGGGATTCGCTGGCTGAACGGGGCGAATGGTTTACCACGCTGCGGCAAGTGGCGGGGCTGACCGCCGCGCAGAATCAAACGCTGCTGGTTGTGCGAGGCACCACGACGGCACGGTGGTTACTGCGTCTGAGCGATCAATTAGCGGTCCACCGCTGCATCATCCAAGCTGAAACAGCCGGCGAAGAACAATCGTGGCAGCGCTGGTTCCATCAAGTTCCGTTGGTCAAGTCGCAGCGTTGTCAACGAGTGGTGGTGTCGCCGCCACTCACGGATTTCACATGTCAAGAGCCTGAACGAGATCTACTGCAGTTTGCCTTGGCCGAACGGTTGGTGGTTGTGGACGCACGGCGTGGAGGAACCATCACTCGTTTGTTGGACCGTCGCCTGAATCAACCGCGTCGTGTGACTCAGATCACGCACCCACTGGTGACGCGCCGCACGGGCAACCGAGTTCACTCGACGTCGGAGTGCACGCCCGATGTGATGGGTTTGCCATCGTGGCCGGTGCTGGCCCATTGGACTCGGGACCATCGGGGACCGTGGCCTGAGGAACCGAAGCGCGATTTCATGGATGGTCTTCTGTTGCAGGTTGGTTCCCTTCATCGCGACGTGACGGCTGTCTTGCGAAAGATCCTCGAGGAACGCAAACTGCGAGCGTCGTCGCGGTTCATCCGTGGGTCCCACCAAGTCGTATCCTTCAGCCAACGGAGCCTCCGCGACTGGCATCACCTGCGCACCTACCGCCGGCATTTGAGACGATGGGACTTCGAGCCCTACGGAGTGGGTATTCATTTACCCTGGCTGCAAGAAGCTGGCGCACGAGCCGTGCGTTATATGAGTGGGCTCGCACCGCGATCCACGCTCTGGCAGGAGACGTTCAGCCAGCCGGCAATCAGCGGCGGCCACGACTGGACGATGGAACAGGAATGGCGGATCGTGGGTGACGTGGATCTGAATCGGATACCGCGAAAGCGCGCGTTCGTGTTCGTTCCGAGTCTGGATCAGGCTCGGAAATTAGCAGACGTGTCGCCCTTTCCGTTCGTGCTGATGGACGAGGTTTTGAGGTGTGAGGTTTGAGGTGTCCTTCCTACTCTTTGTCCTCTGTGGTTTTTGAAGGAATAACCACAGAGCACGCGGAGGTACACGGAGGCCATCATGACCGCATCAAATCGAACCGCGTGCTTATTCGTCGGCCAACGCCAGCCATCGGGCGGGCGGTCCAACCATCGGTCACAAAAAGACTTAGGCGCTGCGGCTCCCGACGTTCTTGCTTTTTTGCCGCCTGTGACCAGATGTGTCCCGCAGCTCGCGATACCTGTTATGGCCGAGAGATCGGCCTTGGAGGTTGGAGGTTTGAGGTTTGAGGTTTGAGTTAGCCTCCTGATCCTGTCATCTGTTACCTGATGCCTGTCACCTCCTTCAATGGACCCAGAAACGAAATCGAAAGGAGTCAAGAATGGCTAAGTTTTATGTAAGTTCCGGCACTTTGCGCGTTGTGATTCAGGCCGAGGACGCTCGTCGCGCCGCGTTGTGGGCGGTGCATCGGGTGATGCAACAGATCCTGCCGATTTTCGACGACGACGAATTCACGGCTCATGAGAAGCAGCGTCTGGCGATGCACCGTGGGTTTCAAATGTTGGAAAACGAAATCTGCGTCAATCAGCGAGGCTTTGGCGAGGAGGGATGCCTGTTGGACACGTTCGACATCGTCGCCGAGTGGAGCAAGTTAATGATCGCGCTCACCCGCATGGAAGCAGCGATCGAAGGCGAAGATCGACAGCCCCCGATGAACATGGAGTGTTTTGCCGCGTCGGCTTGAAGCTACTGACTGCCAACCAGGCGGCTGAGCGTTTCCAGCCTTTGAATGAATGTTCTGGAATTGAGGATCTTGCCTTGATAGTCGTGGCTACCGAGCTCTCCGGATTCGGGCCAGGCCCCACTGGAATCCATGGCAGAGATGATCTCCTGGGCTTGCCGAACCAAAGCACTGGTTCGGCGGCCCGCCTTCGCCTTTTGGTAGAGTTGTCGCGGTTGGCGTTGTTTCAACGCATCGTTGTAGTCGCGTTCTAAACGATCCAGCCGCGAGCCGACAATGAATCCGTAATGGGTAGGCAGATCATTGGGTTCATACGTGAGTTCGTACTGCCGTGTGAAATACAGCGGACGGTTGGTACGAAGCTCGTAAAAGCGCGCCAGCTTTCCGGGGCTGACTTCTGAAGCTTTTAAGTACTTCAGCGCGGGCGCGACAGCATCCAAGTACTTTTTCTCGCCTGTTTGATGATAAAGGAGAATCAGCGTGCGCATGATTCCCTGTGACTCGCCACCGGTAACTGCCGGCGGTTCGAACTTGCGCGCCCATGCGGGGTGCATCTGCTGATCGTATTGCTGAGCCCATGCCGGTTGCGGTTCGGGCATTTGTGCCAGCAGGATGAAGTCTCCGGCATGTTTGGCCGCCTCCAGGTACCGCTGCTGGTCGTAGATTTCCCAGGCCAACAACATGGTCAGGATCATGTCGCTGATGGTGTTGTCGTTGAACGTGTAGAACGCCGAGTAACTCTTGCCGGGATATTTTCGCGACCAGGAATCAGGAAAGGATGCCTTGGCAGGGTCGGGCGTTGGCTGGGAATCAGCGAATCGCTGCGGCCATGCGCCGTTGGGGTACTGCACTGCCAACAATCGTTTCAAACCATACTCGACTGCTTCGTGAATCTGCTCATCGCGAAACGACAGTTCGGCGTCCAATTGCATCAAGAACTGCATGGCCGACTGCGTGGTGTTATCGTCCAAGGTGCTGACATTGCGCTTGCCGCCCGCCGGATCGACTCGATACGCGTAGCGTTTGCGATCTGCAGCAGCGTATTCGATGCGGTAATCCCAACCGCCTGAACGCAACTGACCGCGTACCAATCCCATTCCCGCTTCGCGCGCGGCGGTCAGCAGGTACGGTTTGCCGGTCCGCTGATAGGCCTCTAAGTAGGCTAGGCCGACGCTTGGACTCCCTGGCGGTTGTACCCAGGCCGTGGTGCGTTTGCCTTTGCCCTCGCCTTCACCCAGCCTCAGGTCTGCCGAATAGCGCCAGAGATAGCCACCTTCTTGGCTGACCTGGTTCGAGTAAAAATCGACGGCCTTCGCCAGCGCGGCCTCGGCTTGCTGGAGGTCCTGTCCCTGAATGCCAGATGTGGTGAGCACAATCAAGCTGGCCACGATCGCGGAGCGCATGACGGTTTCCTCTCAGTCCGTCTCCGGGCAATCAACAGAACCACAGAGCCACGGAGAACACGGGTCATAGATGCATTCGTTGTATCACGTTGGGCGCGGCAAGGGCGGCGCGACCGTCAAATTCGTGGGTCCGGCGGCCCAGATTCCGAGAATCAGCCCTGGTTGAAACGCGGCAGGGAACGATACACTTGGAGTAGGAGTGAGTCCCTCTTCTGAATCACCTTCTGGCTCTTTTCGCGAGGAATTCGATGGCCACCACTGCGGATCATGAGGCCCGAGAACGCTGGGAGCGCGAGGCGGGCGCCACCACGCCTCACCAACCGCCCACGACCGTCAGCGGTCGAGAAATCGACCCGTTGTATGGCCCCGAACAATTACCACCTTTGGGTTTGGAAGGGGAATATCCAGGCCAGTATCCGTTTCGGCGCGGGATTCACGCCACGATGCATCGCGGCCGACTGTGGACCATGCGTCAGTTCGCCGGTTTCGGTACGGCCAGCGAGACCAACGCGCGATTCAAGTTCCTCGTGGAACGAGGACAAACCGGGCTAAGCACCGCATTTGATCTGCCCACGTTGATGGGCCTGGACAGCGACGACGATCGTTCGCTCGGCGAAGTTGGGCGGCTGGGCGTTGCCGTGGACACCATCGAAGACATGAAAGTCTTGTTCGACGGGATCGACATCGGCAAGCTCTCGGTGTCGATGACCATCAACGCGCCCGCGATTGTGATCATGGCCTTCTATCTGGCGGCCGCCGAAGATCGCGGTTTCCCGTGGCAACAGCTGCGGGGCACCATGCAGAACGACATCCTCAAGGAGTTTCACGCGCAAAACGAATACGTGTTTCCGCCCCAACCGTCGGTCAGCCTGGTGGCGGATGTGATTGAATTCTGCGCTCGCGAAGTTCCTCAGTGGTATCCAGTATCCATCAGCGGTTATCACATTCGAGAAGCCGGCTCGACCGCCGCTCAGGAACTGGCCTTCACGCTGGCGGACGGGTTGCATTACGTCGATGTGTGCCTGGAGCGTGGTTTAGCAGTGGATGAATTCGCTCATCGACTCAGCTTCTTCTTCAATGCTCACAACGATCTGTTCGAGGAAGTTGCCAAGTATCGCGCGGCGCGTGTGATCTGGGCCGAAAAAATGCGCGAAGTCTATGGTGCTCAGAACGAAGCATCCTGGAAACTGCGATTTCACGCTCAAACTGCCGGCTGCTCGCTGCAAGACAAGATGCCCGAGTTGAATCTGGTGCGAGTCGCCTATCAAGCGTTGGCGGCCGCTTTGGGCGGATGCCAGTCGCTGCATACCAATAGCATGGACGAAACGTTGGCGCTGCCGTCGGAACATGCAGCCACGCTGGCTTTGTTAACACAGAAAGTGCTGGCGCATGAAACCGGGGTCACCAACAGCGTCGATCCGCTGGGCGGCAGCTACATGATTGAATCGCTGACCGAGCAGATGCGCAGCGAGGGACAATCGTATTTCGATCGTATCGAACAGCTGGGTGGGATGCTGAAAGCGATCGACGCCGGATTCTTCCGCCGGGAGATCGCCGACTCTGCCTTCGCCTATCAAAAAGAAGTCGATGCCCACAACAAGTTGATTGTGGGGGTGAACGCTTTCCAGAACCCCGACGAAAAGCCGTTGGAGTTATTGGAGATTGACGCCAAGACTGAATCGCAGCAGCTCAGCAGCCTGGAAGCCGTCAAACAATCGCGTAGTCAGGATGATGTGCAACGTTCGTTGTCGGTGTTACGGTCCGCTGCCGAACAGGGTCAAAACTTGATGACTCCCCTGCTCGAAGCAGCACGGGCTCGAGCCACCGTGGGCGAATGCATGAACGCCATGGCAGATGTGTTTGGCCGCTACCGGCCGGTGCTGTAGCTAAGACGGGGAGTCGGGAAGAAGGGGAGACGGGGAGACGGGGAGTGGGGGAGCCCACTCCCGCTGTCCGCTGTTCCCTGTCCGCTGTTCCCTGTCCGCTGTTCCCTATCCGGTTGGAAGCCTGTAGCGCTGATCGCGCAACCTGGAAGCTTG
>CAJHYY010000719.1_pt1 | contig 19551 bp, 7 predicted proteins | sample 9198861 | NCBI WGS metagenome assembly CAJHYY01 (sample SAMEA7708377, study PRJEB35096) | sediment metagenome | biome: marine neritic benthic zone biome [ENVO:01000025]; feature: sediment [ENVO:00002007]; material: shallow marine sediment [ENVO:03000034] sea grass bed [ENVO_01000059] ... | reverse complement strand
GACTTTGTGGGTTTCAGTGATAGGGTCGGTGGCATCGTCGGCCCTGAATTGTGCTGTAGGTCAACTTCAACCATCTCCATATTGCTGTACTGAACCACCAATTGGGCGAACACGCGCGACCTCGCGACACGATCCGCTCGGTTGTTAATGACCGTTGTCACCCACACCTGCGGTTGTGAATCGGCGGTGATTCGGTCAAATCCCATGCGTTCCCAGTTGCCGAGACAACCGAAACGCTCGTTGGCGGACATCCCGTTGGTGAACTCAAGCTGACGCTGATCGATCGTCGTCAGTGGATAAGTCTTCAGCACTCCCAGATCAGGCACCAACCGATCGGCCATTTCCTTCAGCGCATAATCACGGTCCCAGCCAAGGTCTTCCGCCAACGCCAGCACCAGAGCGACGTTATCGGGGTGTTCCTTGTAGGGAAAACGATCCAGCACGTCATCGCACAGCAGGCCGGATTCGATCCAGCTCACTTCTCGTAGTTCTGTCTTTCTTACCCGGCACGTTTCACGAATGATCGGCAGCATCTGCTGTTCGGTGGTCAGCAGGCGTCCGTTCCAGGGAACGAAGCCCGAGATGGTTTCGGCCACGTTGTATCCAGCCGGGCCCTGCAAATCTTCGTGATCGGGATACGCGTTGGTAATGGTTGCCAGGTCATCCTGCGTCCACTGCCGTTGCAGCACATCGACATAGGCGGGGGTCAGTCCCATGCATTCCCACAAAAACACATTCGGACGCAGCGAGGCGGCCAGTGACAACAGATCGCCATGCTCCCAGATCGTGGCTTTGTCGTAAGGTCGGTACAACGGCAATTCGACCAGGTCCTGGTAGGCATGCGCTTGCAGGAACATTGCCTCGCAGCCGGTGGACTTGGATACGACGCCATTGCCGTAGGCGCTGAACAAGGCAGCTTTGAGTCGTTCGGTTCCTGACTTTCCGCGCGTACCCCAACCGCCGATCGACAGCGGAATACGTTTTCGCGCCTTTCGAATCCGAAGGTTGGCCCGAAAATGTTTTCCCAGGAACAGTAACCAGGCAAATAAGGCAAAACCCAGGAGCTCCGGTAATGAGTTCTCGAACACGGAAAAAAAGTATCGCGTGTAGTCGAGAAACAACTGTTGAAACTGACGAATCCAGGGTGCCGATGCCACGGCAAGCAAGGCCGGCGCAAAATAGGGACGGATCGAATCGTCCTCGACAAGATGGCGACCTTCATCGGTGTGCGGTTGGAAGCGGACGCGAATTCCTAATCGTTCCAGCGACTTGATGTAATCAGACGCGGGAGCTGAAGAACTCGCGTCCCAGTTGCGCAGCCGGGCGTACTTGTCGAAGCGTGCGGTCAATCGCCACCAGGCGAACACTTTTCGCCAGGGGGTCAGCGGCGTGATGACCTGAGTGCAGCCCTGTGGTGTGTAGAACGATACCGTGTTGCGTCCGATCACTCGTTGCTGAAGCGCTGAAATGCAATCATCCAGCAGCGGCAAATACGGGCGCCAACCACCCTCGGATGCAACGAACAGCGGTTCACCCGGCACTTTCGTTTCACTCAATTCGCCCAGGACCGACGATGGAGCGCGCAGTTCAGCATCGGACACACGACCGATCGTATGCGGAAAGGCTTGTCGTTTTTCCGTTGACGGATGGCGCATTTCGAACAGCAGCCGCCACAAGCGAAACCGCATCGCGGGTCCTCGAGAGATGTACCAGCCCAACGTCGTCTTGGTCACGTCCAGCTGATAATCATCCTGCGACAGAACCGACAGCACGCGACCGAGCTTGCTGTCGGGCACACTGCGCAACAGCTTTCGAGGCAACCGGCGCCGCTTGCCGACGCCCAGTCCATTGATCAATGCTCGCAGGCCTAAGAACAAACGATTGGCGTCTGGATCGGTCCGGACCCAGACGCGTTCTGCCGCCTGGGCAGCCCAGCGACGAACCGGGACGGATTCCGCAGTCGATTGCAGGCGTCGAATCTGCGGAAGTAGCTGTTGCTTCAAGAACACCCAGACCACATCGTCTTCCCGCTGGGGGCTAAGCCTCCATTTCTCACAAAGCCGTGCGCTGACGTGCAGGGTCGTACGAATGACGAACGTGTCGTTTTCAGTCTTGAGCACGTCGCGCATTAACTGGACAAACGGCAATCGCAAATCGTCCGTGTTGGCACGCTGCAAACCTTCGGCAATCGCCGCGGCTCGTACTCGTGGTTCTCCGTCTTCCAGACCCAGATGCCGTAGCCAGTACTTGGCAGCGTCCGGCTGAGCTGCGAACACGATGGCCGCCAGCGACTGCCGCACCGAAGGCTGAGGATCGCGCGCCACAGCCCGAAACAGGTCGACCAGTTCCGGTGCCTCCTTCAACTCGCCCGCCAGCAAATCCACGGCGCGTCGCCGCAGGAACAGGTCGTCTCCGGGTCCGGGATCTCCCAACCGCCAGGAAATCACTTTGCGCGCTGCTGCGGGGTTGACGCAATGCAGCAGCATCAGCGCTTCGCGTTGAATCCAGACATTCAAGCTGTTGTCCATTGCCCAGCGCTGCACCGTCGCCAGCATCCGATCGGAAACCAGCCGTTCCGCCTCCACGGGATTCAACGCCTTAACGGCCGTGCGAAGTGCAGCAATCGCCTCAACCTGCATTCGCGGGTCACCCCGGTACTGGAACACCACGTTGGTAATGCGTTCCAGCTCGAGACGTTGCCAGATCCCGTCCAGAGACTCGCTGGATGCGTTGCGCAACACCGATCCCGCTACCGACCCCAGTCGCCGCAGCATGAACGCCAGCCTCTGCTGGCGGATACCCTTTTGATGCAGGTAGCGTTGGGTCGCCGTGTCATCGCCAAACCAGCGATTGAGCGCCGCTTCGTCCTTTTTCAAATTCCGTCCGTCGCTACCGAGTTTGCTGACGAAGCGCAGCACGAGACGACGACGCTCGGCGGCCGACGGCACGATCGCAAAGGAATGCCGGAACTCGTCGTGCAAAAGATCCAGATGATTCAGCGTCTCGAGTTCTTGTTCAATCGATCGGGAGAGAAACTGAATCCACTCGCGAGAAACCACCGACGATGGCTGTCGTCGGTCGGGCTCTTCGAATTTTTCGCGTTTGTGAGTAAAGCGACGCTTGGCGATTTTGGCTTCAGTGCGAATCGACCGACTTCGGTCGCGCCGCCAGCGTTGAAAATCAGCCTCTAACTGCTCGAGCAGCGGACGATGAAGTCGCCGCTCGTAGCGGTTGAGCCCCGCTGAGAACAGATCTGCTGAGCCTACATCTAACATCAAGCGTATTCGCGTTACCGATTTCGAGACACGTCACCGTTGCGTCCTCAACTCGGGAAAACTCCAATGTCCCGGCTGCAGGTCGCGATTATCGCGCCCTCGATCGATGTACCACGAAAACAGAACGCTGGCGGTCGTCTCACCACGACCCAGGTCGTGCTGCACGTCTAACCACCCCTCAAGTCGGCCACCGGTACCAGCGAACAAATCGCCCCTGGCTCCCAGATACAGTAGCTGTTGCGTACTGCTGCGAGACCGATCTTTATCGCGCACAAACCTCGCCAAGCGATACGACACATCCCATTCCCATCCGCTGACCGCCTGCGACCATCCAAATCGGATCGCAGCCTGATCGGGGCGAGTCACATCGTAGTTCTCGTTGGTAAACAACATCGGGCGCACCCACCACTTCGTATCGAGCCACGGCCGGTGGGTAAATGTGTCCGAGATGCGCAAACCATGGCGATGATTCGATTTGAACACGGTAAAAACGTCCTGATCGATATGACCTGACCGGTAACGCACCTGATCCAGGCTCAAGATCCGCCCGAAGGTGCTGACCGACAACGCGTTCACCTGACGTTCATTGAGCCGCTTGATGTGTGCCGCTCGCATGTTGATGCGGCCCGCCCACTCCACTTCTCCCGCCGCCTGGCCGATCGACCCACTGGGATGTTGCAGCCACGCTCCTCCGTCAAGAACCAAGCGCCAGCCGCTGTCAGGGAAGCGATGGTAAAACGTTTCGCGGAGCAGGAATGTGGGGCCGCTGCCGTCACGTAGCCGCAATCCCGCCGTGGTTTTCCAGTACGGCGAGTGCGGTGTGTGACGCACCAAGTGAGACGCTTCCAAGGACGTGAATTGGTCCGGTCGAGTCGTATTCCCGCCCTCTTCCAGGGCGCGACGAGTGACCCAGCCCGAGCTGAACATCACGGTCGAATCACGTCCAATACGATCTAAACCGAGGTCAGTGGTCGACAACCAAGGAGTCGGTTGATCGATCAAATCCAGCATGGGACCGAACAGCGGGTTGTCGAACGCAGAGCGCTGAGGCTGCCACCACAAGTTGGAACGATATTCGGGATCAAACTCCGGAGCGATGGGCGGTTGCACCGCGGGCGGCGTTGCCGGTTGAGACTCCTCGACCTGCGGCAACTCGGGCCTGGCCACTTGCGTATACACGCGATACAAGGCACTCGCCTGTTGTCCGTCGGGTGCTAATGACAAGGTATGTCGACCGGCCGGGAACAATTGGTACCGCGAACGGACACTGTCTTTCTCCCGTTCGTCGATGCGTACAAATGCCGGCCCTTGAACCTGTACCGACAGCGGTGCGTCAGCGGTAGCTTCATAATAAGTCCGGATCGCACCCACTTCGTCGATGCGATCCGCTACCGCGCCCCCTTGCTCGGTTGCACGCATCACCAGGTACTGATTGGCTGCCGGCTGGACCAGCCTGACTCGCAATTCGTGATAACCGGCGGGGATCGAAACCTGAATCTCTTGACCACGCTCACCAGGTGAAGTTTCAACCGTCCTCACCACACCGTCATCCAACTGCCAGCTCCAACGCATCGGTTGGCTCTCCAGGAATGGCAAACTGATCACGCGCGGCTGAAGGCGGAGTCGTGTGGCGCGGACAATGTCAAAGCGGAAGATCATTTCACGATCGGTTCGCACCAGCCATTCATCCTTGGGTGCCGTGCCGGCCAGGGCCATGCGCGTTCGCACCGCAATCGATTCGGGCTCCCATCCCGACAACTGCATCCGTCGCACGCCAACACCTCCGCGGACTTCCGACAGCGACTGCCATCCGACTCGGCGATTGGTTCGGCGGTACAGGGCAGCCAGTTCCGGCACCTGACGGAATTGTTGGTGCAGTTGGCTGGCCATCACGAACCATTCAGGAGACTGTGGATCGATGGTCCGCAGGTATTCCAACATGCGCATTACGCGAATCGCAGCGGCGTGGCCGCTGGCCGATTCTGCACGAACCGCCAGGTCCCATTCACTTTGCCGGGCATACCACTCACCACGCAAACGGGGTGGAATGTCGGGCCGTTGCAACAGGCGTCCCGATTGTGTTTTTGCGTGCCCGGCTCGCTGTAAGGCCAACATCCGTTCGTGCGACGTTAAATCCGCATCGGACCACGGTAATTGCTCGAGTGCCTTAGCAAAGCGCGGATCCAGCGTTCCCGTACGGAGCGCCATGCGAGCCTCCAAAGCTGCGGGTGCGCGGATTTGAATCGGATCCACCGATTCGATGTGATCCGGACCGCTAAACGGCTTGAGCGTCACGCGATTGGCAGCGAGATCGACCAAAGCCAGATTCCGCGTGCCTGCCATGTGTGCACGATAACGGTCGACGTCATCGATCAAGCGGGGATTCAAGGCCGGCAAGAGCGGAATCCGATGCACGGGCTCCCAGGTATCCACTTCCACCAACATATCGCTTGAGCGAGATGTCACTTGCAACCGATGCCGACCCGGGCCAATTTCCAGCGTTCCGATCGCTTGCAGACCGACGCGCAACTCTGGTCGATCTGGAAGGTAGAGGGCCGTCGACCAATCCACGGCAGTGACCGGAATCACAGTGCGCTGGTATTCCGACTGCACAAAAGCAAAATCTCTGGCGTCGGCTGACTCGGGCGAGTCCGTTACGGCGCGCAGGCGGAATCGAAGTCGCTTGGGTCCTTGCACCACGAGTTCCACCGGCCGCTGAGAGCTCACCAGCGCCGCCTCCGTCAGGAAGGCTTCCCGCTGAGCGTGCTTCATGACGACCGTCTCATCTGCCGAATACAACGCATCGCGGAGCAACGACCAACGATAGGGGCCTGGGTGGTCGGCCTGCCAGCGTTCCAGCTCGATCAACGCTCGGATCCGCCGTTCACGCTCGTCGCTGATCAACCCTTGGCGAATCTTCTGGCCACGAATCACATGTTGGGCCAGCGATCGAGACAGGGCATCGCCTTGTTGAAGTTGATCGACCGCTTGATCCCACTGGAGATTTGCCAGTGCTCTCAGGCCTTGCCAGTAGCGGCGACGCGACGGTTTCCTGACCTGAGACAGGTGATCGTCAAAGACACTCCACCAGCGGAGTTGGAGGGCTGCACGCAGCACAACCTCTACATCACGATCCTTCTCCGGAACAGCCAGAATCGCGCTCAATGCCATGCTGTTGCGACCGTTATCCAGCATAGAGCGCGCAAGAGAGACAAGCTGCCTCGGAGTGGAATCGGATGAGAGAGTGGCTGCGTCCAACACCTCCCGCTCCCGCTGTGGAAGTACCGATGACGAGTGTTCGCCAAGCAATTTCAGTACATGTGTTCTTGCGGACGTATCATCCGCAACCGCAAGTTCGCGTTTGAGATACTGCCGTAGCAGATAGAATTCGCCGAGTTCACTGAGCGCATCGGCAATCAGCGAGTTCAGCTTCCTACGTTCCGCATCCGGTGCGTGCCGATACCGGCAAGCGATTTCAAGTAATTCAATCCAGTCGCTTTCGGCATGCAACTTCCGCAGCTGTGCCCAGGGCACCTTTCCTACGTCGTGCTGCACTCGAATCACATCATCCACGTCGGTCATCCGCTCCGCGTATTCTCGGCGGTGAGATTGGACCAACTGCGTCAGATCGTACCAATGAGCCGCCAAGTCAGAGCTGCCGGCATCGGTCGAATCACCAAGCAAATGCAGCTTCCACCAATCCGACGCCTCTTGTCCCAAAGCCGCCAGGTAGGCAGATTCTTCCAGTTTGAACGATGGCTTCACCATCGCCTGGAGAGCAACTCGAGCGGATCGTCCGCCCTGACTTCGCACCATGACCTGCTTCGTACCGTGCGGGACCATCAGCTCAACCGCAGCCACACCCACCAAACGTCGATATGTGGCGGACGCCACCCGCGTGTCGTTCAGCGTTAAATCATTCCAATGGCGTTGAACCACGGCCGTCGGCCAGCGGATAAACTGTTGCCATTGCTGCCAATGGGGATCCAGCTGAACCTGGATCGGAGCTTGGTCGTCCAGCTGCACCGATAGCTGGTGAGTACCCTGCAGGCTCGCGTGCTCTACCAGCAAGCGAAGTTTTCCAGCATGAGCGGGTTGAACCCACTGGTAGACCATCGGCTCAGCGTCGACCTGATCGAACAAGGCGCTGGGCGAAGCTTGCCATTGCTTGCTGTCGCCCTTGTCCAGATAGACCACTTGATCGTAGACGGGGCGTTCGTCAGGCGCTGTACCGACCAGCTGGGGAATGGCTATGCGACATCGCTCGCGATTAGCCGTCGGCCGGACCGGACGCAGCGTCTCGAAGTCAAGGTAACGCTGTGTTAAACGACGAATTACATTGGGTAGTTCGGCACTGCCGCGATGGCCGACCGCCACTGCTTCCGCATTAAACAACGCCTGCATCGCCTGGTGTTCGTTGCCGCGACCGGCCGCTTCGTCACGCACTCGACGAATCAATCGCGACGGATCTCGCGATAACAGGTTTTCCTCTGACGCATCGATGGTGTGCCGATCGATGCCTCGCCCCAGCGGTACCAGAGCGCCGTTGAGTAAAGGCGAGTTTCTGCGAGGAAGCAGAAACGGCGCCGGCGACTCGACTGCAACGCGTAAGAAAGCATCCGAGTCGGGCTTTAGTCCGATTTGATGAGTACCACTGGGTACATCAAACCATTCCGTCTGCGGCACGCTCACCTGGACATAAGATCCACCCGTTTGCACTAACCGCAGCGACTTCCTTGCTTCCCATTCAATCGAACGGGTACCCGATGCCGAATGTACTGCGACCGCATAATCGGCTCCAGGTCTTTGGCGTGTCGAAAAATCCAGCCGGGACGTTACCGAGATACGTGCCGGCCCTTGCACTTGAAATGCGACCACTTCATGGCCTTGCACGCGTGTGTAAGCGCCGTCCAAATCCTCTTGCCCGTCGACCGCGAACAAGGCCAGCGGACTTGCTGGCTCCTGTCCATCCGTGATGAATGAAACCGGTCGGACATTGCGGCCCGTCTCCTGTCCTAGACTCAGATCAGAACGGAGTAGTTGAAAGCGTGCCGTATTGGCCGCGGCAACCGGGCACACCAAACGCACCAGATAAGCTGATGTGTCTCGAGGTGATACCACCCATTGATCTCCACCAGCCGTCTTGACCGGCGCACGACGAAGGAAAGCGCCGGATCCATTAGATACCCAGACCTGCAGTTCGTGATCCAACAAAGAATTGAGGCTGCGACCGCCATGATGTTGGATTAGCAATAACGTTTGGGTAGGCATCCAGATCGTCAGAGATTCACCCGGTTCCAGCTCGACCGAGGATGAACGATCTTGCGACCAAAGTTCTGGCCCAGAAACCCTTTGCGTGTCGTCGACCGAAGTCCAGCGAATCGGCTGACTCTGCGCGCAAACCGAGCGGGACGTCAGCGCAAGAAGTAGCGCTAAAGTGAAAACATGCCAGGGAGCCACGGACTTCGAGCCCGCGGCCCGCCAAGTCCGATTGATCCTCTCCATATGCACGCCAACTCGCGAATACGCGAGGGCCTTTCACCAATCACCTCTCACCGCCAACGCGCACGCACCTACTCGCTCGGCACCGGATGCCAAAACCAGAAGGCAACAGCGCACACCGACCTGCAAACGTGGCGCAACGGTTTCCCGGACGCTCGTGTGATCACAAGCAGGCAGCGCAAAAATGGCAGTCTAGGTAATCTTAGAAGAGTTTCCCGATCATGCTGGATTTAACGGTCGCGGGAAGTTTCTCGGCTCGCCTCGAGCAAATACTTGAACAAATCCCGCTGCCGCGAGCGCTTCTCGTTGAAACGCAAGCGCAGATCTTTGCTCAGTTCAAGATGCACAAAGTGCGAGAAATGGGATTGCCTGAGGAGCCGTGCCTGCTGGTTGGTCGTGCCACCCAGTTCGGAAACGTCTCGAGGATAGACGCTGACTGGCTGCGCCAGTGCTGACTGCAAGCGATCAGCAATCAGCTGGAATCGCGATCCGGGAAGGCGGGTGGCGTTACTGATGATGATGTCCGAGTTGCGAGCTGCCACGGTGTCTCGTTTGTCCTTGACAAAACCATGGACCTGGACAATCACGCCATCAGGAAAAGCTTTGGCAAATGCCAACGAGAATGCATCTAGATAGTTTTCGGGATCGTGGGCCAGGTCCAGTCGCCGACGATGTGTGGTGTTCCAGGCTGCTGCCACGAACGAATGGTTTTCGAACGCGGCCTCTACAATCCTTCCCGTGTACTGGTCGTAGAACTGGTGAGGCGCCGACAGCGCAACCGCAGTGCAGTTGCACGGATCACGAAACGCATAGCAGCCTCGACCCCAAACCTTCCCGTCGATTTCGTTGAGTACCCACCAGCTTTGATGTTCGCCGTTCAATTCCCGCAATTCGAATCCGCGCTCCATCCACGCGTGTTGAAGGTCTGGCAGCGCTTGTTGCCGCGTCACCGTCGTGCGGAACAATGAGATCGCATCGGGGGCCGGCCGGGTTTCGGCCCGAATCGTGGCCTCGCGTTTGGATACCCGGCGTCGCCAGGTCTGTAGCGACTGTTGAGCCGCAGCGGACCCCTGCCAGGCGAATACGAAACACCCGGCTACAACCACAGCCCGATACCAAAACGATCCGGCGTATGGGCTCATTCATCACCTGCCAATTCTTCGAACGTGATCGACCGCTGATCTGAGTTACCTGGCAACGAAGTCGCGATGACCAGGTAACCTTTCAAGTTTTGCGGTGTGGATAGTCGCAAACGGTAATCACCCGGCGGCAGATCGCTGCCCATCGTCCAAGTGATCGTTTCCGCTTGGCGCAACGTGCGACCCACCGTGTTGATCAACAATGCGTGACGCGTCGGGTGCAATCGGACATCGAATTCTTGATTGGCAAACGTCCAGTTCTTGAGCACCTGATCGCACTCGGGTCGAGCTCCGATTAATTCGCCAACTAACTGACCGCGATCCTGTTGCCCTTCGACAAACCAATGGATTGAAATTGCCTCGCGGCCGGCGGTCCGTTTGCGCACCGAACACTCCAAAGACCCGTCGAAGCGTACGGCCCATCGACGCCACCACTGCGGACCATCGCCCAGGTAAAGCCCGCTGATCCAAACCTGGGTGGATGGGGGCGCGTTGATTTGCAGACGATTCTCACCGTCCGCCACGCGCAAAGGTGGCAACTGGATCTGCCCGACCCCTGGCACGATGTTAACGCGGTGAATCGCTTCTTGATTCCAGAGCACCTCAATCGGCTTGTCCGAATCTGCCGAGCGGTATACCAGACTGGCGTTGACCAGGTCGGGCAATGGGGGCCCGAGAGGATCGATCAGAATCGAATTATTTGGTGCAACCTGAGTGAAGAGCGCCGGACCGGGGTCCGCCAGCGTATTGTTCGTACGCGGCATCAGCAACTGCCTGCCGGTCCATGGAGTGGATGGTTCGACGGGCTGTCGATCCCAGGCTTCCACGACGGAGGGTGGTCCGTAGGGTCGCAGTTGATGTGATACGACCAACGTGCGGCCGCTATCGATAAACTTCTTGCCGCTCAGCGGACGAATGGCAAACCAGTTGCGCGTCATATTCGTCGCGCGATAATAGGCTTGCCGTTGCTCCGGCAGCAACGATTTGACGATCAGGCCGGCCGGCCGCGTCGCGCAGCTGACAAACACCGGCTGTTGGTCAGCCAGGATCCGCACTCGCGTGATCGCCGGTGAAATGGCACAAAAGTGCGAGGTTGCCTCGGACAACTGCCCTTCCCCCAACGACTCGCCCTGAAATCGATCAAACTCGGCCGGAGTATTCGAGAGCCAGATGCGCCGACTGCTGACAACTTGACCTCCTTGGTCCAGCAATTGCAGAACTGCATGACGACGTTTGGTGGGCGGCGTGGTTGTGTCAATCCACTGCCGCGTTACCAGCCGGAATGGTGTAGGTGTCGACCCCGCATGGGCGATCTTGTATTCCACGGGAGTTGTAGGCGTCGCCAGATACATGCGCGACGCTGGCGGACGCGGTGTGACGTCCACATCCGTCGTCGTTCCGTCCGGGTTGACAGTTTCCGCGAACAGCTGCAGAGTCACATCTGCGTCCGGCGTGATTTGCAACAGGTCACTGTACGGCCGCACGCGTGCGACTCCGTCCGTATCATCCAGTCGGACGGAAGTTGAAACGTGATCATCTTCATTGATCCATTTAAGCTTCACGACGACGATGCGCATCGGATCGTTGATGCGTACCTGTCGTTCGATCCGCAACGTGCGCGTGTTCATCGGCAAAGCAGCCATCCCGACCAACTCAGGATTGGCGTACAATCCCGCGGGTTCTTCTCCTCGCCAGGGAATCCACAAATCAGGTCGATCGATGATGTACAGCACTCGTCGCGTGTAGTCGCGGCCTTCGATACCCACCGGCGCGGCGGGTGACCAAACGCGACGTAACACATTTCGGCGTTCGGTTTCGTTCAGCAGATCGGGGCCGTAGACGCTGTACCGCGTCAAGTCCAGCTTGCGGTCCAGGCTGGTCCGCTGCCACATGTACTTGAGTTTGTATTCGGGCGAAAACCGCTGCATAAACACACGCACCGCAATGTCCGCCAGTTTGTCGACTTTACTCAGGACGCGCACGCGCAAGCGCGTAGCGCGATTCTCGTCGCCAAGCAGCGAAACGTACATCTTCTTGCGGCGGCAGGGCACCAGCTTCGAATGCGGATAGAATCGCGGCACCAGCAACTGGCCCGTTTCAGGATCCTCGACCGCGCGCAGACGAGCCAAAAAATGGTAGCTTTGATGCGAAAGGATCTCTCCCTGCGGATCAATCAGCTGATATTCCAAGGCATACCCATAGGGATCCGGCTCCTTATGCCGGGTTAGTTCCGGTTGACGGAACAAGTTGGCCGTCGTGTGAATTCGAATCAGCTGCGACGACGCCGGGATCGGGAACTCGATCCAGCGTTGCTTATCCAACACATAGGTGTGCCGCGGCTTAACCGGTGTATCACTGTCGGGATGATTAACGGCCTGCTGATCGTCGCTTTTTGCAGCCTCATTCGACAGCCACGTATGCAGCCGCGCACGACCAACCGCCACCATCATCACCAGTGACAACATGGCCACGATTGCCAGCGTCTTCCACCTCATGGGTCCCTCCTTGGCGCAGCCATCATCCAGCCAGAGGCACCCGAGACAAAGCTCTGGACGCTTGGAGCGTCGTACCGCTCGACGGTGAACAACGAATGATTCCAGGAACCGCCCGACAGCTTGATCACTATCGGCAAACGATTCAGAGCATCGTCTTGACCCCGTTGGCCAATCACCAGGAACGAGAGTCCACTGGTTTCGTCAATCACTCGGTCGAAGGTGAAATCGGAATGGCTTTGCCGCAGGGCGGCCAGCACTACCGTATCCCTGGATTCGACGAATTGAGTAATCAGCTGTCGATCGCTGTTCGTGGTGGTAATGCTGGTCGCATCCTCCGTCTCACTCGTCGACTGCCGCAAGAACGTGATCAGTGGCAAGCGCGATGTGGGAATTGCGAGTGCATCGAATGCGGCCTGTTCCAGCCCTTCCTCGCCAGGCAGTTGGAAGCTGCGTCGATACGCGGGCGACAGCCACAGTCCAACGAATCGCTTGTTTTCATAGAACGTGACCGTTGAAGCATGCACCGAACTGGCCAACGCGTAACCCGCCGTTTCTTCAGCTCCATCGACCAGAGCGATCTCCAGTCCACGTTGACGGAAGTGATCAGCCAACCGGAGACACTGGTTGTCCAGGTCGTCCCAGATACGGACGCCATCGGCGGTCGCCATGATGATATCGGCTGCGACTGGCGACTGGATGGCGCGGCATTGCACCATCAGTAACGGCAGGTCGTGCGACTCGCGCATCATCGCCTGGTGCATCAAATTGAACAAATTCACCCGATAGGCTGCTCGCACAGTATCCGATGATGCATCTCGATTGGCGTAAGGGTGAGCACCAGCCAGGAAGATCGCTTGGGCGCGACCGTCACGGAACAGGTTGACTCCAAACTCGACCACGTTTTTCTCGAGAATCGGACGGGGAACTTCGACCACGATCGGTTCGGCGTTGCCCAGCCGGAACAGGTACGAACCCCAATGACGCATATCGTCTGCGTCGCGTTCAACCAGAGCCAGAAAACGCTCGGAGGAAGGATCTTCGATCAGCGCTAGTTCATAGTCCAGCACACCGGCCGCGGCGGCGACCGTCCTCAACTCGCCGATCATGCTGTCCACCGGGCGGTTAGACCGCAGCACAATGTTCAACAGCGGCGTGAGTACCTCTTGGTCGAAGTACAGCAGTTCGGACAGTTGGGCTGGCCGATAAGCATCCGATCCGCGCGTTGCCAGTCGATCCTTGCGTTCTTGGAACCAGGACACGACGCTTTGCTTGAGTTGTTTGATTTCGGAATTCTGAGTACCCTCTTCAGCGGTGATCAGCCGCGCAAACAGTTTACGTCGGTCCTGGCGCGTGAGTACCCATTCGGCAATCGCGCCAGAACTTCCATCTCGCAGCACGTTCATTTGAGGCGTTCCAGCCCAATGGATTTCAAAGTCATCCACCAGGCCGTGGAGCGTGGGCAGGTGGACGCCGGCGGGCAATCGCCGACTCACCCAAAGTCCGGATCGCCGTGGGTCGAAGCCTTTATGTTGGATGGCCCGCTTCAAGCCTCGCGTCAACGCGCGAATCTGGATCACGCGGCCACGGCCAAACTCGCGATGGAACATTCCAAACATCGATCGGCCGTTGATCAGCACATCGGCAGCACCGTCGCGGGTGGCCCGTCGACTGGAACCGGCGATCGCCAGGCAGCTACCTTTCAAGTGCCGGAACAAAGCTAAGCCGCACTCCAGCGTCGCCCACTCGTCCAGGGGCGCCGGCACTTCGATCACGGGTCCCTGGGGATTCTGCGTATCGAAGATGTAAAAACCCCATCCGTGTTGGGGTGCCTGTTCGCGGCAATAGAGATAACGATCCTGAACACGATGCACCACGTAGTTGGCAGCCGCCAAGTGCTTTCGTGCCAGTTCCAGTTCCTGTTCATCCGAGCGTGCAATGTAACCATCCAGGTGGCGCATTCCCTGCACAAACCGATCCAGTTCGCCACTTAAGGGAGGCGAGTACTGATCGGGTTCGCGTTGCCGGTACAGCACCAGCTTGTCTTTGCGCACCACTTCGGGCAGCGGTTCGTCATATTCCTGAGGCGCCTCGCGCGGCGCGTGCTGCCCGTCGGACGATGGCAACACCCAGGCTGTGGGTAACAGAGACAGGGCAAAGCCGAGCATCGTCCCGGCCACCGAACCCACCAAGGACACCTGCAGCGACGCACGAGTGATGCGGATCAACACCTGTTTGTCGTGAGCTTTCACGGCCAGCAGAGTAGTGAGCAAGTAGCCGGTACCGAACATGTCGGTGACTTTGACATGACCAAAGATCTCGGGAATCACAAAGCCGAGAATCAAGCGATAGAGGAAGGCCAGGTTGAAGAACACCAGCAGCTTCCTACCGCCTTCCATCGTGGTCTTGCGAAACATGGGCAGCCGTAAAAGGCCGGTCGCCAGCACCAGAATCACGCCCGCTTCGGCAAACGAAGCCAGAATCTTCAGCGGTTCGTACCACTGCAGCGCCAACAGTGCGGGGATCAAAATGCCGTTGAAGTCCCAGGCATAACGGAGATTCATCCAGGATGCCAATAAGGCGGTAAACACCAGGATGATGTATGCCTTGGGGCTGGCTAACAGCGAACTGGCAATGTCCTCGTACATGTACTGCAATCCACCCAGGCTGAAATTGGTGAACTCCATCAGCACAAAACGAGTGATCAGGAATGTGAGCCCTATGTTAACTGATAAGGGCCACAATCCACGTACCACGCCAGGTTTCCAGAAGTAATTGGCGACCAGAGAAACGATCACCAACCCGTAACTATGGAGATGATTGCGATAGTCCAGCGAGATCCCGGTCCAATCGACCAGTCGCGGTCCCAGCCATGGGAGCAGCCAGCCATCCATCACGGCGCGTACCAACACACTGACCAGCACCAAAGCGAAGAATCGATCACGTCCGAAGAAGCTGCACCAATAGCGTGGCTGAGTCGGTCGTTCGGAGAATGCCCGTACGATCCAGAACGTAATGATCGCTTCCAGGATGATGACCGACGCGGACATCGGCTTCACAATCAGAAGTGGCACGAGATATCCCGGAACCACCAGACCCGACAGCGACCAACCCAACCGAAGATTGAAGAACACCACGACCCATACACCCACCCACACCGTGGTAGTGACTGAGGCGGCCAGAGTCTCTTCAGGAAAGATGGGAATCACAACTGTTCAAACCGGGCAAAGTTATTCGAATCGACGCAATACAAGTTTCACCGACGTGCCAGTTCCGATTTGGCTGGAGACACTGAGCCGTCCACCCCAATCGGTGACCCAGTCCATGGCTTCGCGCAGCTTCTGTAGTTCTGCCACTGAAGAACCGTCCGGGCTGCGCAGCGATGACTCTAATTGGTCAATGGGGAAGCCATAGCCCTGGTTGGAAAACCGGAGTTCGATGTCTGATAGTTTCTCTTCAATCTCGATATGAATTCCGCTGTCGTCGCGCGCATCGACCAGTACCAGCTGTAAGGCGCAACGGAATACGCGTGGCAGTAGTTTGGGGGCAGCGAACACTTGCACGGAATCACCGTCAATCCATGGCACATCAATTCCGCGACGGTTTGCTTGATCCTTCACGCTGGCGATCGCTTGTTGCAGCGCGGCGCCGGCGGACACCGGGAAGCAGTCCTTCCAATCGTGCAGCGTATCGGTGGTCAGGTAACGCTGACATTCATGCAAGGTGGAGACTGCATCTTCGATGCGTTCGTGGATCACATTGCCGTAGTTTTCTCGCTCCTCGGACGACACACCGTCGGCGGCCAGCAGTTTGGCTACCAGGTCGACTGCTGCAAGTTCGTCGCGCAACGAGTTACCCAGATTCTCGGTCAGCTCGTCTTTTACACGATACATATCCATCAACGACGACCGGTCGACCAGCTCGCACAAAATGCCTTGCACTTCAAGGGGCGCGTCGTGTCCGCCGGTGTTGGGCGATTCCAACTGCAACGGACGGATGTTCAGCACGAATGCCCCTTCGTGATTGTCGAGCACGACGGGAATGGATTCCGGCCAGGCGTCAATCACTACCTGACGCAGCACCGCCCGCGCAGCATCCAGGTCGTACCCGGTCAAGCGCGCGACGAGGTCGACCGTGGTCAGTTCGTTGGACGAGATGTCCTCGGTTTTTAACAGCTGGAACATCCGCTCGTTGCTCATCAACAGCCGGCCGAACAAATCGTAAATCGCCGATGCCGTATCGGACTTGTCGAACATCCGTTCCAGGCGAATCAAACGGCGATCCAACACGTGGACCGCATGCGTCAGCTCGGCGTATGCCGTTTTTTCCGGTGTATCGTTGATCCAACGCTGCCATCGTTTTGAATTGGCCTGGTCGTTCAGCATGGCTTCGCGTCGATACAACAGTTCCGCGATTTGCGACGCGAAGTCTTGCAATCGAGCCTCGAAGTCAGGCATGGCGACCAGCTGCTCCTGGCACACGCCGACCGCCATGAATCCAAACATCTCGCCGCTGAATAACAACGGCACCAGGTATTGGGATTCGTCCAGCTCGTCGATCAACGTCAGGTAGGGCCGTTTCTTGTTGATCAACAACGGCTTTCCTTCTTCCACCGCGGCGGCGTAGGGCCAACGCCGGTAATCGCGCCGTCGTTCGTCGATATCGGAAAGGCTGCAGTGAAAGGCATGCACTTCGCGTACATGGAACGCATCCCGCGGGTGCTCGAGAATGATCAGCCGGTTCAGGTTCAACATTTGATGGATGAAGGACACGATCTGAGGCCAGGGCTCGGCCGCCGAGAAGAAGCCCGTGGGCCAGCGCCGCCGCCGCAGCTTCTCGGACAGTTCCAGCAATAACTGATCGATGGTTGTCTGCGAGTGGGCCAGCCGCTGTTGAAGCACAGCCCCCAGGCTCACCAGATGCACGGCAACCAGCGGTACGATGGGCAACCACATGTGCAGCCACAGGAGATTGATCGTGGCCACGACCACATCCAACGCCAGGACCACCGGAAACAAAATGATGGCCCACCGCATATCGCAATGCTGCAGCAACAGGGCCACCGGAAAAGCCACCAGGAAGTACATCCCCAGCCGCACGAATGGTGATGCCAGATAAACCTGTCGTCCCTGCAACAGCGTGTTGACGCCGTGACCGTGGAATTCCAACACGGTCATGGTCCGCCTGGGCAAAGTGGTCGGAGTAACCAATCCGGCCGACTCGCTGGACGGTTCGGCTCCGATCAACACGTGCTTGCCCTGGATGAGCGACCGAACCAGGTTGCCTTGCTGTATGTCGCGTGAGTCGACATGCGGCAGACTGCCGGGCGGACCGCGAAAATGGACGTAAAAGGGTGCTGACTTGCCGCTGAAATCGCTCATCGCCAGCTCGAGAGTGGACACGGATGCGCCGTTCACTTCGACCTTGGCGTTTTGCCAGCGCAGCGTGCCGTCCTCGAATTCCGGCAGTTGCAGCAACGCCCACGACTCGGGTTCTTCGCTGCGCCACTTGTACCACTTGGGTCGCTCGGACGTGTACCGCAGGCGCCGACCGAAAACAATGTCCGAATGTTGGCCCAGCGCTGCGGGAATGTGTGGCAGGTGATGAGCAATGCCAATACGGGCAGCGCCCAACTCGCGCATCTGTTCGACGATTGGCACCAGGGAATCGGGATCGGTGGCAAACTGCTCTTCAGGAAGGTAGACCAGCAACACATCGGCATCGTCGGACGACAGTCGCGTACGCAGTCGCTCAGCCTGGTCGTAAACGACCCGATCCATCGGTCGAAACAGACCGCTGGCGTCCAACAGCCACATCAGCAGCACTGCGGCAATCGAAATCAGCCACCATGAGTTGCCGGGTCGCATGGGTGGTATCCCCAAGGAGCAGGAAGTCGGTTCGATAGGGTGGGGGGAGCGTACGGTCACGGCAACCGGATACCGCTGCCCCACGGATCCTGGACGTTTTAGGTATGGTTAGTTTCAAAACGATCGTATCGGTCGTAACGAGCGCACACCGTGCGCAGAGTTCGACGAGCAAGCGTAGCTTACGGATAACTGGGGCGTGGTTTATGAACCACAGAGGAGCAGAGTTGCGCGATGTCGCTCAATGATCGCCATCATTCCCGCGAACCAATGCAATCACAAGGCGCGCAGCGTCAGCAAGGGGTTGTTGAGAAACCCGTCGAATCACTAGCCCGACGCGTCAGCGAGGGGTTTTTGAGACAGCCCGAGTGCTACGAACAGATTGGAAGTAGTAAAGAACGCGTGAACCGACGGAATCGACTAACGCCCTCGAAAATCACAGGGCATGACGAGGCGATCACGTCGTACACAGAACATTCGCACAACCCCTCGCTGACGCGTCGGGCTAGTGAGTGCGCGTGTGGCCGCCCCTCACTCAATGATCGCCATCAATCGGTTTTCACATCCGCGTCGAAGACACGGACTTGGGCCCAGTTGTTCTTGTTCTCTTCGATGAACGCCAGGTGACGCTCGTGCGTCTGGTACACATCATGCGCCGCACGGTTCGCAAAGATCACGTGCAAGGCGACCTGCCAATCGCGCTGATTCACGTCCCGCGATAAATCAGGTACGAGGGTCCCTACTGAGAAGTACGTTGTCCCATCATGACCGGAAAGGTACTTCTGGCAAGCGTCAGCCAATCGCTGCTGCGCCTCTTGTGAATCGTCTTTGAGCGAGAAATACACGATATGAGCCAAGGGTTGATCCGAACTCATTGAGATTCATCCTATTGAGCGTATGTCGATCTGCAGGATTCGCATTGTGACCGTATCGAGGTCGTCATGCAATTGGATGAAAACCCGCATCGCAAGCCACTCGATCCGTGCTCCGCGAAAAAGCGTATGGGTTCACTAGCCCGCAGCGTCAGCAAGGGGTTGTGCGAATGATCTTCGCCGCGCGCGATCGCGTCATAATGCCTTGTTGTCTTCCGTGCGGTAGCCGATTCACGAGTTGTTTTCCACTTTTCAGTGTTCACGTTGCACTCTCAAAAACGCCACGCGCGCATTCACTAGCCCGACGCGTCAGCGAGGGGTTGGGACGAAAGGCGTTCGCACCACGTAGTCGCATGCCATTGCCTCGTTGTACACAACAGCGTGTGCGACGTTCGCCATCGCGCATG
>CAJHYY010000869.1_pt1 | contig 19747 bp, 13 predicted proteins | sample 9198861 | NCBI WGS metagenome assembly CAJHYY01 (sample SAMEA7708377, study PRJEB35096) | sediment metagenome | biome: marine neritic benthic zone biome [ENVO:01000025]; feature: sediment [ENVO:00002007]; material: shallow marine sediment [ENVO:03000034] sea grass bed [ENVO_01000059] ... | reverse complement strand
GTCGGCCCGGGCGTCGCGTGCTCATATTCGTGTTGAATTCGGGACGCTCTTCGACGGCCAGCAGTTGCTCCATCATTGACTCGCAGAGGTCGATCGAGCGGATAACTCCGTCCATATTGAGCGTTTCGAAATCATCGTCAGGTGTGTGATATACCTTGTTGCGGCCGCTGAACAACCAGAAGCAAGGGATCTTCTTCTGCAGGAACGGCAAGTGATCGCTACCGCCGCCGGAAGTCGGCACTTTCTTCAAGTTGAACTTTGGTCCTTCGTTGGCAACTTCCAGCATTCCTTCAAACACCGAAGCTGAACCTAGACCGTGGACTTCGAGCACGTTGTCGGTCACTCGACCAACCATATCGAAGTTGATCATCACGGCCGTATCTTCCAGCGGGACTGCCGGATTGTTGACGTAATGACGTGCTCCCAGCAGCCCGCGTTCTTCGGCCGAGAAGGCGATGAACACGATCCGTCGACCGGGTTTCTTGTCGGCGGCCGCAAAGCGGCGAGCCAACTCCATCACGGCGACCGTACCGGTGGCGTTGTCGTCGGCGCCATTGTGCACCGCATACACGCCGGGTCGGCGCGATCCTCGACCACCCATTCCCAGGTGGTCGTAGTGGGCGCCGACGACGATCGTTTCGTTGGCGTGGGGACCTTCACCTTCCAGAATCCCGATCACGTTGACAACTTCCATGGGTTTCACATCGCACGCGAAGTCGGCTTTCCATGGCAACGCCTGGGACATGGGCGTCATGTATTCGTTGATGTGCGCTTCGATATCTTTGACCGTCTTCAATTCCGCTCCGTCCGCCGTTTTCACGGGCGTGACTTCCAGCAAGCCGTTCATGGCGTCGACGGTGATGTGAGCGAAGGGCGTATCGCCTGAAGTGCTGGAATGACGGCCCATGGCCTCCAGGACATCGCGCTTGTTGCGACCCACGGTGTAAGGATCGTTGACCATGATCACGGCGGCCGCCTTGGCGTCCTGAGCTCGTTTGATCTTGGTGGCAATGTAGGAATGGGTCGAAACACCTTTGCCGTCAAAGCGGCTGTCTTCCGAATTCTGCTGAGGTTCGCGCCGAATCAAGACAACGATCTTGCCTTCGACATCGATGTCTTTGTATTCGTTGTACTCTTTGTCGTCAGCTGCAATGCCATAGCCCACGAACACCAGATCGCCAGAGGCTTTGCCGTTCTTACCGATCGGGCGATAGTTCGTGTTCAACTCCATTTTGACTTCTTTGTCTTCCGGGCCTTTCAACACCAGGAAGTTTTTATCGGCCGGCGCGTCCATGTCGGTTGTGATCGTGAACGGTTGAAAGTACGAACCGCCTTCCAGCGGCTTGAGTCCAGCGCGCTTGAACTCGTCGCGGATATACTCGGCGGCGCGTTGCAGTCCCTGGGTGCCAGGTCCTCGACCTTCCATGTCGTCAGCGGCTAACATCCGAATCTCTTCGGTGACGCGCTTATCAATCTCTTCTTTCGTGTCGCCATCGTTGGCCAACACCCAGGTTGGGGCGAACAGCATCGCCGCCAAAATCCCCATCACGAGTTTTCTGCTTGTCATCTGGAACTGTCTCCCAAACCCAATTTTGTCCGAGTCCACTGAAAGTGCGTCACCTGCACCCGCTCAAAAAAAGCTCAAACGCTGCGATTCGTTACTTCGATGCGCCCCACGACGCGAGGCGTCGACTCTCGCCTCCCGCGTCCTCACACTCGTTCGCGGGGTAGCGAACTTGTAGTATAAGTGACTGGCAAGCCGCAGTGTAGCGCTTAGTATTTGATGCAGATCAAGGAATACCCAACACGGGACCGGTGAGGTTGCCGCATCATGTTGACTAATAAAGTCGCATTCTACTGCCTGATAGGTGCCTGGATTGCAGGTGGTACAGCTTACGCTACCCGCAAAGTCAACGAGCATCCGTTTTCGCTGACTGAGGCACGAGTTTACGTGGAACGGGAAAAAGCGACCGCCGCCATCGAGGTGTTTGCTGAGGACCTGTTCCTGTTCCACAACTTGCAGGCCAACCGCGACAACATTCTGGAACCCGACACGATTCGCGACGGGGTCGAATTGCACAAGGAGTTCTTGCTGGATCGCTTCAGCGTGATTGACCTGGACGGTAACAAGCTGCCCGGCGTGGTGGTCAATGTCGAGATGGACGAGATGAAGCCGGAAGGAATTCATATCGGTGATCTGATGGAATTCTCGATCCGCTACAAGCTGGAATACGAGCTGGCTGAACCACCGAGCTTTCTGAGTTTCTCGCAGCAGATGATTGATGAAGCCTTGGGAATCCCCGCCGAAATGACTCTGCGAGTGTTGCAGGCCGGTTCCGGAAGCGAGTATCCCGCGATGCTGTTACCTGGATCGTCCGAGACCGTGGCTTTCGATTGGAACGCCCCGGCACCCTCGCCGGAGGCCTCGCAAAAAGAATGGGACGAGTACTTTGCCAAACGGCGTGATGAAACCTTGGGCATTACCAGCTACAGCTCGGTGTACTCGTTCATTTACTTGGAAGATCACGAGGTGCGCCACGAGATCCTGGTTCCGCTGCTGTCTTTGGACAACAGTGTGATCATTCCACGCGACGAAGACATGATTCTGGATCTGGAAGAGCAGGAATTGGCACGCGAACAGATTGCGGCCTATTTCACCAGCGGGAATCCGGTGATCATCGACGGCAAACGCGTCGAGAATCCTCGCGTCGCGCGGCTCGATTTTTACGGACCACGGCTGAAAGACTTTGCGATGCAGGCCGAAGCCAAGGACGTGAGCCTGGCGAACGCACGTGTGGGCGTAATCCTCAGCTACCCGTCCGCCGAACCGCCTGAAAACGTCGAGATCCAGTGGGATCGATTCAACGATTTTATCTTCGCCGTGCAATCCCTGGTCTACACCGACGACTCGGTACAGAAATTCACGTTCAACGACACCGACGAATTCCGGCAGTTTCGCTGGAAGCGGGAAACGCCGGCGGCCGACACCACCGTCACCCCGGTGCGTTTTCAGTTGGAGTCTGATCTCAGCACGGGTGGTGTTCCCGTTTTGACACTGATGTGCGTCGTGGGTGTGATTGCCGCTTTGATTGCCACGTTCTTTCGCAAGTTGCCGACGGCGCTGGGTGTGATTGCGACTGTGATGTTGGCCATGATTGCCGTTGCCGGATGGAATATTCGATTGGGCGGACAAACCAGGCAGCTGGCGCCGAAGGAAGCCAATACGATCTTTACTGAGCTCCATACGAACCTTTACCGTTCGTTTTCCAAACATGAAGAAACCGCCGTCTACGATGCGATGGCAAACACGGTGGACGGACCCATGTTGCGAGATTTGTATTTGCAGGTTCGCAAAAGTCTGGCGATGGAAGAGCAGGGAGGGGCCGTTTCACGGATCCGTGATGTCAAGATCGAGCAAGGTGGCTTCGATGCGGTCGAAGATCTGACAGCACCTGGCTTCGCCTACCACTGCATTTGGACGGTCGACGGGTCGGTGGAACACTGGGGGCACATCCACTCGCGCACGAATCGGTACGAAGCACAATTCGCCGTCGAACCACGGGGTGAGAGTTGGAAGATCACTCAGGTGAAGCTGATTAATGAAAAGCGACTGCCATTGGAAACCAAGCTGCGGGGACTGCAATAGTCTTGAGGCGGTGCGCTGGCTGTCCAGGCCCCAGCTGACCTTCCAAACCCGGTGATTGACCAAGCTGACCGCCGATGATTCATTTCGATCAAGTCGAGTTCCAGTATCCGCATGGCGAATTCCATTTGCGGATTCCCAATCTGGAAATCGAATCGGGCCGACACGTGGCAGTCGTCGGGCCCAGCGGGTCGGGAAAGACCACCTTGCTGCACCTGGTAGCCGGGATTTACGTACCGACAGCCGGTGGCATCCATGTAGGCGAAGTAACGATCAGTTCGTTACCAGATTCTGCTCGGCGCAACTTTCGTATCCAGCAAGTCGGGTTCGTGTTCCAGGACTTCGAACTGCTGGAATACCTCAGCGTGCACGAAAACGTGGTGCTGCCCTATTTGATCAACAATTCGCTCAAGTTGGATCGGCGTGTTTGGCAGACGGCCAAAGAGCTGGCCACCTCGCTGGGGATCGGCGGCTATTTGCGTCGCGGCGTGCAACAGCTTTCACAGGGTGAGCGGCAGCGCGTGGCTATTTGCCGGGCTCTGTTGACCAACCCTAATATCCTGTTGGCCGATGAACCGACCGGTAACCTGGACCCGGCGAACAAACACAAGATCATGGAACTGCTGCATCAAAGCGCCAGGGAGCACGATGCCACGTTGGTGGTCGTTACCCACGACCGTGATCTGTTGGATGAGTTTGACGAAGTGGTTGATTTTGTGAGATTCATGAGCGACGACTGAGTTTCGGAAAGTGGTCGCAGTTGACAAAACTTTAGCCCCTAGCAATTTGTCATGTTTCGATTGGCGTTGCGCTACATTCTCTATCACCGAGTGAAAACGGTGGTGATGGTGTTGAGCATCAGTCTGGCAGCGTACTTGCCCGTCGTCACCAGCTATTTTCTGGATCGGGTCCAAATCGAACTGCGTTCGCGTGCCGAGTCCACACCTTTGATCGTCGGCGCACGTGGTAGTCAATATGATCTGACTTTGCATGCCCTGTATTTCGAATCGGTTCCGCCGGGGCGCATCCGCATGCAAGACGCCCTGGATGTTGCCGACAGTGAGCTGGCTGATGCCGTACCGCTGTATGTCCGCTATCAGGCCAGCGGGTATCCGATTGTGGGAACCACGCTGAAGTATCTGAAACACCGGAACCTGGAAGTCGCTGAAGGAACACCCATGTTGCGCCTGGGTGACTGTGTATTGGGATCAGAAGTCGCCCGTCAGTTGAAACTCAAACCCGGCGACAAACTGCTTTCGGACCAGGAAAACCTGTTCGACATCAAGGAATACTCGCTCGAGATGCGTGTGACCGGTGTCTTGGCACCTACCAACACGGCCGACGACCGGACCGTGATTTGCGATCTGAAGACCGTGTGGGTGATCGAAGGCATTGGACATGGACATCAGGAGATGGCCGATGCCTCGGACAAGGTCGTGCTGGAGAAGAAGGGCAATCAGGTGGTGGCCAACGCTGCGCTACCGACGTTCCTGAGAATCACCGACGACAATATTGCATCGTTTCATTTTCACGGAGAACCAGGCAGCTTTCCGATTAGCGCCGTGATTGTCTACCCTCCCGATCGCCGCTCGCGCGACATTCTGATGGGACGTTATGTGGCAGAAGATCTGGAGGTGCAAATCGTCGAACCGGCAGCCGTGATCGAACAGCTGTTGCGTACCGTGTTCAAAGTGAAACGCTTCTTTGACGCTAACGCGATCTTAATTGCCCTGTCGACCGTGTCGTTTATCTCGCTGATCGTGCTGCTCTCGGTGCGCCTGCGAGCTCGCGAAATGCAAACCATGTTCAAGTTGGGCTGCGGTCGATTGACGCTGATCGCAATGCAGGCAACCGAATTGATGATCATCGCTGCCGCATGCACCGTCCTGGTGCTGTTGGCTAGCGGGCTGACGGTGTGGGTCGCTCCCGATCTGATCCGGCGTCTGTTATTCTTGGGGGCTTGAACGATTACCACAGAGGAGCAGAGGACAGTGAGGACAAAGATGGCAGGTTATCGCGGGGTCCTGGCGTGCGTGCTTGTTCTGCTGATTTTTCCCGTCGGCTGCGGGTCGCGTGATGCGCCGGATGCTTCAGAAGAAAAGGTCGCCCCGCACGTAGTGGTCGTGAATTACCCGCTGTTCTACATGGCGAAACGGATCGTGGGCGATCAGTGTGACGTCAGTTTTCCGGTACCCGAATCGGCCGATCCCACGCAATGGCACGCCGACGACCAAACGATGCAGGAGGTTCAGCAGGCCAGCCTGGTCTTGGCTCACGGAGGCGGATATGCCCACTGGCTCGAGCACATGACGCTGCCAGAAGACCGCGTGTACCACACCACCGAAAAGTTCAAAGACAAGTACATCAAGATCGAAGATCAGGTGACGCACACGCATGGACCGGGCGGCGAGCATTCACACTCCGGCACCGCAGTGCATACCTGGTTTGATCCGCGGCTGGCGATGGCTCAAGCACTTGGTGTCGCCAGCGCCGTTTATCGTGCCCACCCGGATTTCGTCGAGCAGTCGAGGAAGAACTACAACGAACTGATCGAAGATCTCAAGGCCTGGCAAGCCAAGCTGGATGCCGCGGTACTTGGCTACGAACATCAGCCGCTGCTTGGATCTCATCCTGTTTACCAGTATCTGGCTCGCTACCTGAAACTGAATCTGAAGAACGTCTACTGGGAACCCAGCCTGGTGCCCACCGAGAAACAACTGGCGGCGCTGGATGAACTGCTGAAAGAACATCCTGCAAAGCTGATGTTGTGGGAAGAAGAACCGATCGAAGCCACACGCAAGTTACTGGAAGCACGAGGCATCCGTGTGGTGGTCGTGCGTCCCTGTGACAATCGCGTTGCGGATGGTGACTGGCTGACGGAAATGAATGCCAACACGGAACGTTTGCAATCAGCGCTGAGCGGGCTGAAGGCGGATCCGTCGAACTGAAATCTAACCGCACGAGACCGAACTTCTTACGTCTCGACTTGCATCCATGAACCGACGTCGACCAGCAGCCCGATCCAAGTCCGAACCCGAACCGCAAGCGGCCAAACGTCCGCCTGGTGTGAAAGTGGCGTGGATCATCGTGGCCTTGGCGGTGGTTGCTGCCGGCGCCTGGCAGATGACTCGCCCGCGAGGACCGAAAACACCCAATTGGGAATATTCGGTGGTGGCGGAGTTCCGGCACGACACAGCGGCCTTCACGCAGGGACTGGTCTTCGATCGTGGCCAGCTGATCGAGGGTACCGGCCAAGTAGGCGAATCGCAGCTGCGCCGTGTGGATTTGAAAACGGGTAAGGTACTCGACTTCACGCCGCTGGATGATGAGTTTTTTGGCGAAGGGGTGGCCGTCGTCGGTGATGAAGTGATTCAACTGACCTGGAAGGCGGGCGTTGCCGTTTATTACGACCGCGAAACGTTCAAGGAAAGACGACGAGTCAACTACAGTGGCCAAGGTTGGGGGCTAGCTTACGACGGAAAACAGCTGGCGATGAGCGATGGTTCGTCAACCCTGAAGTTCCGTGATCCCGAAACGTTTGCCGAGCTGCGATCGGTTGTCGTCAAGGACCGCGGGCGGCCGGTGGGTAAACTAAACGAGCTCGAGTTTTACCAGGATCATCTTTTGGCGAACGTGTGGATGCGGGATCGCATCGCCGTCATCGATCCGGCGACAGGCGAGGTGCAGGCCTGGATACCATTGGACGATCTGTGGACCGGGCCCGAACGCGACGATAGGAAAGTGCTCAACGGTATCGCTTACGATGCCAAAGATGATCGACTGTTTGTCACCGGCAAGTTGTGGCCGAAAATGTACGAAATCAAAGTGAAACAAGATTAACCCGGCGCGACTCACATTCTCTGATCTCTGTGACTAGCTCTCATGCTCCAAGGCTATTGCACGAACGTTCACGCAGGCGCTGACCTCGAAACTACGAAGGATAACCTGCGCAATCATGCGGTCGGCGTGAAGCAGCGGTTCTCACCTGACGCGGACATGGGTATCGGACTGTGGTTGTCGGCGGCGACGGCTGAACAATTGCTGCAAAGCGACGGAGTGGATGCATTTGCCAACTGGCTGCAGACGGAAGGCTTGATCCCATTCACTTTGAATGGTTTCCCCTACGGCGACTTTCATCAGGAAGTCGTGAAGCACGACGTGTATCAGCCCACCTGGTGGCAGCCGCAACGACTGGAATACACCTGCAACCTGATTCGCATTCTGCATCGGCTGTTACCGGATGGAATGGAGGGTTCCATTTCCACATTGCCGATCGCCTGGCCGGATCCGCAACCATCTACCTCACAACTGGCCCAGGTGGCACAGCAGCTGTCAGAAGTTGCCAATACGCTCAAACAATTGGAAGACGACACGGGTCGCTTGATCTCCGTGTGCCTGGAACCCGAACCCGGCTGCTTTTTGCAGACCAGCCAGGATATCGTTGACTTCTTCCAGCAGCACTTATTGCCCGGGCGTGACGAGGATCTGGTGCGGCGATATTTGCGCGTGTGTCATGATGTCTGTCACGCCGCGGTGATGTTCGAACCGCAAACGGAGGTGCTGGATCGCTACCGCCGGGCGGGGCTGGCGGTGGGTAAGGTACAGGTGTCATCGGCGGTGCGCGTATCGTGGGACAGCGATCCGACCGAACGCAATGAGACGCTCGAGCAACTGCGCGAGTTTGCCGAGGATCGCTACCTACATCAAACGATGTGTCGGGCGCGCGACGGCCACCTGCAGTTCTACGAGGATTTGCCGCAGGCGCTGCTGCGAGACACCAGCGAGGATGACGAGTGGAACATCCACTTTCACGTACCGGTCTACCTCGAATCGTTCGGCCGGTTGGGAACGTCGCACGGCGACATCCTCGACTGCCTGACGGCGATTGCACCAGATGGTGTAAGTCACTTTGAAGTAGAGACTTATGCATGGGGCGTGCTGCCGCCCGCACTGCAAGTGCCTTGTCTGGCTGACGGCATTGCCCAGGAAATGGCGTGGCTGGCCCAGCGGCTCTGACCTTCCTTCCCGGTCCGCCGCCGGTATAAACTGGTAGCACACGCCTCCCAAATCGGTGTTTCCCAACGCCGCCCACCTGGGATTTAAATACGACCCATGCCTGATTCCCATTGGAACCACGATGGTTGCGCCCGCATGTCTCGTGATGCGCGCCTCTGGCGGATCCGGTCGGTGCTGGTCGTCGTTCTCGGTGTGTGCATGCACTCGTGGGGGTTTGCTCAAGACTTGGCGACCAAGGGGCCGGAACTGGCCGAGGCTTATTGTGCCTCGTGTCACAGCGGAGAAGGTGCGGAGGCCGAGTTGGATCTCGAGCGGCTGATGGCGGCCGAGAAGGTGGACGACCACCTCGCCGCCTGGGACAAGATGCTGGACATGGTGCAGTCCCAGACCATGCCGCCTAACGGTGAAGATCAGCCGTCGGCGGAAGAACGCGCGTTGCTGCTTCAGTGGATGAACGCGCGTCTGGCCACCTACGACTGCAACCAACTGCGACCGGGTCGGGTCACGATTCGGCGATTGAATCGCATCGAATACAACAACACGGTTCGAGATTTAGTCGGGGTGGATTTTCGTCCCGGTGACGATTTCCCTTCGGACGATGTAGGTCATGGCTTTGACAACATTGGTGACGTGCTGACGCTGTCGCCGATTCTGGTCGAGAAATACCTCGGCGCCGCCGAGCAAATCGTGCAACGGGCGCTGGAAGATCGCCAGGTGCGTCAAGCACTGATCGTCAAGCGTCCAAACGGATCGACTTCCCTGGAACGGTGTGCTCGTGAGAATCTCGCTCGCTTTGCAACGCGCGCGTTTCGACGTCCGGCGACTCGAGAAGAGACTTATCGTTTGCTGCGGATCTTCCGCGCGGCAGGTGAAGCCGGTTATGAGGGCGATCAGCAGTACAGCATGCCACTGCAAGCGATCCTGGTTTCTCCGCACTTCCTGTTCCGAGTCGAAAAAGATCCTGCCGCCAACGACAAAGACGGCATCCGACCGCTGGATGACTATGAGTTAGCCAGCCGGCTTTCGTACTTCTTGTGGAGCAGCATGCCAGACGACCAGCTGTTTCGCCTGGCCGAAGAAGGCAAGCTGCATCGTCCGGAAGTGTTGGTGCAGCAGGTACGCCGAATGTTACAGCACCCGTCGTCGGCCGCCTTTGTGGAGAACTTTGGCGGTCAATGGCTCACGCTTCGCGGGCTGGCCGAACTGAACCCCGACCCTGCCCGATATCCCTCGTTTGATGACGGGTTGCGCGAAGCGATGATGCGCGAAACGTATCTGTTCTTCGGACACGTGTTGCGCGAGAACCGCAGTGTTCTGGATTTTCTGGATGCCGACTACACGTTTGTAAACGAGCAACTGGCGGCTCATTATGGAATGCAAGGTGTTCAGGGCGACAAGTTCCGACAGGTCACACTGCGTGGCCAGCAGCGGCGCGGCGTGCTGACACAAGCGAGTATTTTGACATTGACCAGTAACCCCACGCGGACATCGCCCGTCAAGCGCGGCAAATGGGTGTTGGAAAACTTCCTGGGTAGCCCGCCTCCTCCACCTCCACCAGGAGTTGAGGAATTGAATGAAGATGATGGGGCGGAGTTACTCGGTTCGTTGCGCGAGCGGATGCAACAACATCGCGCGGATCCCTCGTGTGCCACGTGCCATCGGCGGATGGACACTCTGGGATTCGGGCTGGAGAACTTCGACGCGGTAGGCGCGTGGCGAACGAGGGACGGTAAGTTCGATATCGATCCAGCGGGCGACCTTCCCGGCAGTGGAAGGTTTGACGATCCGGTGGAGTTGATGAGCGTGTTGCGAGAGACAAAAAGGGAAGAGTTTTGTCGTTGTTTGACGAAAAAAATGTTAACCTACGCATTGGGTCGTGGCTTGGAGCCTTTCGATCGATGCGCGGTAACTTCTGTCATGAAGCGGCTTGAGGCAGACGATTACCGATTCCAATCGATGATCGAAGGCATTGTGCTGAGTGATCCATTCCGGTACCGAGAAGCGGAAGGGGACGACCGTTGATCAAGCGAACTATCAACCGAAGAACGGTGCTGCGAGGTTTGGGTGCGGCAATGGCTCTGCCAGCTCTGGAAGCCATGCCCCAGTCGGCCCTGGCGTCGCAGAACGTCGAGCTGCCGAAACGAATGGCGTTCGTGTTCGTTCCCAACGGCGTGAATCTCGCGCATTGGACGCCGAAAGGGACCGGCTTCGACTACGACTTGCCGAAGATTTTGAGTCCGCTGCGATCTTTGAAGGATGAAGTATGTGTGCTTTCGGGGCTGACGCACGACAAGGGTCGCAACAATGGCGACGGTCCTGGTGACCACGCTCGCTGCGCGTCGGTGTTCCTCACCGGTTCACAGCCGCGAAAAACGGCGGGGTCCAATATTCGCGTCGGGATCTCCGTAGACCAGGTGGCCGCTCAACAGCTGGGCCATGCAACACCTTTCCCATCGCTGGAACTGGGATGCGAACCCGGTCGGAGCGCGGGCAGTTGCGATTCGGGCTACAGCTGCGCCTATTCGTCCAGCATTTCCTGGTCCAGCCCGTCGACGCCCGTTGGCAAAGAGATCAATCCCCGATTGGTGTTCGAACGCTTGTTCAGTGGCGGCAGCAAAAAAGAAACTCGCTCGCGTCAGGCAGCGCAACAAGAACTGCAGCAGAGCATTCTGGATTTCGTATCCGACGATGCAGCTTCCTTGCGACGGCAATTAGGCGGAGCCGACCAACGAAAGTTGGACGAGTACCTGCACGGCATTCGCGAAATCGAACGTCGGCTGGACACCGATATCGACATGTCGAACATGGATGTGGAATTCGAAAAACCTGACGGCGTTCCGGACACTTACGCCGAACACATTCGCTTGATGTGCGACATGATGGTGTTGGCGTTCCAGTCGGATATGACACGGATTTCCACGTTTATGTTTGCCAATGCCGGCAGCAATCGGAACTATCGCCACATTGAGATTCCCGACGGGCATCACAGCTTATCGCATCACGGCAATGATCCTACGAAGCTGACCAAGATCGCGCGGATCAATGAATTCCACGTGAAGCAGCTGGCCTACCTGCTGGGCCGTTTGAAATCGATCCGGGAAGGTGAAGGATCGCTGCTGGACCAATGCATGATCGTATACGGCAGTGGTTTGAGTGACGGAAACCGGCACAACAATGAAAACTTGCCAATTCTTCTGGCTGGCAGCGGAGGCGGTTCGATCACGCCTGGACGTCACATCCGGTATCAGCAAGAGACGCCCATGTCGAACCTGTATATGTCGATGTTGGAGCGATTCGGCTGCCCGACCGATCGTTTCGGTGACGGAACCGGCCGTCTGGACCGGCTGAGCATTTAGCTTCTACCTGTCGCTTCGCAAACACCCTGCACTCGTTCGTGGATCGGCGTGAATCAGGCCGCCGACCAACCGTGAGTTGCAGAAACTGAGTAGACCCATGAGTGCGAAATCTCTGTTGTTGTCCATGATCTTATGCATGGCCTTCTTTTCTGCGATTGAAGCGCAGGAGCCGACACAAGAGGACATCCAAGAGTGGACCAAGCAGCTGCGCGAGGGCGACCGGCAAGGGCGTCGAGATGCAGCTTACGAACTGATGCAAGTCGGTCCTCGAGCCGCACCAGCTGTCCGTGAATTGATGCGTGGCGTTCGAGATCGCGACGAACAAGTTTGGTTTTATTCGATCCGCACGCTCGCCAACATCGGTCCGGCCGCAGCGCCCGCCATAGGTGATCTGGTAGATCAGCTGGATAGCCGCAGCGACCAACGGCGCTACCTGGCCGCTTATGCGTTGGGAAAGATCGGTGTCAAATCGCGCGACGCCTTGATCAAAGCGCTCTCGGACCGCAACCATGAAGCTCGCGAATCTGCAGCGCAGGCATTGGCGTGGCTGGGGAAGGATGCCGGCCCAGCAGTCCCGGCTTTGATCGACTTGTTTGGTGACCGCGAAAGTGTTCGAGAGCAGGCGGCACGTGCCGTCGCCCAGGTAGGCTCGGAAGTCGTGGGGCCCGTACTCGAACAATTGGATTCCGACGACGCCGACGTGCGGGCTACCGCTTTGCTTTGCGTGGCACAGATCGAGCGTATCCAACCGGTTATGGCCGAACAACTCAAACCGCTACTGAAGGACGAAGACCCGAGCGTGCGTGCCGCAGCGGTTCGAGCCGTCGTTGCTTGCACGAATTCAGTGGATCCTTGGATTGACGTACTGGCGACGGCGCTGGCAGACGAGTCGTCCCAGGTCAGGCAGTCCGCGATCGATAGCCTGGCCGCCAATCGCAAGGCTTCAAAGGACGTTGTCACCATGCTGACCAGCCTGCTGGATCACGATCGCAGGGAAACTCGGCACGCATCAATTTATTTGCTCGGTCGACAGGGGAGTCTCGGTTTACCGGCCGTTGAACGGTTAGTGCGGCTTGGCGAAGATCATCCCCAGCATCAAGAAGCGATCCAGCAGACGATTGTACGCCTGGGAGCAGCGGCGGTGCCTGACTTGTTGAAAGCACTTCCCGACGCCCAACAATCGGCGTCGATGATTGGATCGGCTCTGGGCGAAATCGGAGATGACGCCCGCGAACCTTTGGTCGCTGCGTTGAATGCGAAAACTCCGGCCGTGAGAGCCAGCGCGATTCGTGCGTTGGGAAATCTGCAACCAGATCGTGAACTACGCTCGGCCGTACGAAAAGCGATGACTGATCCAATCGCCGCCGTGCGGGCTGCGGCAACTTCGGCACTGCTGGCCTGGCCCGACCTGGATGATCAAGATGTTGATGCTGTTCAAAAGGCGCTCTCGGACTCGGACGATCAGGTGCGCGCTGCAGCGATCGGATTGTTCACCCGCAATCGACTTGATCGCCAACAGCAGGCCAAGTTGCTGCCCGAGTTATTGACCTCTGATTCACCGGCGATCCAACAAGCGGTGCTCAAGGCGATCGCCCAAAGCGAAGCCCCGACGTCCGCGTTGGACGGCGTGATCGAACTGACTCAATCGGCAGATCCGAACGTACGGATCACGGCCTACCAGGCGTTGGCAGCTTTTTCCAACAAACAAGACTCCGAGTCTTTATTGGGAACGCTGCAACGTGGACTTCAAGATCGGAATCCACGCGTGCGACTGGCCAGCGCCCAGCTGGTGAAGCAGCTTCCCAAGGCATGTGCTGCCTTAGTCAAAGAGCTATCGGGTTTGGTCGGCGATGGGGACGAGGCCGTCGTTCTGGCCGCGCTGGAAGCGATTGCATCCAGCAAAACCCGCTCGAAAGAAATCGTGGCGACTTTGAAGCAGATCGATCAACGATCCGAAGCGGCATTACGCATTGCAGCGATTCGGATTCTTCCGCAGGTGTGCCCCGATGACACCTTGCTGCGCGAACGGCTGATCGAGCGTCTTGACGATCGAGACTGGACTGTGCGCGCTCAGGCTTGCCACGAGTTGGGTTCGCTGGGCGACAAGGCTCAGGCCGCCGTCCCGAAGCTGTTTCTGATGCTGGATAGCGACGACGACGAAAACCCGGCTCGAAACGCCTTGAAAAAGATCGACTCGGCCGGTCCAGAGGCCATCCCGGTGCTGATCAAAGGATTGGACCGCGACGACGGGCGGATGCGTTATTACGCGGTATTCTTGCTGGGTCGAGCCGGGACGGCCGCGGCCGACGCGCTGCCCAAACTGCGCGAGCTAGAAAAGGAGTTACGGAACTCCGAGGACAGTCGAGATCAAAAGCTGCACGGCTTTTTGCAGTCGACGATCGCAAAAATCGAGGGCCGTGGTTAGGAATCCACGCTGATTTGCGTGCGATTCGCAGGCGAGCAGCTCAGGAAGCGTCGCGCGAGCCAAATAGAATGTAGCCGCACACACCCACCAGCAGCGTCAGCAGCAGGGTGATGCCGATCATCGCGATAAGTGATCCGCCCATTTTTCTCCTCGATTGCTTGCGAATGCCGGGCAAGGCGTTAATAATTCGGTCGCCGACGACTCAAGCATAGTTGCCTAAAGGATTTCCGACTAGAGCCGTTTGTACGGAACAAGATTGTGTTTTTCATCGACCTTGAAGGCAAGTATCGCCTCCACGGTCGCCACAGTTACCAGCTGGCCCCATACGCAAGACGCACATCTCCTGGTAACCGTTGGATTGCCGTTGGTACAAATACAGGTCCTGCATGTCTGTCTTTTACGATATCTGTGGATGCACAGACATAGGGAAAAGTCGCAAGTCGAATCAAGACCAATTCCTGCTGGCCGACATCAGCGCGGGCATCACGATTGAGTCGACCACCCTTGATCTCAGCTCGAACGAACCGGGATTCGGCGTCTCGTTGGGCAAGCTGTTGATCGTGGCCGATGGGATGGGCGGACACAACGCGGGTGAACGAGCCAGCTCGTTGGCGGTCACCAGCATCCTGCAATCTGTGGCTCAAGCGGTGCAGTGGTTCTTTCACGGTTCGGCGACGACCCGTGGTCAGGTTTTTGATCAACTGACCGATGCGGTTTTACACAGCCAGATGGAACTGGATGCGGCCGAACGCCTCTCACCCGATAGCCAGGGAATGGGCACCACGTTGACCATGGCCTGCGTCGTGTGGCCGGTTGTTTACGTGGCTCATGTGGGGGACAGTCGCTGCTACTTGATCCGCAAAGGTTCGGTGAAGCAGCTGACCACCGATCACAATGTGGCGCAGAAGTTTGTCGAAGAAGGCACGCTGGATCCGACGGCCGCCCGAAGTTCTGAATTGCGCAACGTGCTCTGGAACGTCATTGGTGGTGGAAACAGTGAAGTGCAGCCAGAGGGGGGTGTCTGCCAGCTCCAATATGGGGATCGGCTGTTGTTGTGCACCGACGGGCTGACGCGACACGTGCAGGAGTCCGAATTATCCGCCGTCTGTCAGTCGAGTGTGGATGCAGAAGAAGCCTGCAAAACGCTCGTCGAACGAGCAAATGATCGGGGGGGCATGGATAATATCACGGCGGTGATTGCCCATTTCCAAGATCGATCGCCGAAGCGCGAACAAGAACCTGGTGGCGTGCCCGCAGCCGAAACGCACGGGCTGGCCGATACCGACCAGCTGAAGAAGCCATCTCTTTCGGATACCGACGAATTCGGTCAAACCGACATCGACGAATTGTAAACCGCAAGGCTTCAGAATCCGGCGGCGAGCCTCCGATGGAATGTCCAGCCGCCAGCCATGTCATCAAAGACTTGAGAACAGTGCCATGAGCATCCCTTTTGTCTGCCCTCATTGTGGGCACCAGACAACCGTTGGGCCAGAACATGCTGGCTTGAGTGGCAACTGCGCGAAGTGCGGCAACTTGATTACGGTGCCGGCCGGCGCCGCAGGCGCACCGGGCAAGCCGTCGTACTCACCCTCGGTCAGGTCATCCACGTCCAACAATACCTGGATCATCGTGATATGTGTGGTGTTGGGCTGTTTGGGATGTGGTGCGCCGGTGGCTCTGGCCTTGCTGTTGCCAGCCGTACAAATGGCACGTGAATCCGCGCGACGCACCCAATGTTCCAATCAGATGCGCCAGATTGCGATTGGAATGCACAACTATCACGACGTGCACAAGACTTTTCCGGCCGCATTCATTGCCGATGAATCGGGACGTCCCCAGACCAGCTGGCGAGTGTCCGTTCTGCCGTTCGTCGAGGCTCAGGATGTTTACGATCAATACGATTTCACCAAGCCTTGGGATCATCCCGACAACAAGCGGTTGGAGTCGATGATGCCCGACGTTTACAAGTGTCCCTCGGAAAGTGATCTGCCGCCTTTTCACACCAAGTACATGGTGGTCGTCGGTGAAAAAACAGGCTGGCGCGGAAACCGCTGGACCCGACTGCGGGACATTAGAGCGGGGACCAGCAATGTGATTATGCTGGTCGAGTCATCCGTTGCGACGCACTGGATGGAACCGGTCGATCTGGAGTTCGATAAAATGAACTTCACCATCAATCGCGGAGGCGCTAATCTGGGCAGCAAACACGTCATGGTGGTTAACGTGGCGATGTTCGACGGAAGTGTGCAAACCGTGGACGAGTCGATTGATTCCGAGACCCTTAAGATCATGCTTCTGCGCGACGGCCAATTGGGGCTCGAGCCGCGCTAGACAACATTCTGCATGCAACTAGATATCAGCGAAGTGGATCGTGTGCTGCAGCCCTTCGGTTTTGCGGCCGCTGATCGAGACCAGTTGCTTGCGTCGATGAGCGGGTATCCCCATGCGTGCATTCGTCTGCGCCGTGAGAAGTTGCGCAATGAACAGAAGGCCGCGTCATGGTCGGCTGATCTCGAACCTGTCCCGTGGCACGCGTCAGCATTTTGGTGGAATGCACCTGGCCGGCCAGGTGACCAGATTCAATACGCGGCCGGAGAATATTACATCCAGGATGCTGCTTCGCTGTTAGCAGTCAGTTTGTGTCGAGTGACGGCTGGTCAACTGCTTTGTGACTTGTGTGCTGCGCCCGGAGGCAAGACAACCGCTCTGCTGGACGCGGTGAACGATGAAGCTTGGGTGTTCGCGCACGAGGCCGTGCAGTCCCGGTTGGCTCCGCTGGAATTGAACCTCGCGCGCAGCGGCCATTCTCGATTCGTGGTATCCACGGGCGATGTCGCGCAGCTTTCCAACTCGTTGGAAGGTTGTTTCGACTGTGTTTTGGTGGATGCTCCCTGCAGTGGCCAGTCGCTGGTGGCTCGCGGCAAACAGCGGGGGTCGGCATTTGCTCAGCGACAAGTCGATCATTGTGCAGCTCGGCAGTCCCGGATCCTCGACCAGGCGATCCAGTTAGTCCGCCCCGGCGGGCAATTGGTGTATTCCACGTGTACGTTTTCCACCGAGGAGAATGAGCAACAGGTGATCCGTCTGCTGGACGACCATCCCCGCTGGAAGGTCGATCCCGAACCAGCATTCGATCAATGGGAATCGCCCGTTCTGCCGGGCAGCTATCGATTGTGGCCGCATCGGGATCGATGTTTGGGAGGTTTTGCCACGCGGCTGGTTCATCAAGGACCTCAGGAGCCGCGGATCCCAACATCAGGCCGCGAGCTTCCTGCCACACTCCAGGAAGTGGAAATCGACCAGTGGGGTGCACTTCAGCTCGCCGCAACTTTGTCGCTCGAGCGGCGTCAGTTTGGCTGGGCCGAGCCGCTGCCGGAGGCGTTTCGCGGGCGAGTGACATCCGGTCCGGAGATCTGTTTCCGCGCGGGCAAGCAGTGGACACCCAGTTATGCTTTGGCCATGCGTCGCGGGACCGACTGGACGCCGCACCGGACCACCGATCTGGACGACGATCTGGCCAGACAGTACTTACACGGACATCCTGTTGCTTCCAGCCAGCGTGGCTGGACCGTTGCCACCTGGCAGGGAAAACCGCTAGGTTGGCTGAAGAGTAACGGTTCGATTGGAAAGAACCATTTGCCCAAGTCGGCACGCTTTCGTTAACGACCACCCTGCGGTGAAAACACCTTGCTGGATCAGCCTGCACCTCGGCGTCAGCTCAGCTGGCGCAAGAAACTTCTATTTGTCGGCATCGTGATGCTGGTGCTGCTGCTGGTGATCGAATCAGGTCTTCGCTTCGTCGGCATCAGTTATCCACTTCCTTACGTGGCTGATCCCAACTGCGGTGCGCGGTTACAGCCTGGCTTCCAGGGTTGGTTCACCAAGGAGGGACGCGCCCTGGTCACGGTGAATTCCCACGGACATCGTGATGTTCCACGGTCCATCATCAAACCGGATGGCACCTGGCGGATTGCCGTGTTGGGTGATTCGTTTTGCGAAGCGATGCAGGTTGCGCAGGAAGACACCTTTTGGGCGCAGCTGGAAAAACAGTTGAAGGTTCCCTCAGCATCTCGTGTCGAAGTGCTGAATTTTGGAGTCTCAGGGTACGGGACGACTCAAGAACTGATGATGCTGCAACACTACGTCTGGCAATTCTCGCCGGATGTCGTGCTGCTGGCCTTCTTTCCCGAAAACGACTTGATCAATAACTCGCGCGTTTTGGAATCGGACCAGGTGAAACCATTCTTTGTGAAAAACGGCAACACCTGGCAGCTGGACACTACGTTTCAAACGCACCCGGTTTATCAAAAGTCGCGATCTGATTGGGGCCAGACGAAAACCAGAATGATCAACAGTTCACGGCTACTTCAGCTGGTGCGCGAATCTAAGACTCGGCTAACGATGCGATCCAACGCCGTGGCTGAACAGATTCCTCAAGCTTGGGAATGCTACCGCGCACCGGTCAGCGAAGAGTGGATCCAGGCATGGGGCGCCACCGAACATGCTCTGATGTTGATGCAAGATCAATGTCTACAGCACAACGCACGGTTGGTCGTGATGGTCGTTTCCACGCCACCACAGGTCCATCCCGACGACAAAGTACGCGTTACGATGCAAAAGCAGCTAGGAATCAACGATCTGGGCTACCCGGGCCGACGGCTGCGTGCCGTTGGCTTCAACATGGGCGTCGAGGTCTGGGAAGTCGCCCCTCCGATGCGCCAGCAGGCTGTGCAATCCAAAGTGTTCTTTCACGGCTTTGAAAACACTCAGCCTGGTACCGGACACTGGAACGAAGCCGGGCACCGCTGGGTGGCCAAATGGTTGGTCGAGAATCACGATCTCGAACTCAGCAGCAAATAAGTGAGGGTGTCCGGGAATGGGTAACAGCGGGTGTTTGGAGGCAATGAGTACATTAGCCTCGTGCTTTAGCACGTCATACAGGCGGCATGCCTGCCCGAGGAATGTTCGCAAGATTCGAAGGTAATCTGTTCCTGTCGCCCGTAGGGCGACCGCAAAACAGCCCCGGGCAACGCCCGGGGAATTGGGTTGGCCAGCGACAAAGAGCCCTGAAAGGGCGACCGCAAATGACCACCGCGCGTACGATTGCCCCTCGCGGGGCAACGGTCTTTTTTACAACGTCTACCAGGGGTTCCAGTCGCCTTCGGCTCCTTACACCCCCGGCTACCACCGGGTTGCCCCTCCGGGGCAAATGATTCGCCAATATCGGTACTGTGCTAGCCACCGTTCATTAACTAAGTGCGAGCGTCAGCGAGGGTGAGGGCGTACCATGGAGGCAAACCGCTGTCC
>CAJHYY010000611.1_pt1 | contig 19842 bp, 15 predicted proteins | sample 9198861 | NCBI WGS metagenome assembly CAJHYY01 (sample SAMEA7708377, study PRJEB35096) | sediment metagenome | biome: marine neritic benthic zone biome [ENVO:01000025]; feature: sediment [ENVO:00002007]; material: shallow marine sediment [ENVO:03000034] sea grass bed [ENVO_01000059] ... | reverse complement strand
GATCTTCGGCGGGCGACTGTGGACCACTCTCACAACTGCCTCGCTGCTGATCCCGGCGGTGGGCATCGGATTTGCCGTGCAGGACCCGGAGACGCCCTACGTGGTGTTTCTGATCCTGGCTCTGCTCTGCGGCTTTGGCGGCGGTAACTTCGCCTCTTCCATGGCCAACATCTCATTCTTTTTCCCCAAAAAGGAACAGGGCAACGCCCTGGCGCTGAATGCCGGCCTCGGCAACGCCGGGGTCAGCGTCATGCAGTTCGTGATCCCCCTTGTCATCACTGCCGGTGTTTTTGGTGCCATCGGCGGCGAACCCCAGATCACCAGCGCGGCTTCTGGGAATTCTTCGCAATCTTCGACCTGCTGGGCGGCGCCACCGGCGTGGGCAATGCATCGACCTTCCAGATGATCCCGACGATCATGGCCCAACAGGTCAAGCTGTTGATGCCAGAGCTCGATGAGCAACAGTATAAGCGCCAGGCAGCCGGCGAATCGGCGGCGATCATCGCCTTTACCTCGGCGATCGCCGCCTACGGCGCCTTCTTCATTCCCAAGGCCTATGGCTCCTCGATCACCATGACCGGCGGACCGGAGCTGGCGCTCTATGCCTTCATGGTTTTCTACGGGCTCTGCGTGGTGATGACTTGGATCTTCTACACCCGGCGCAACGCCCCCGTGCCATGCTGAATTCGGCCCATAAAGGAGTCTCCCTATGAGCCAACTGCTCGACCGCCTGAACTTTTTCACCGACAGATCGCGGGGGGTCTTCGCCGATGGCCATGGCGTGACCACCGGCGAGGATCGCGGCTGGGAGGAGGCCTATCGCAAGCGCTGGCAGCACGACAAGATCGTGCGCTCCACCCACGGCGCCAACTGCACCGGCTCCTGCTCGTGGAAGATCTACGTGAAGGGTGGCATCGTCACCTGGGAGACCCAGCAGACGGACTACCCGCGCACGCGCCCCGATCTGCCCAATCACGAGCCGCGCGGCTGCAGCCGTGGTGCCAGCTACAGCTGGTACCTTTATTCCGGTAACCGGGTGAAGTACCCGCTGGTGCGCGGGCGCCTCTTGAAGCTGTGGCGCGAGGCCCGCGCGGTCCGGACGCCGGTGGCGGCCTGGGCGTCGATCGTCGAGGACCCGAAGAAGCGTGCCGCCTATACCCGGAAGCGCGGTCTCGGCGGCTTCGTGCGTGCCAACTGGGCGGAGGTCAACGAGATTATCGCCGCGGCCAACGCCTATACGGCGAAGACCTACGGCCCCGACCGGGTCATCGGTTTCTCGCCGATCCCGGCCATGTCCATGGTTTCCTATGCTGCAGGTTCGCGCTACTTATCCTTGCTCGGCGGTGTCTGCATGTCGTTCTACGATTGGTACTGCGACCTGCCGCCGGCTTCGCCGGAGACCTGGGGCGAGCAAACCGACGTTGCCGAGAGCGCCGACTGGTATCACGCCAAGATGCTGATTTCGATGGGTGCCAACATCGGTATGACGCGTACACCCGATTGCCATTTCCTGGCCGAAGGCCGTCACAACGGCACGAAACTGTGGGTTTTTTCGCCTGATTTCAGCCAGGTCGCCAAGTACGCCGACGAATGGGTCGCGCTCAACACGGGTCAAGACGGCGCCTGGTGGATGGCAGTCAACCACGTGTTGTTGACCGAGTTTCATCATCAGCGGAAGACCGAGTACTTCCTGGACTATGCGCGGAAGTACAGTGACGGCCCGTACCTGGTCGAGTTGAAGACCGACGCGGAGGGTGTCGTCCGCCCGGGACAATTGCTGCGAGCCGGCCGCCTGGAACGCTACCAGGACGAAGAGCACGGTGAATGGAAGTTCCTGATGTGGGACGAGAAAACCGACGGTCCCAAAATGCCAATGGGCAGCAGCGGTTTTCGTTGGGGATCGACCAAGGGCAAATGGAACTTGCTGTTGAAAGACGGCAAAGACGGGAGCCAGATCCAGCCGCAACTGACGTTCCTCGAGGAATCGGACGATGTCGTCTCGGTCGAATTCGACGACTTCGGCGCCGGCAAGGTCAGTCAACGCGGCGTGCCGGTGAAAGTGCTGCAAACTGCCGACGGCCCGGTCCAGGTCACAACCGTCTACGACTTGCTGATGGCACAATACGGCGTGCAGCGCGGGTTGCCCGGGTATCCGGCCGACTACGACGACGAAGACGCTCCGTTCACGCCGGCCTGGAGCGAAAAGTACACGGGCGTCGGTCGCGACGTGTTGATCCGCTTTGCTCGCGAGTGGGGAACGACGGCCGAACACACCAAGGGCAAGTGCACCATTTTGATCGGTGCCGGCATCAACCACTGGTATCACGCCAACCTGATGTACCGCGCGGGGATCCACGCGCTGGTCTTTTGCGGCTGCGTTGGCGTCAACGGCGGCGGCTTGGCGCATTACGTGGGTCAGGAAAAGTTGGCGCCGATGGAATCCTGGTCTTCGATTGCCCTGGCCAAGGACTGGTATCCGCCGTCGCGCTTGCAGAATGCACCCAGCTGGCACTACGTGCACTCCGATCAATGGCGCTATGAAAAGGACTTCACCGACTACCACACGGTGCCGCAACACGGCGGCGAGGAATCCACTGCCCGCGGACACGTGATGGACATGCAGGTCCGAGCGGTCCGCCAGGGGTGGCTGCCTTTCTACCCGCAGTTCCCCGAGAATCCGTTGGAAGTCGTGCAGCAGGCTCGCGAGGCAGGAGCCGATTCACCGGAGAAGATTTCAGACTGGATCGCCGATCGACTGAAGAACCGGGAAATGAAGTTCTCGGTCGAGGACCCTGACGCCGAAGAGAACTGGCCGCGGGTGTGGTTCATTTGGCGCGGCAACGCGCTGATGGCCAGTGCCAAGGGTCACGAGTATTTTTTGCGGCACTACCTGGGTACTCACGACAACGCGGTTGGCAAAGACCTGGCCGCCGATTCGGTGAAGGAAGTTGCCTGGCACGAGCACGCGCCTCAGGGCAAGATGGACCTCGTCGTGGATTTGAACTTCCGCATGGACACGTCGGCCCTGTATTCCGACATCGTCCTGCCGGCCGCCACCTGGTACGAAAAGGCGGACCTCAACTCCACCGACATGCACAGCTTCATCCATCCGCTCTCGCCGGCAGTCCCACCTTGCTGGGAGTCGAAAAGCGACTGGGCGATTTTCAAGCGTGTGGCCAAGACGTTTTCGGAACTTGCCGCGCGGCATTTCCCCGAACCGGTGGAAGACGTGGTCGCCGCTCCCCTGGCGCATGACTCGCCGGCCGAAATCGCTCAACCGGGGATGGAACAATGGATTCGCGGAGAGATCGACGCGATCCCCGGAAAAACCATGCCGGCGTTCAAGGTCGTGAAGCGGGACTACGCCAACGTCTACAACCAGTTCATCTCGTATGGACCCAAAGTCCGCGACAACGGACTGGCTGCGCACGGCACCAGCTATCCGATCGCCGACGAATACGACGAGTACCTGAAGTCGCATCGCACCGTCACTTGGAACGGGAACACCTATCCCTCGCTGGAACGTGACGAGGACGCTTGCGATATCATCATGCACTTTGCGACGGTGACCAACGGCGAATTGGCCTATCGATCGTACCAGGGCATGGAAGAAAAGACGGGCGTGCCGCTGGTCCACCTGGCGGAAAAGAACCGCAGTTTTCGCACGTGCTTCAAGGACATCCAAAGCCAACCGCGACGGTTCATCAACAGCCCGATGTGGTCGGGATTGATCTCCGACGGTCGCTCGTATTCTCCCTTCACTTACAACGTCGAAGCGCAAGTTCCGTGGCGGACGCTGACGGGCCGGCAGTCGCTGTACCTCGACCATCCGGTTTACTTGGACTTTGGCGAGCATTTGCCGACGTACAAGCCCAAGCCACTGCCGACGGAATACTCGGACCTGCAGTTTAGCGAGGATGTCAGCGAAACGTTGATGCTGAACTTCCTGACGCCGCACGGCAAATGGCACATTCACTCGACCTACGGCGACAACCAGCGGATGACCACGCTTTCGCGAGGCATCTACCCGTTGTGGATGAACGACAAGGACGCCGAAGGGCTGTCCATTAAGGACAACGATTGGGTCGAAGTCTTCAACGACCACGGTGTGATTGTGACCCGCGCGGTGGTGAGCGCCCGCATCCCTCCAGGGATCTGCATGCAGTACCACGCGCCCGAGCGGACACACGGTATTCCTAAATCTCCGTTGCGGAAGAACCGGCGAGCGGGCGGCCACAACAGTCTGACCCGCACACGCCTGAAGCCCAACTTCATGATCGGCGGCTACGGCCAGTTTACCTACCACTTCAACTATTGGGGGCCAGTCGGTTGCAACCGCGACACGCACCTGCTGGTTCGCAAGTTACCGGGAAAGGTCGTGTATTAGCGCCTCGGCGGCTCCCAATACCGGGCAGCCTGCCGAAACGCCAACACCGACGCTGACCACAGGCACTGTCATGCATGTTCGTTCACAAGTTTCGATGGTCTTCCATCTGGACAAATGCATCGGCTGTCACACCTGCAGCATTGCCTGCAAGAACGTGTGGACCGACCGCAAAGGCGCGGAGTACATGTGGTGGAACAACGTCGAAACCAAGCCGGGCACGGGGTACCCGACGAAATGGGAAGACCAGGAACGTTACAAGGGCGGCTGGGAGTCCAACGGCAACGGCAAACTGGATATGAAGAGTACGGGCAAAGCGCGGATTGTGCCCAACATTTTTCACAATCCGCACATGCCGAGCATGGACGATTACTACGAGCCATGGACGTACGACTATCAAAATCTGTTTGACGCCCCGGAAGGCAGCGATCAGCCGACAGCCGAACCGATTTCGATGGTCGACGGCGAGAAGATCGATGTCGAGTCAGGTCCCAACTGGGATGACGACCTGGGCGGTTCGCCGATCTACGCCGAGCACGATCCGAACCTGGAGGGGCTGACCGAGCAACAGCGACTGCAGCTCAGTTCCGTCGAAAGGCTGGTGTTCTTCTACCTGCCGCGCATCTGCAATCACTGCTTGAACCCGTGTTGTGTGGCCTCCTGTCCGTCCGGCGCTTTGTATAAACGGGGCGAGGACGGGATTGTGCTGATCGACCAGAAGAAATGCCGCGCCTGGCGATCGTGCGTGGCGGCCTGCCCGTACAAGAAGACGTACTTCAACTGGTTCACGGGCAAGTCGGAAAAATGCATCCTCTGTTTTCCGCGGCTGGAAACCGGTCAGGCGCCGGCGTGCTTTCATTCGTGTGTTGGCCGGATTCGTTACCTGGGCGTCTTACTCTACGACGCCGACCGCATCGAAGAGGTCGCCAAGCTGCCGGATGAAGAACTGGTCGAAGGGCAGCGTTCGATGATTCTCAATCCGCACGATCCGGCCGTGATCGCTGCGGCGCAAAAGAGCGGCATTCCCGACGGCGTCATCGAGTCGGCACAAGATTCGCCCGTGTACCGCTTTGTGATGGAGTGGAAGATCGCGCTGCCGCCGCACATCGAATACCGCACGCTGCCCATGCTGTACTACGTGCCTCCGATGTCTCCCGTGCAGGCCAGCAAACCGGAAGACACGATTCACCACAACAGCGAAGACCTGTTTCACGACATCGATTCGTCGCGAGTGCCCATGCGGTTCCTCGCCAATCTGTTCGGAGCCGGCCACGAAGGCGTGGTCCGCTATGCACTGCGCAAGCAAAAGGCCGTTCGCTGGCATCGCCGCGCCGAGACCGTCGGCGATGTGGATCGTGAAACGGCCGACCGCATGCTGCGAGAAGCGGACTGCACGCGAGAAGAAGCCGACGAAATCTACAAACTCACTTCACTGTGCACCTTCGAAGATCGCTTTGTCATTCCACCCATGCATCGCGAACAAGCGATCGAAATGATGAAGGAACCGCACGAACACCGCGAAGAGACAGGCTTCGGTTTTGTCGGTGGCCCTCGGAGAGGACTGTAATGCGGTCGACACCCCACATCCTGAACGCGATGAGCCGGCTGTTTTCCTATCCGGACCAGCACACGGTTCAGGCTGCCGAACTGCTGTACGTTCTGCTGCAAGGCGAACTGCCTGAAGCGGCCAGCCAGGCAGCACAGTTTGGTGCTTTTCTCGAGCAGCACGAATTATGGGAAGCCGAAGAGGCCTTCACGCGAACGTTTGACGTCAATCCCATATGTGCTCTGGAGGTCGGTTGGCAATTGTTCGGTGAAGAGTACACCCGGGGAATGTTTCTGGTTCGCATGCGCGAAGAGTTGCGCAAGTACGAATTACCGGAAACGTCTGAACTGCCCGATCACATCACGCACGTGCTGGCGGTTGTCGCGGCGATGCCGGACGACGAGGCGCAGCGGTTTGTCCATGCCTGCGTGCTGCCGGCCGTCCAAAAGATCCAACCCGCGCTTGAGAAAAAGGACACGCCCTACCGCTACGTCATGCAATGCCTGCACCAGGTCTTAGTCGACACCTGGGGCCCGTCGGCCAGCGAGCAGATCGACGCGGTACGGCAGCCCGCAACGGGCCCGCATGACTCACACGAAGATCCGCTTCGCAGTTTTCCGGTGGCCGATGTCACCTGCGGCACGAGCTGCGCGCCCCCGGTGACACTTGTCCCGCTACAGATGAAGTTTCCCACCGACCAACGATCGCCAGTTTCAAAGCAAGCGAGAGAGCCATGAGCGAACGATTTTTGGACCAGTTCCTGTTCGTGGCGTTGCCTTACGTCTGTCTGTTCACGTTCTTTCTGATGACGGCGTACCGGTACCGAGCCCAGTCGTTCTCGTATTCCAGTCTCTCCAGCCAGTTTCTGGAAAACAAACACCATTTCTGGGCCGTGGTTCCTTTTCACTACGGCATTCTGGTGATAACGGTCGGGCACGTGATTGCGTTTCTTATCCCGCGCTCGATCCTTGTTTGGAACAGTCATCCGCTACGGCTGTACGTGCTGGAAGTGGCCGCATTGGCCTTCGGCATTCTGACATTGGTCGGCTTGATCGGGATTGTTGTTCGCCGCTGCACGAACACGAAGGTACGACGGGTGACCACGATCACCGACTGGATCCTGTTCGCCATGCTGTTGGCGCAAACGGCCAGTGGAATCAGCGTTGCTTTGTTTCACCCGTGGGGCTCATCGTGGTTCGCCTCCAATCTTTCACCTTACCTGTGGTCGATTGTGAAACTGGATCCCAACATCAGCTACATCGTGGCGATGCCGTACATGGTCAAGTTTCACATTGTGCTGGCGTTTCTCACGATTGGTTTCTTTCCCTTTACCCGACTGGTTCACGTTTTGGTGATTCCTAACCCTTATTTGTGGCGCAAGCCTCAGGTGGTTCGCTGGTACGGCCGCCGCTCAAGTTCCTGAAACATTGCAAACGACACACTCCGAGTGCGTTAGCTCATATGCATCCAAGCATCACGCCGTAACCCAAGCCGCTCACCCCTAGCACCTCGATTCCATGACCGCCGAAATGAACACGGATCTGACCCATGCCGAGCAACGGCAGGCGTGGTGGATCCTGGGAATGAACACATTCGCGTTCACCGTTTGTTTTGCCGCCTGGATGATGAACGGTGTACTGATCACCTTCCTGGTCGACAACGGTGTGCCCTTCACCCGGGGATGGGGTCCCGAGGCGATGGGTTGGTTGATCGGCATCCCGGTGTTGACCGGAGCCCTGTTTCGTTTGCCACTAGGTCTGGCGACCGACAAGTGGGGCGGACGCATCGTATACGGGCTTTTGTTAATCTTCTCGGCCGTCCCGATGTACCTGGTCGGCTACTGCAATTCCTACTGGCAGTTCTTCTTCGCCGGTCTGGGCTTCGGCTTCACCGGCACCGGTTTTGCCGTGGGCATCGCCTACACGTCCGTCTGGTTTCCCAGCCGGCTGCAAGGGACAGCTCTGGGAATTTTTGGCGCCGGAAATGCCGGCGCCGCACTCACCAGCCTCGGCGCACCGCACGTGCTCAACTGGTTGACCAACGACGGACAGAACATCGAAGGCTGGCGCTACTTGCCGCGCATGTACGCCGCGGCACTGGTGGTGACCGGAGTGCTGTTCCTGCTGACCACCAAGAAGCGATTGCCTCCGGGAGCAGCCACCAAGTCGCTGGCCGAACGGCTCGCGCCGCTCAAGCGAATCCGCGTCTGGCGTTTTGGCTTGTATTACTTTTTTGTATTCGGCGGGTTTGTGGCGCTGGCCCAGTGGCTGGTGCCTTATTACGTCAATGCGTACGCGACCACCGTCGCGCTGGCCGGTGCGTTGGCAGCTTGCAACAGCTTGCCGTCGGGCGTGATCCGAGCCATGGGCGGATGGATGTCGGACAAATTTGGCGCGCGAACCGTGATGTATTGGGTGCTGGGAGGTTCACTGGTTTGCTGCGTGCTGCTGATCGTTCCACAGATGGACATCCGTTCGCCCGGTAGCGGAATCATGGCCAAGTCCAGCGGTAGCGTGACGGCCGTCAACGAGGACGAAATCACCGTCGAGACAGCGACCGGTCCACGAACCTATGCGCTGCAGCGGAAGACGAGCGAGTTGGTCACTGCCGAGGAGCGGATCGACGGCGTGTTAATCCTTCCGCGCTCGATGACCTGGCAAGAGCCCATCGTGGAACCGGGGCAGCAAGTCAAAAAGAAAGAACTGCTGGCCCGCGGGGTCACACAGATTTTCTTCCAAGCCAACATCTGGGTGTTCACGGCGCTTAGCCTGATCCTGGGGGCGATCATGGGGATCGGTAAAGCCGCCGTGTACAAGCACATCCCGGACTACTTCCCCAACGACGTCGGTGTTGTGGGAGGCATCGTGGGTGTGCTGGGTGGCTTGGGAGGTTTCATCTGTCCCGTGGTGTTCGGCTACCTGCTGAAATCGACCGGGCTCTGGACATCCTGCTGGATGTTCTTCGCCGTGTTGGTAGCGATCTGCCTGGTGTGGATGCACCTGGTGATTCAAAAGATTCTGCGCCGCGAAGCCTCGGAAGCTTACAAGCGCATTGAATAGAGAGGCAATCACGCGGCCCAGTATTCTGGCCGCAGCAAGGCGAAAACCAATGGCGTCAACGCCCAAACAATGGGACGTGGAAAACGACGTTTTCTGGGATGAAACCGGAAAGCGGATTGCCAATCGCAATTTGTGGATTTCCATCCCCAACCTGCTGTGTGGTTTCTCAGTGTGGCTGTATTGGGGCATGATTGCCAAGACGATGCAGCAGCTGCACTTTGCCAACGAAGAGCTGTTTGCCTTCGCATCGATGAACAGCGAAGGGCTACAGTACGGTACAGACGAGTACATCGCCTGGTATCGTGCGTTGTTGTTTACCTTCCCCGCGGTGGCTGGTTTGGCGGGGGCGACGTTGCGGATCCCCAACTCGTTCATGATCGCCATCTGTGGTGGGCGGAACGTAAAATCCATCACCACTGTGTTGTTGATCATTCCGGCGTTGGGCACCGGAATCGCGCTCCAAACGCCTGGCTCGGCAGATTCCGCCGGCACATCCTTCTTCGTCTACGTGGTTTTAGCCGCGCTATCTGGCGTAGGCGGCGGTGCGTTCGCCTCGAGCATGTCCAACATCTCGTTCTTCTATCCCAAGCGCATGCAGGGGCTGGCACTGGGGTTGAATGCGGGTCTGGGCAACGCCGGCGTCAGCGTCATGCAATTCCTGATCCCGTGGGCGATCACATTTGGCATGTTCGGCGGACTGGGCGGCGACCCGCAGGAATTCGCCAAGGACGGTGAAACACAACAGCTATGGATCCAGAATGCGGCCTTGGTGTGGGTACCGGTGATGACGGTGCTGGCCGTCGCCGCCTGGTTCCTGATGAACAACCTGCCGCAACACAAGTGCGGCCCGGCGCCCATCGCCATCGGCAAATACTTGTGGTTGGAACTGCTGGGATTCGTGGGAGCTACCGGCGGCATCCTGTTGTTGGTGCTCGTGAAACCGCCGATTCCCGAGTTGCTATGGATCTTCGTGGTGTTGGTGGTTGCCGTGGCGATCACGTTGACGCTGATGCGATTCCTCACACCGCGAGTCATCCAGGAACCGCTGAACAAACAGTTCGCCATCTTCAGCAACAAGCACAATTGGGCCATGACATGGCTGTATGTGATGACGTTCGGCTCGTTCATCGGGTACGCCAACGCTTTTCCCAAGCTGATCGATGATGTCTTCCTGAACGACACAAAACAGATGATCAATTGGTTCGGGATCTTCGAGATCCAACTGGTCACCGCACACTACATTTGGATCGGCGCATTTGTTGGGGCGCTGATTCGGCCGTTCGGCGGTTGGCTGTCGGACAAACTGGGCGGCGCGCGGGTCACCCAGTGGGATACCTGGGTGATGGTCGGCGCTACCATCCTGGCCGGCTACCTCGTTTCGCTTGCCGGTCAATCGGAAACGCCCGAGAAATACTTCATCCCGTTCCTGATCACGTTCGTCGTTCTGTTCGCCACGACGGGGATCGGTAACGGATCCACCTTCCGGATGATCCCGATCATCTTTCCCAAAGAACAAGCCGGCCCCGTGCTCGGCTGGACTTCGGCCATCGCCGCGTTCGGGGCCTATCTGATTCCCAAGATTTTCGCCACGCAGATCAAAAACGGCACTCCGGAATACGCGCTCTACGGTTTTGCGGCCTACTACGCCAGTTGCCTGGCCGTGAATTGGTGGTTCTACGCTCGCAAGAACGCGGAGATCAAATGTTGAACGAATCGATCCTCCAAACCATTTGACGGCTAAGCTGCCCCCAACAAAAGGTGTCACGTTTCCAGCCAATCGGTAAGTCATGCATCATCGCATCATCACAGTCATTTTGTTGATTGGTCTGTTCTTCGCCGCAGGCGCGCTGTGGTCGGGTGTTTCGCAGTGGCGTTTGCCTGATCGCGAGCAGGGGTATGCGCCGGTGCAGCCACTGGATTACTCGCACCGACTGCATGCCGGCGACTTGCAGATCGATTGTCGCTTCTGTCATACGGGAGCGGAAAAGGGTCGCTATGCGGGGATCCCGGCGACAAGCGTCTGCATGAAGTGCCACGAGCACGTCAAGAACAGCTCGGATGCCCGGCAGGCGGCGGCCACGCAGGAACGCGACGCCGAGACCTCGCCCGAATTGCAAAAGCTCTTTGACTACCTCAAACGCGACCAGCCGATTCCCTGGCGTCGCGTGCACAATCTCCCCGATTTCGTTTACTTCAATCATTCGGCCCACGTTGCCGCCGGCGTGACGTGTCAGCACTGCCACGGGCCCGTCGAAACGATGGAGCGCGTGCGGCAGCACGAAACTCTGTCGATGGGCTGGTGTGTCAATTGCCACCGCGAATCCACGCAAAACGGAGTCAACGGCCGCGCCGTCAACGCCTCCAACGATTGCACCGTGTGTCACTACTGAGCCGAACCCATGCAGGACGAATCGCAGAATACGAACGGTCGCGAACTTTCATCGGAGCAGTCGCTGCGCGGCGGCCACGCGGTCCAATCGGCCGATGCGCGTGTCGAATTGGATCGTCGTCGCTTTCTCGAAGCGGCCGGGTTCTCGCTATCGTTGGCGGCATTTTCCGGCTGCGGCCGCGCTCCCGTTCAGTTGGCCTTACCGTTCGTCGAACAACCTGAAAACACGCTTCCCGGCCAGGTGCGCACCTACGCCTCCACCTGCAGCGGGTGCCCGGCAGCCTGTGGCTTGCTGGTGAGCACACGCGACGGCCGACCGCTGAAGATGGAAGGCATGCCTGCGCATCCGCTGTCACAAGGTGGCCTCTGTGCCGTGGGGCAGGCGCTGCCTTTGGGTTTGTACGACAGCCACCGGCTAGACCATCCTTTGCAAGGCGGCAAACCTGCCAAGTGGGAAGACGTCGATCGAACCATTACCCAACGTTTGCGCGCTGCAGCCACGGAGGGCGCAGTGCGCGTTGTAACGGCGCCGGTCCACAGCCCGACGCTTGTCGATGGCATCGAAAAGTTCTTGGAGCCGTTTGCCGATGGGCGGCACGTGACGCTGGACACCATCAGTTGCTCGGCCATCCTCGACGCGCATCAGACCACGCACGGCGTGCGCCGCTTGCCTCACTACCAACTCGATCATGCGCAAGTCATCGTTTCTCTGGGCGCCGACTTCCTGGGCACATGGATCTCGCCCGTCGAATTCACCGCTGCCTGGCGCAAACAGCGGGTACCGACCGCCGAACATCCGGACATGTCGTATCACGTCCACTTCGAAGGTCGGATGTCGCTGACTGGCAGCAACGCGGACAAACGGTTTCGGCTCGCTCCGTCCCAGTACGGAAACCTGCTCAACCACCTGGCTGCGCAACTCGCGCACCTGGCCGAGCAACCTACACTGGCGGGCAACTTGGACGACCCGCCGATTCCGGCCGACGAATTAGCGGCGCTGGCTCAGCGACTGTGGAAGTCGCGTGGCAAAAACCTGGTGCTCTGCGACAGTCAGAACGTCGCGGACCAGGCGCTGGTCAACTATATCAATGATCTGCTGGGGAACTATGGCCAGACGCTGGACCTCACGCGACCCAGTCAACAGCGGTCCAGCGATGATCGCCAGTTGCTGCAGTTGATCGACGAGCTGAAGTCCGGTCAAGTTACGGCGCTGCTGGTGGCCGGCACGGATCTCGCGCATCACCTGCCGGCGCGGAAGCAGTTGCTCGAGGCGCTCGGCAAGGTTCCCCTGATAATCAGCCTGGCCGAACGGGAAGACGACTTTGCATCTCACGCGCACTTTGTCTGCCCCGACCATCATCCGCTCGAATCATGGATGGACGCCGAACCCATTGCCGGCCTGATCAGCCTTGTCCAGCCGACGGTACAGCCTTTGCGGGGAACTCGGTCGATCCTGGAGAGCCTGGCACGATGGTCAGGACGGACCGAGTCGGCGTACGAGATCTTACAGTCCACTTGGGAGCGGAAGATTTTCCCTCGTTCGGGTAAGTCGCAATTCGAAGCGTTCTGGCAACAATCGTTGCACGATGGCTTTACCGAAGTCGAGGTGACAGAAACCGCGAGCCCAGCGTTTCGCCTCGACGGCATCAGTCTGACGGCGCCGCGGGCCCGAGCGAAACTGTCGCTGTCGCTGTACGCCAAGGTGGGTCTGCCTGACAGCCGCCACGCGCATAACCCCTGGCTCCAGGAACTTCCCGATCCGGTGACCAAGGTGACCTGGGATAACTACGTAACGCTTTCACCAGGGCTGGCTGCCGATTTGAAAGTCAAGGAGGGAGACGTTCTGGAGGTGGCACGCGGCGACCAACGAGTCACGTTACCGGCGCTCGTACAGCCGGGCCAGCATGACGGCGTGTTGGCCGTCGCGCTGGGGTACGGCGTTCGCGGTACCGACCGATTCGCCAACATCGGCGCGCAGTGGATACACGCCAAACCGACCGTAGCTACCGGCGGGACCATCGGCCGGAATGCTGCCGGTTTGATCACGGTCAAAGACGGTTTGTTGCAGTATGACGACGGCGAAATCACCGTGCGAAAGACCGGTGACCGTCATGTGTTGGCCAAGACCCAGCTCTATGATTCGTTGGTGATGCCCGCCAACGTCGCGCCTCGTGGTGCAGAGATACGGCATACCGTCGAATCCACAACACTCGGCGCTTTCCGCAAAGACAACACCGCCGGCAGCCCGCATCATCATCCCGCCACGGGCGAGCTATGGCCGGATGATCACACCAAAGACGGACACTGGTGGGGAATGGTCGTGGACCTGAATGCGTGCACTGGCTGTTCAGCCTGCCTGATCGCCTGCCAGTCCGAAAACAACGTTCCCGTCGTCGGCAAAGACGAAGTTCGCCGGCAACGTGAGATGCATTGGCTGCGGGTGGATCGTTATTACGAGGGAGATGGCGACGAGGTCGCGGTCGCCCACCAGCCGATGATGTGCCAGCATTGTGACCACGCGCCATGCGAGACCGTTTGTCCGGTGCTGGCCACCGTTCACAGTGACGAGGGTTTGAACGAACAGGTCTATAACCGCTGTGTGGGCACTCGCTACTGTGCCAACAACTGTCCGTACAAAGTCCGGCGGTTCAATTGGTTCGAATACCGACATGACGACGAATTCGAAAACCTGGCGCTCAACCCGGGTGTCACCGTTCGCGGTCGCGGTGTCATGGAAAAGTGCTCGATGTGCGTGCAGCGGATCGAAGAAGCACGCATCAACGCTCGGCGGCAGGGGGAGCCCCTGGCCGACGGGGACATCTTGACGGCCTGCCAGCAATCCTGTCCCGCGCAAGCGATCGTGTTCGGGGACATGCACGACCCGGATAGCCGAGTGACCAAGGCGCTGGAGGATCCACGTCGGTTTCGCGTCCTGGAAGAGTTCAACTTCCGGCCTTCCGTCGCTTACCTCCGCGTAGTTCGAAACCGTGACGAAGAAGATTCCGAAGGGGGCGATCATGCCTGAGGCTGAAGCCGAGTTGCGACCATCGTTGGTTGCCGGCGACAAAACGCTCGGCGACGTGACTCGTGACATTTGCGCGCCGATGGAGCGCAAGCCCACCGGACTGTGGTGGACCGCTTTCTCGATCTCGTTCGCCGCGCTGGTGCTGGGAGTCGCGGCGGTCTGGTACCAGATCGCTGTCGGGATCGGCACGTGGGGCTTGAATAAGACTGTCGGCTGGGCCTTCGACATCACCAACTTCGTGTTCTGGGTTGGTATTGGACACGCCGGCACCCTGATTTCCGCCGTGCTGTTTCTTTTCCGCCAGAAATGGAGAACGGCGGTTAATCGATCGGCCGAGGCGATGACGCTGTTCGCGGTGATGTGCGCGGGGATCTTCCCTATGATCCACATGGGTCGCACGTGGCTGTTCTTCTGGATGTTTCCCTATCCCAACACACGAGGCCCTTTGTGGGTCAACTTCAAGTCGCCCTTGCTGTGGGACGTGTTTGCCATCGGCACTTACCTGTTGATATCGGCGGTGTTCTGGTACGTCGGCTTGTTGCCGGACCTGGCCACCGTGCGCGATCGCAGCCGGCCGGGGTGGCGGAAACGGATCACGTCGATCCTGTGCCTGGGCTGGAACGGTTCGGCGCGAACCTGGCATCGGTACGAGACGGTGTACATGCTGCTGGCAGGGTTGGCAACGCCGTTGGTGTTTTCGGTCCACACGATCGTCAGCATGGACTTCGCCACATCGGTGATTCCCGGGTGGCACACCACGATCTTTCCACCGTACTTCGTCGCCGGCGCCATCTTCAGCGGTTTGGCCATGGTCCTGACGTTGATGATTGTCGCCCGCAAAGTCATGTATTTGCAGGACTACATCACGATCACCCACATCGAGCGGATGTGCAAACTGATGTTATCGATGGGCTGCATCGTCGGATTGGCGTACGGCACCGAATTCTTCATGGCTTTCTACAGCGGAAATGCCTACGAGCAATTCGTTTTCATGAACCGGGCGCTGGGGCCGTTCAGTTGGGCGTACTGGACGATGGTCTCGTGCAACGTGTTAGTCCCGCAACTGCTGTGGTTCCGCGGGATCCGCCGCTCGATCCCCGCCGTTCTCGTGATCGCCATTCTGGTGAATGTCGGCATGTGGTTCGAACGATTTGTGATCATCGTGACCAGTCTGCATCGCGATTTCGTACCGTCCAGCTGGGCGGACTATGTACCAACGTCGATCGAGATTGCGACGTTCGTGGGCAGCTTTGGACTGTTCTTCACGTGCTTCCTGCTCTTTTGCCGGCTGGCACCGGTGATTGCCATGGCGGAAGTCAAAGGTGCCGCCCATCTCCGCAAGGAAGCGCCGTCGACCCCTCTGGCTCCGGAGAAAGTCGCATGAGTCAACGTGTGTTGCTTGCCACTTTTGCACATGAGGATGATTTGCTCGGCGCGACTCGGGCCGTTCGCGATCGCGGCTGGCAGATTGTCGACGCCTATACTCCTTACGCCGTGCACGGTCTGGATCGAGCGATGAAGCTGCGCCCCTCGCGACTGACCTGGGTTTGCTTCGTTTGCGGGATGCTGGGTGCACTGGGCATGTTGTGGTTCGAGCATTGGACGGCCGCGCTTGACTGGGCGATCAATGTCGGTGGAAAGCCGTGGAACTCTTTACCGTCAGATGTGCCGGTCGCGTTCGAGGCCGCCGTGCTTCTGGCTGGTTTCGGTAGTGTGTTTGCCCTGTTTGCCGTATGCCGCTTGTTCCCCGGAAAGCGGGCTCTCGTCATTGACCCGCGCGTCACCGACGATCGGTTTGTGCTGGTGATTGGTGAAGATGACGCGGCCTTCGACGTCAACGACGCCCGCCAGTTGCTCGACCAGTTCGATGTGTTGGCCACCGAGGAACGCCTGACCACGAAGGGACGGCTGACGTGATGATCAACCGAACTAACATCGTTTTGTCGGCGCTGCTGTTGGGCACCCTGGTGGCCTCCATGCTGACGGACGTTGACTATTCGCGGCCGAATATCGAAGTCTTGCCCGAGATGAAGTATTCGCCCGCATGGGCCCCGTTTGAACGACATCCCGTGTTTGACGGACCTCTCCAGCAGGCACCAGTGGAAGGCACGATCGCGCGCGGCGAAATGCCGTACGCCTTCCCGTACGCCAGCGGCGAACAAGAGGCCATTCGTGCCGGCGATTTTCCGAATCCCTACCAGGAGGCTGCCGACCGCGCCGCGCGATTACCGGAAGACGAGCCACCCGAAGTTGAATCCGAGGAGACAAAGCAACCCGAGACAGAGCAACCCGAGACAGAGCAACCCGAGCCAGAGCAACCCGAGCCAGAGCAACCCGAAACACAAGAAACTGAAACACAGCAACCCACTGCCCGGGACCGCGCCATCGCCGAGGCGCAACAACAACTGCAGGCATCGGTGGGTCGCGGGAGCCAGCTGTACCCGATCTATTGCGCCAGCTGTCATGGGGCGACGGCTGCCGGGGACGGGCCGGTGGCCGACGGAAAGATCTTCCGCTCGGTATCGCTTGCCGCTGGCCCGGCCGCGCAGATGAAAGACGGGCAGTTGTTTCACATCCTGACGTACGGCCAGAAAAACATGGCGGCGTTCAAGGCTGAGCTGACGCCTGACCAGCGCTGGGACCTTGTCAATTATCTTCGTGACCTACAGCGCTCGGCCGCGCCCGCGGGACTCCCTGTCGAAGACGAAAACGAGGAGAATGAGCCAGAGAATGGGGACAGTGCACCCGACAACGGCGAGAATGCGCACCAACCCGGACCGGACTCTGAAAACAAGAACCAAGGAAAAGACGATGCCAATTGAAGATCCACTTGCCAAGCCGCGCGATTCCTTTGACGCCCTGATTGCCCAATTGAGTTCTCCGGACTCGCCCGTGGGTATCGACGCGAAATACACACACGCGGTGATTATCGATTTCCTGAAACAGATTGCCGCAAGGTTAGATGACATTGAACAACGCCTCGGTGACGGATAAGGCGTGCTCAGGTCAGCGGCGGGAGCCAACGATGAACGATCCTACTTCTCACCAGCGCGTCTTCCGAATCCTCGCCGTCGGTGGCGCCGCGATTGTGGTTGGTGGGTTGGCGTTTGCGTGGGAACGGGCCTGGAGCAACTTGTTGCTGGGTGCCTTCTTCCTGGTGACCCTGGCGTTAGGCGGCGCGACGTTTGTGGCGTTAACTTACATTTGCGGTGCGGGTTGGCACACGGCATTTCGCCGGATTCCCGAGGCGTTGGCTCGGCTGCTGCCGATCACCGGTCTGGCCATGCTGATTGTGCTGGGAATGAACGCAGCACACTTTCACTACGAAACCCATGGCCCACCGGGTACGTTCTGGTTCAAAGAGCTCTGGCTTTCGACATTGTTCTGGCTGGCACGAGCCATTGTCTACGTCACTCTGTGGGTGGTTCTATCGAATAGGCTGCTGGCACTTTCCAGCCGGCAAAATCAAAGCAGCGACCCGACGATTGTTCGGCGCTGCGTGCGCTGGTCGGCCGTCTTTTTGGCCGTGTACGCTGTCACCTTTTCGCTGGCCTGCGTCGATTGGTTGATGGCACTTGAACCGTTGTGGTTCAGTACGATGTGGGGCGTGTACAACTTCTCGGGCATGATCCAAGCCACGCTGGCGGCCGTTGTTATTCTGGGACTGGTGTTGCGACAGCCGGGTGGTCCACTGCACCGAGTCTTTAGCGACGAACACCTGCATGACTTGGGGAAACTGTTACTGGGATTCAGCTGCTTCTGGATGTACATCTGGTTCAGCCAATACATGCTGATCTGGTACGCCAACATCCCGGAAGAGACGTCTTATTTCGTGAGTCGCATTCGCGGTCCGTGGGGTCCGGTCGTGGCGGTGTCCATCATCCTCAACTGGATCATCCCCTTTTTCGTGCTGTTGCCGCGCCTGGCCAAACGTAGTCCCGGCGTGATGATGAAAGTCGCGATCGTCGTGTTAATCGGCCGTTGGGTCGATTTGTACGTGATGGTATTTCCGTCGACATTGGTTCCCGCCGACGATGCCCCCAACGCTCCGGTGTTTGGCATCCTTGAATTGGCGGCGGTCGCTGCCCTGGTGGGAATCACCGGCTGGATTTCGCTGCGCGCGTTTCGCGCGGCGCCGTCCGTCCCGACCAACGACCCGTACCTGGGCGAAAGCTTGAACTACCACGCTTAGAGCGACGACTTGTTCGAGTGTTCCGGGTGCTAGCCACCGTTTATTAACTAAGTGCGAAGCGTCAGCGAGGGTGAGGGCGTACCATTAAAGCAAACCGCTGTCCCTCGCTCACGCTTCGGGTTAGTTCGTGGTTGAATCTTCTACTGAGATGACAACCCTCGGTTGGCACCTATTGTTCAATCCTTGTCGTGTTGTTGACCGTCGTCTTGACGCCTCTCCAATTCCTTTTGCAGGAATGCACGTCGCCGACGGTACGGACGGGTGTCGTCCAGATTCATCGCGGGAAACCTCTTGCGCCACCCCGGGTCTTCCATCATCGCCTCGTAACTGCGAATCGCCTTTTCGTAGACCAGGATCAGCCTGGCCTCGATCTTCCGGACTTGATCCAACTCAACGTTCTTCATGGCCAATTCACGCTCGATTTCCAACACCCCGGCGTAAGCTGCGTGCAGCAGATACTCAGGCATCTGATCCTTTTCCACAAACGACTTGGTGTTCTCGTATGTCTTGCGCCTGGCTTCGACCTCGTCGACGGTCGCAACTGAATCCCCATCCTCTTCAACGGGCACCAATCGTTGGACGGACTCGCTCATTTTGTCCAGATCCAATAACGCGTTGCGCTTGCGAAGTCGAATGTTGCCCTTTTCCGTTTCGATGGATATGGGTAACCCTCCACCATTGATTTTGCCCGTGACCAACTCGTCAAAGGTAATCTCGACCTTGCCTTGGGCCGTTGACTGAACTTGCACGCTGTCGTCGCGGGTATCGAGCGAGAAGTCGGTGAGCACCTGTCCTGTGCCCGAACGAAACTTGACGGTACCTGCCAGCGTAGCGGGCAAACTCACATCCACGTGGCCGTTGTAAGTCCTGAGGTACAGCGAGCCGTCAGCGGCTACTGCTTTGAAATCAGCCTTCAAATTACCGTTGTAGCTCCATACCCGCGCCGAGCCTGAGACGTTGGTCAGCGTAATCGAGTTATTGTGGCTGCGTACTTTCATCTCACCACTGACACCGCGCACTTCGAGCTTGCCATCTCGGTAGGAATCCAGGACGAGGTTGATATTCCGAGGAACCATGATCTGAAGGTGTGTGATGAAGCGTTGGGAATTCGAATCGACTATGATCATGGTTCCTCGGAATATCAACCTCGTCCTGGATTCCTACCGAGATGGCAAGCTCGAAGTGCGCGGTGTCAGTGGTGAGATGAAAGTACGCAGCCACAATAACTCGATTACGCTGACCAACGT
>CAJHYY010001043.1_pt1 | contig 20194 bp, 16 predicted proteins | sample 9198861 | NCBI WGS metagenome assembly CAJHYY01 (sample SAMEA7708377, study PRJEB35096) | sediment metagenome | biome: marine neritic benthic zone biome [ENVO:01000025]; feature: sediment [ENVO:00002007]; material: shallow marine sediment [ENVO:03000034] sea grass bed [ENVO_01000059] ... | reverse complement strand
TGATAGCGCCCCGTCGCGAACCCCATGCTGTTTGAACCCGGAGCACGTTCTCGGAGTACTGCGGGTGACTCGCCCCAACAATCTACTACATTCGGTAACAGGCTGCTCCGTCCCTTTCCGCGCAGGGCCGCTTTTGCCAAGATAGGGTGTCTGTACCATTGGTTAGGCGGACCGTGCCGCGGACCCTGGTAAGGGTAAACAGGCTTTTCAGTTGCGGAATCCGAACACGCTCCAGAAACGGATGTTCCGCAACCTTGGGATGCATGCATGGCAGTTGGCTCTCGAATTCTCCGACATGATGTGACCGACCGCTGGTCGGCAGCCGATTCGGCCGAACTATATGACGTGGCGCGATGGGGCGTCGGCTATTTCTCGGTGAGCGACAACGGTCATCTGCTGGTCCATCCACAGCGGACGGCTACTGGAATCGATCTCGTTCAACTGGTCGACAAGCTCGAATTGCGTGGCATCAAACTGCCCACGTTGATTCGATTCAATGGCATCCTGAAAAACCGGATGCATGAAATCCGCGACGCGTTTGAGCGGGCACGTGAGGATCACGGGTACCAGGGCCGATTCACGTGTGTGTACCCCATCAAGGTGAATCAGCAGCGACAGGTGGTTCAGCAGATCGTCAAAGAGTCGTCGCCGTTGGGGTTTGGAATCGAAGCTGGCAGTAAGCCGGAATTGCTGGCTGTGATCGCGATGTCCACCAACGAAACGCCGATCGTCTGTAATGGGTTCAAGGATCAGGAGTACATCGAGACTGCCCTGATGGCTCAGCGACTGGGACGGCGAGTTGTCCCGGTCGTGGAACGATTCAGTGAACTTTCGTTGATTATCGAAGTCGCCAAACGACTCAACGTGCGGCCGACCATCGGTGTGCGGTGCAAACTGGCCACTCGAGGCTCAGGCCGGTGGGAACGATCGGCCGGCTTCCGATCCAAATTCGGCCTGTCGGTTTCAGAGTTACTGCAGGCGCACGATCTACTCCAGTCCGAAGGCATGGGCGACTGCCTGCACATGCTGCACTTTCACCTGGGCAGCCAGATCACGAACATCCGGCACATCAAGCGCGCTTTGGATGAAGCGGCGCGGTGCTACGTGGCACTCTACAAGCGAGGCGCCGCCATGCAGACCATCGACGTCGGTGGTGGCTTGGGCGTGGACTACGACGGTTCGCAAACCGATTACGAATCGAGCGTGAACTACACGTTGCAGGAGTACGCCAACGATGTCATTTATCACATTCAGCTGGCGTGCGATGCCGAAGGTGTGCCTCATCCGGAAGTGATTACCGAATGCGGCCGAGCGTTGGTGGCATATCACTGCGTCCTGGTGTTCGAAGCACTCGGTGCCTCGGGCCTGGGTAGTGTGTCGATCGATTCGGAGACCGCGTCGCAGGAAACGTCGCTGAGGACCTTGAAAGAGACACTGGACGAGCTGAACATCCGCAACTTGCGGGAAGCATTCCATGATGCGCAGACAGCGTTGGATATGTCTCTGAATCTGTTTGCTTCAGGTCATATCAGTCTTCAGCAGCGCTCCCAGGCCGAACAATTGTTCTGGGCCGTGTGTCGCAAAATACAAGGCTTGACTCGGCAGTTGGATGACGTGCCCGAAGAACTGGCCGGACTTGATACGCTGATGGCTTCGACATACTACTGCAACTTCTCGGTGTTTCAATCGATGCCGGACAGTTGGGCGATCCAGCAGCTGTTTCCGATTGTGCCCTTGCATCGCCTGAACGAAGAACCGATCGAGCATGCCGTGCTGGCCGATATTACCTGCGATTCAGATGGCAAGATCGATCAGTTCATTCACCGTCGCGATATTCGCCGTACGCTCCGTCTGCATCCTCTCGGGCAGGACCGGTATATGCTGGCGGCCTGTCTGGTGGGAGCTTACCAGGAGATTCTGGGAGATTTGCACAACTTGTTTGGCGATACGCACTCGGTCAACGTCAGTATGCGCGATGACGGCGAGGCAAATATTGAATCGGTTGTTAAGGGCGATACCGTCAGCCAGGTATTGGGGTATGTCGAATTCGATCGCGGCACGTTGCTCGAGCGTTTGCAGGCAGCCGTGGAAACCGCCGTCCAGGAAGGACGGATTTCACACCAGGAGGCTGGCGAGTACGTTCGCTTTTACGAGGAAGGCTTGAACGGCTACACGTACCTGGAAGATTTTGATGCAAGTCAGCGTTGACCGCCCCGCACACCCAACGGCGCGCAGCAACGGCACTCAGGAACAGACGACGAGGGTCAACTGTCTTGGTGACCCTTGCAGGACAGCCAGCAACGAAGTGGACTCTTTTTGCAACGACGTTAACCATCGATGATAGGCACCACACAACTCACCCTTAAGAAAGAGCAGGGGCAATTCTTTTGCCCAGAGTGTGTCGCCTCGCCGAATTACAAACTCAAGGTGATCCGCCAGTTCATCACCGTGTATTTCATCACAGTGATCCCGCTGGGCAACAACGCGGATTTCGTGGAATGCCAGGTGTGTCAGGGCACGTTCCACCCCGAGATTCTGCTGCGAACCCGAGAAGCGATTCGCAAGGAAATCGAAGAGCAGGTATTTGTGCACATCCTGCGTGTGATGGTGCTGACCATGATCGCCGATGGCACGATCGAGAATCGGGAAGTCGAAGCCATCCAGGCTTACTATCGATCGTTGACGGGCAAGTCGATTTCGCATGACGAGATTGCCGCACAAGTCCAGCAGGCTCGCCGCGCGCGAGTGACGGCAAATACTTACGCGGCTTCGGTCGCCAAGAAACTGGGTGACCTGCACAAAGACCGCATGATCCAAGGCGCTTTTTTGGTGGCGACGTCCGCCGGAAATCTTCAGCCACCGCAGTTGGCCGAGTTGACGCAATTGCCCCAAGCTCTGGGCGTCGATGAAAAGCGTTTTCGGTATCTGATCGAAGAGCTGGTTTGAGCACACGCTCACGCGTCTCTCACTTTGCGGTTTGCAATTGCCGCGACCCAAAGTGCTAGCACGATCGCTCTTGGGACAGTCGGACCTTAGATGCTACAATCCTCGCCGCGATGGCCAATCATGATGGACCGTAGCGGGCGGGACGTTGTAAGTCGCGACTGAAACTGGCGGAATCACGCTACCGCAAAACCAGATACGCTCTAGGTACGCCTTTTTGTTGGAACTTTGGAAAGAGAAGGAATCGCATGGACGCGCGCCTGTCAATTCGCCTGTTGGGTTGGGTCATCTTCCTGGGGTTTGCTACTGCTGCTCACGCCCAAGCTCCCCGACAAGGGGCGACCAATCCGCAAGCGGGGCGTCAAGTACAACCTGGAGGTGCTGGTGGACAGCGTCAGCTGAATCAGGGGCAACCCGGCGCTCGACAACCCGGCGCTCGACAACCCGGCGCTCGACAACCCGGCGCCCAACAAGGTGTGCCGCAGCAAGCCGTGCCGATGGCTCCCAAGTGGCTGCCGCTGGCTCCCGCCCATGCCAAGTTCGTGTACGACATCCTTGGCCACTGGGAAGCTGAGAGTAACAAGATCAAGCGATATCGCTGCGAGTTTCAACGCTGGGAGTACGATCCTGTCTTTGGTCCGGGCGAGAACACCTTCAAGACCTACGCGAAGGGAGTGATCAAGTACTCGTCACCCGACAAGGGAATGTACAAGATCGAAGATCTTCGTCACTTCAAAAAAGATCCGATGACCGGCAAGGCGACGTACGAAAAACGTGGCGACATGCTGGAACATTGGGTGTGTGACGGCAAATCCGTGTTTGAATTCGACTACCAGAAACGACAACTCATCGAGACCGAATTGCCGGCCGAAATGCGTGGCAAGGCGATTGCCGAAGGGCCGCTGCCGTTTTTGTTTGGTGCCCAGCGAGACGATATCCAGAAGCGGTATTGGATTCGTGTCATCACTCCCGAGGAAAAGAAGAAGAACAACGCTGAATACTGGCTGGAGGCGATTCCCAAGACGCAGCGGGACGCGGTCAACTTCCGCGCGGTGCACATCATGATTGATGGCAAGGATTTCCTGCCCAAAGGGATGGTGCTGTTCAGCCGTGGTCAGAGCCGGCTGACGTTCGCTTTTGACGATCGCGAGGTGAATTTCAACATTCTTCACCAGCAGCTGAACATCTTTCACCGAGAGTTCTTCAAGCCTGACACCCCTTCTGGTTGGCAGAAGGTAACACATAACGCCCACACCGCTGCGCTACCTAAGTAATCGTAGCCTCAACGACTTGCAGCTTCGCAGCCCGTCGCCGATTACCGCCGGCGGGTGGATTCGCATGCTTTCCGGGCCTGGACCGCAGACCTATAATTCCGGGGGAAGCCTGCGCCCGCGGACGGGAAGATTGGCGAAGCGGGTGCGAACTTCTCAACGGAATGTGAGCTGGGCGAGAATGATCGTCACGGCTCGTCACGTGCTGTCGCACCTGGAGTCCGTAAGGAAGGCGAGCATCGAGTTTCATGATTCGAGCAGGCGAGTGGTTCACCGCGAGGACAGGTCGGCGATGGCAGATTCCAGCCGCCTGGCTGCTGGCAATTCTGTGCAGCGGTGCGGATCGGCTCTGGGCACAGCCGGAGGCACCTTCTCCTTCGCGCGTGGTGCGGATTCCCGTCGCGCTGCCCATCAAAGGCGACGTCGACGATCAAGTGATCAAGATCCTGGACCGCCGAATGGCGGAGTTGAAGAACGAGGACGAACGTCCAGTCTTCATCTTTGAATTCAAGGCTGAGGATGAGACCGCCGGAAGCCGCAGCCGTTTCGAGGACGCACTTTCACTGGCGCGTTATTTGGCCGGTTCCGAAACAGGTGGGATTCGCACCGTCGCGTATGTCTCCGGCGCAGTCAAAGGACATGCGGTGTTACCGGTCATCGCCTGCGAGCAGATCATTGCCGATCCTGACTGTGAATTCGGGGCAGCCAGCCTTTCGGAGACGGACGTCGACGAAACCATGCGGCGAGCTTACACCGACATCGCCGAGCGGCGGCGGACAATTCCCACCGCCGTGGCCAAGGCCATGTTGGATCCGGATACTCGACTGTCCGTCGTCACGTTGACCAACGGCAACAAGAAATATGTCCTGGACGACGAACTGAAGACGCTGCGTGAAGCCGGCGAAATCTTGAGCGAGTCGACGCTTGCTGAGGCTGGCGATCTCGCTCAGTTCTCGGGTCAGTCGCTTCGACTGGAACATGGTTTTGCCAGCCACCTGGCCAAAACCCAGATCGAACTTGCGGATGCCCTGGGCGTGCCGCCCGAATCGTTGAACGAAGAGTCGGATGTCACGACCGTCTGGAAAGCGTTCCGAGTTGACGTGCGTCGCCCGCTGATGTCGCATGCCGTGAGCGACATCATCGGGCGAGTGGAAACGGCACGCTCGTCGGATGAAGAGTTGAACTTGTTGGTGCTCTGGATTGACAGTTCCGGTGGCGAACCAGTTGAGGCGATGCGGCTAGCTACCTACCTGGCCGAGCTGGATATTCAAACGGTGGCATACGTATCCGGTCAGGCACGATCGGTCGCTGCGTTGGTTGCCCTGGTGTGTGACGAAATGTACGTCCGTCCCGACAGCACTCTGGGTGGTCCCGGCGAAGTGCATCTTTCGGATCGGGCCTTGGATGATCTACAGCCGGCGGTGCGCAAACTTGCCGAGATTCGTCAGCGTGACTGGTCGTTGTGGATGGGCGTTTTGGACGGCCGACTGAGTGTGCATCGGTATCAGGAAGAGGGCACCGGGAGCATTCGTTACTTCTGCGATCAGGAATTGCAGGGGCAGCTTGAGCCGGAGAAGTGGAATCGCGAAGCCCTGTTGAACCTCGGCAAGGGTGTCAGCGGGAGCGAGGCGGCTGAACTTGGCTTGGCCAAAGGCAAGGTCAACGAGCTGGCTGATGTTCTGGATGTGTACTACGTCGACGAGGATTTGGAGGAAGCCAAGCAACAATGGCTGGTTGAATCGATCCAGCGCCTGGCGGCTCAACCATGGTTTGCCCGCACGCTGCTGTTCATCGCTTTCTTTGCGTTGATCAGCGAAGCATCGGCTCCAGGTGTCGGGCTGCCCGGTTTTGTGAGTGCCCTGTGTTTTCTGTTCTTCTTCTGGGCGCAGTTCCTGAACGGCACCGCCGGATGGCTGGAAATCATGCTGTTCGTTGGGGGGCTGGTCTGCATCGCCGTCGAATTCCTGCTGTTGCCCGGCTTTGGGGTGTTTGGAGTAGGCGGGATCTTAATGGTGATATCGTCGCTGGTTCTCGCCAGCCAGACGTTCGTGATTCCCCGCAACTCATATCAATTCAGCGAACTGCCGGGATCGTTGTGGGCAGTTACAGCCGGCGGCTCCGGAATGCTGGTAGCACTGTGGGTCATGCGGCGGTTCCTGTCGCGTGCGCCGATTGTGAACCGAATGATGCTCGATCCACCGTCGAGCGAAGAGATGGAAGAGATTCGGGCGCGCGAGACGATCGTCTCCTGGAATCACCTGATGGGTAAAATCGGAGTCACGACTACGCGGCTGGGCCCCACCGGCAAGGCTCAGTTTGGCGACGATATCGTGAATGTGATTTCCGATGGTGAAATGATTCCGGCGGGGTGTCGAATCGTCGTGTCTGAAGTCCTGGGCAATCGCGTGCAGGTACGCACACTGGATGATAACGTGTGAGCGTCTAGATCCGCGTGGATTGTCAGCGCGATGCCTTGATGCACCCAAGTTAGATGGAAGTTTGATTGGCTATGAGTCCTTTGTTTTGGGCATTCATTCTCCTGGGTATCGCGGCGCTCCTGTTCTTGGTCGACCTGTTCCTGCCCACGGCTGGAATCGTGAGCTTTCTGGCCTTGATCGCCACGATTGCGGCGATTGTCGTGGCGTTCACGGCTGGGCCCCGTCAGGGTGCAATGATGATTGGCGTAGTGGTGGTCGTCGCACCGCTCTTGATTGCCGGGGCCGTCAAATTCTGGCCTCATACACCCATCGGTCGTTTGATACTCATCCCGTCAACCGACCATCCGGACGACGTGCTTCCCGAGCTGGACGAGTCGCTGTCGCAACTGGTCGGTCGAGTTGGCAAGGCCAAGACCAAGTTGCTGCCCAGTGGAGCGGTGGTGGTCGACGGCAAGACCTACGACGCCCTGTCGGTAGGCAAACCGATCGAGGCCGGGCAGCCGGTACGTGTTGTCCGGACTCAAGGACGACGGGTGGTTGTACAAGCGGCAACCGAAGCGGACCTGGAAACACATCATCACGCGCCCGACAGTCAAGGCGAGCTGCTGGCCAAGCCCATTGATGAATTTGGGATCGATTCGCTGGAAGATCCGTTGGCTTGACAGGTACCCGCTTCAGGCTCGACACTATCGTTCACGATCCGGAGTTCAGGCGAAAGAAATCTCCGGTGAACGAGCCAGCAGTCACACAATGTGACGTACGAAGGGTGGGCTAGATGGAACCGATGCAAATAGTTTCGATTGTTCTGGCGTCGATCATCGGAATCGTGGTGATCGTCTCATTCGTGATCATCATGACCTACGGTCGGTTGATCCTTCAGTCGTGGTTGACGGGAGCCGGAATCGGACCGCTGGATTTTGTGGGGATGACGCTGCGAAAGGTCAATGCGCGGGTCATTCTGGAAAGCAAGATCATGGCCGTGCAGGCCGGGATTGATGAAGACTCCGGTGTCACCAGTAAAGCGCTGGAAGCTCACTACCTGGCTGGTGGTAATGTGCCGTTGGTGATCCGCGCCATGATTGCGGCCATGAAAGCCCAGACCATTAAACTCACGTACCGCGAGGCGACGGCGATCGACTTGGCCGGACGCGACGTATTGGAAGCGGTGCAGACCAGTGTGTATCCCAAAGTGATCGACTGCCCCGCAAAGGGCTCGGGAAAAGACTCGCTGGATGCAGTGGCCAAGGACGGTGTGCAGCTGAAGGTGAAGGCCCGCGTGACCGTTCGCGCCAACTTGCAACAGTTGATCGGTGGTGCCGGCGAAGAGACGATCATTGCCCGTGTGGGTGAGGGGATCGTGAGTGCGATTGGTTCGGCCGCCGACCACGCGGCCGTGTTGGAGAATCCCGATTTGATTTCCAAGGCCGTGCTGGCTCGTCGCCTCGACTCACAAACTGCCTTCGAAATTGTGTCGATCGACATTGCCGACATCGACGTGGGCGAGAATATCGGCGCCCGTTTGCAAGCCGACCAGGCCGAGGCCGACACCCGCGTGGCTCGTGCCCAAGCGGAAGGTCGACGTGCCATGGCGGTTGCGGCCGAGCAGGAAAAAGTGGCCGATATCGAAAAGGCTCGTGCAAGTCTTGTGGAAGCGGAAGCCGAAGTACCTAAGGCGATGGCCGACGCGTTTCGTTCGGGACGTCTGGGTATCATGGACTACTACAAGCTGCGAAACGTTCAAGCTGATACGGATATGCGAAGATCGATCTCAACGACCACTAACGCTGCTAACGCGTAACGGCTGAGAACCATGGCAAACGAACGAGAGCTCGAGGAATTCCTATTGCGTGCCGCCGAACGGCGCGTGGCGCAGGGCAAGCGACGCCAGCCCCCACGGATGCCCGAGCCACCTCGTGCGGCCCAACCGCCGGTCCGTGCGGACGTGATCGAAGATGCTCAGCTGGTTCACGAAGGCGTTGCCGAACACGTTGAACGGCACCTCGATTCGAGTGCATTCGATCAACGTGCTGAGCGGTTAGGCGACGACGTGGAAATCGCCTCGGAGGAGATGGACGAACGAGTTCATGAGAGGTTCGACCACGACCTGGGTGAGATTGACGCTCAGGTTTCGGCAAGCCGTAAAAAGGCTATCACCTTGCCGCCGGCACTCGGGTTTATCAAAAACAAGGATCAGCTGATTCAGGCGATCATTGTTTCCGAGATTCTGGGAAATCCCGCGGATCGCTGGTGATTGCGGCCTTTTGCCAGCCCGGGTAAATTACCGCTTCTGTATCGAGTTTCAGGTAAGCGACAGGTCGCGTTGCGCATTCAGGAAAGCAGTTCATGAACATCAACCCCAACGAAACGAAGATTGGCTGGATCGGCACGGGAGTGATGGGCTCGAGTATGTGTGGGCATTTGATCGATGCCGGCTTTAGCGCGACCGTATTCTCGCGAACTCAATCCAAAGCTCAACCGCTGCGAGACAAGGGAGCGCAGTGGGCCAGTTCGCCCCAAGCGGTTGCGGAACAATCCGATGTGATCTTCTCGATCGTCGGTTTCCCGCAGGATGTCCGTCAGGTGATGCTGGGGTCCGATGGAGCCCTGGCTGGATGCAAGGAGGGGAACGTACTGGTGGACATGACCACCAGCGAGCCCTCGTTGGCTGTCGAGGTTCATGAAGCTGCCAAACAGCGGGGAGTCGCCAGCGTTGACGCGCCGGTTTCAGGTGGCGACGTGGGAGCCAAAGAAGCACGGCTGTCGATCATGATTGGCGGCGACGAGGCGATTGTCAGTGCTTTGCAACCTTGTTGGGAAGCCATGGGCAAGACCATCGTGCATCAAGGTGGTCCTGGTGCCGGGCAACATACCAAGATGGTCAACCAGACCCTGATCGCGACCAACATGATCGGCGTTTGCGAAGCGTTACTGTATGCCCACCAGGCTGGATTGGATCTGGAAACCGTCATGCAATCGGTAGCGTCCGGTGCAGCCGGCAGCTGGTCGCTGTCGAATCTGGGCACCCGGATCATTGCCAACAACTTCGACCCTGGTTTCTTCGTCGAGCACTTTATCAAGGACATGGGGATCGCGCTGGACGAAGCGAATCGCATGGGACTCTCGTTGCCTGGCCTGGCACTGGCCAAGCAGCTGTACATCGCGCTGCAGGCTCAAGGGCACGGGCGCGATGGCACGCATGCGTTGCAGTTGGCCTTGTGCTCGCTATCAGGTGTGGATTGGAAGAACCGCGGCTGAAGAGGGAGAGTGATTGCAAATTGGGTTTGAGGTTTGAGGTTTGAGGTTTGAGGTTTGAGGTTTGAGGTTTTGCGGCTGCGAACCACGGTAGCCTCAAGTCAATTTGCAGTTTTCAATTCTCAATTTGCAGTTTTCAATCGTAAACGCATCCAAGTGGAACGGTAAAAGCACTCGCTGACGCGTCGCGCTGGTACGAGTCTCCCCCTGTCCCCGTCTCCCCTTCTTACCCACGGCTCGGCAGGAGGCTCGCCCTCCCTTTGCTCCGCCCCTACAGGGCTTTTGTTCATTTGTGCCTTGTGTCCTGGGGCGACGTCCACCTGCGGCGGACTTGCCCCAGGCTGTTTTGCGAAGCACCTTCGGTGCATTGGTTTGAGGTTTTGCGGCTGCGAACCACGGTAGCCTCAAGTCAATTTGCAGTTTTCAATTCTCAATTTGCAGTTTGCAATCGTAAACGCATCCAAGTGGAACAGTAAAAGCACTCGCTGGCGCGTCGTACGGGTACGAGGCTCCCCCTGTCCCCATCTCCCCATCTCCCGTTCTCCGTTCTCCCCTTCTCCCCGTTCTCCCCTTCTCAATCGTCCTCATCGGCAAAAGCATCAAAACCCCGCGCCTGAACGTTGACCAAAAACAGCTTGTGGCGATTTGACAACACTGCGAGCCGTTCTACGGTTGCCTAGTCACCATCCCCGTTTGATCGGTAGGAGTCGCAAACATGAGTGAATCGGCCGCTCAGCTGGAACCCGCCGCCTCCGAGCTGGATCGTCCCAAGAGGATTCTTCTGGTGGATGACGATGCGATCCAGATTGATTGCTTGTCCCACCGGCTCAAGCAGCAGGGGTTTGAAATACTCACCTGCTACCGTGGCCAGGATGCTTTGGCCATTGCTACCGAACAGCACCCGGATCTGATCCTGCTGGACTTGCGCCTGCCGGACATCAATGGGTTCGAAGTCTGCGCTCAATTGAGCGACGCGGCCAAAACGTGTGACATCCCGATCATCATCGTCAGCGCCGTCGAGGGTCCGGATGTCGTCCGCAATACGCGTGCGTCGGGTGGCTTCTATTTTGTGCGCAAGCCGTACGATCCGAACGTGCTGCTGACATTGGTCGAACACACTCTGGGCGGCGGGCTTTAAATCCCGGCCACTCGCCGGATCCAGCCTCATCTGTCTGAGGTTGGAGGTTTGAGGCGACAGGCTTCAGCCGACAGCCGGACAGCGATCGGCATTCAGCCAACAGCGATCAGTATTCAACATTCATTTCCCTGTCCCGCTGCCCCCTCGCCCTGACCGTTTTTTCGCGGTTCGACCGGCCTGCCTCTGCCTTGCGGATGTTGGCGATTCTCTGCTAAACTGAGCGGTTCGTCATTATCCAATCACGTCAACCAGGAGTCAGTGCGTGGGCACTAAGAAGACAGGAAAAGGACGCCGCAAGATCGGCCGAAAGAAGCGCCGTATGCGAGCTAAGATCCGACATCGCAAGAAATAGCCTCCAGCCGGCGTGACCCATTGCTCTGTTTGCCGGGCTCTGGCTGCTGGTCACGCTGCATGACCACTTGATCCTCTGCCGCAGCGCGTTCAAGGTAGTCATGTTCAGGCTGCCTCTTTTGCCAGCCGGTACCCTTTCTGCTACCGGCGTCCAGGGAGACGGTTCTGTAGAGCGTTGAACAGTTCGTTATCAACGCGCTCCGATGAACGCGCGGATCCCATCGGCAGCGCTCGTCGCCTGAGGTCATTGACGTGTCGGCGTCGCGACAGACACCTGATCGCTCGACTTTGCGCACTCGCCGCGATGCCCGACAACGCCCCACATTGACCGGCCTGGGGTTCATCAGCCCCTGGTTGTTGGGTTTCCTGCTATTCACCGCCTACCCGTTCGTTGCTTCCCTGTACTGGAGTCTCTGTCGCTACGACTTACTGACGCCGCCAGAGTACGTGGGGCTTGAGAACTACCAGCGGCTGTGGGACGAGCTGAAAACGGGAGATCGTTTCGCCCAGGCGCTATGGAATACAACGTATTACGCGCTCGTTTCGGTCCCCTTGTCCGTGTTGCTGGGACTGGTGTTGGCGATGATGCTCTCCTGGAAAATCCGTGGTCGAGCCGCGTATCGCACACTGATCTACCTGCCCACCGTCGTACCCGTGGTCGCCGCCTCGATTCTGTGGATGTGGCTGCTGGATCCTGAACAAGGCCTGGTCAACCACCTGTTGGCACAAGTCGGTGTGCCGGCTCAAAACTGGTTTCACGGCGTGGGCGAAGCTGCCAACCCGATCCGCTGGTGGCGCGGCGGCAATGGACTGGGATCCAAAGATGCCCTGGTACTGATGAGCTTGTGGGGGATCGGCAATGTGATGGTGATCTACCTGGCCGCCATCGGCGATGTCCCGCAGTCGCTGCATGAGGCAGCCGCATTGGATGGAGCGGGCCGGATCAAGCGGGTCTGGCACGTGACGCTCCCAATGCTCTCGCCGGTCATCTTCTTCAACTTGTTAATGGGGCTGATTCAATCAGTGCAAGCCTTCACGCAGGTCTACATCACCAGTGAGGGAACCGGTGCGCCGGCCGGTGCGTCGCTGTTGATCTCATTGCATCTGCTGTTGTCGGGTTATCAGGACTTGGAAATGGGGTACGCGTCGGCCATCGCCTGGATCTTCTTTGTGATCCTGTTGTTGATGACCATTGGCCTGTTTCGCTGGGCACGACAGTGGGTGCACTACCGGGGGATGGTGGCGTGATGACCTGGAGGACATTGCTGGGAAGTGTTGCCGTCATTGCGCTGGTGATCTGGTTGATCGCATCCCGACCTCAACCACAACCAATCCCGGAAGGCCGCGAGGAAGTGGTGTTCTGGCACTTCTGGGGCGGCGCCGATGGGGAAGTCGTCGAGAGTGTGGTGCAGCGTTTCAACGAAAGTCAGGATCAGTACTTTGTGCGGGCCGTGGCGATGCCAGGCAATAACCTGGATCTGAAGATCTTTCTCTCGGTGACGGGAGGAGATCCGCCCGATTTGATCAACCAGGACGACCCGATCGTGGCCGACTGGGCTCACCGCCAGGCCCTGATGCCGTTGGACCGCGTCGCGACCGACGACGAACTTGAACAACTGGACGACTGGCTGGTACCCGCGGCGCAACGATTGGGAAAAGTGGATGGCCGTTACTACGCGCTGTGCAACGGCTTGGATATTCGCGCCCTGTATTACAACCGTACCGAGATGTTGCGTCTGGGACTGCAGCCTCCACGCGACTTAAATCAACTGGATGCCGTCGCTTCCGCCGCCACGCAACGTGACGAGAACGGGCGTGTTGTTCGCTTCGGCTACTTACCCGACAACCGACGTTTGTGGGCCTGGGGAGTCGTATTCGGTGGGGATTTCTTTGATCCCCAACGGCAACAGGTCACACTGACTTCCCCAGGTATCGTGGCGGCTCTGGAGTGGATGAAGTCTTATCGTGATCGGTACGGTGCGGACACGGTTGCCGCCTTTCGCCAAGGCGATCAGTCTCTCCCCGGCAAAACGTTTCCCTTGCTGGCAGATCGCTATTTGATGGTGATGGATGGTCAATGGCGAGTTCGTGATATCCAGCAGTTCCAGCAACGTCAGCGCGAGATGGGCCAGCCGGTCACCGAATTTGGTTTGGTAGCACTTCCGCCTCCGCCAGGCGGTCGAAAAGACGCCGGTTGGGTCAACGGAAATTTCTTCGTCATTCCCGAAAACGCATCATGCGCCCAAGGCGCCTGGGCGTTCATGAAATTCTGGAGCGGTTTTGGCCACGAAGCCGAAGCCGCATTGACTTGTGCGGAAGGTGGCTGGATACCGGTTTCGGACCGAGTCACGCAGCAGCCGGAGTTCCAATCGTTTCTGGATGCCAATCCGCTGTTTACCGAGTTCGTACGATTGGCGGCGAGTGAGGATCAGCTGCCAACTCCGGTCGTCGCGGGTGCACCGCGCTTGTATCGCGAGGTTAATGATGCGGCGGCGTCTGTGATGTACGAGACGCCGGCGCCGGATGTCGAGCCGCTGTTGCAGCGCGCCGAGCGCCGCTTGAATCAACACTTGAAACGCGCCGCTGACAAACGCATGGAGGACGATTCATGATCGATCGACCTCCTCGCTGGGCCCATTTGGCATTGCTGATTGCGGTCGCGATCTTCGCCGGACCGATGCTGTGGATGCTGTTCTCATCCTTCAAATCGCCGGAGGAGCTGACCGCGAATCCCCACGATCTGTTACCAAGCGAGTGGCGTGCCGAAAACTATCCCGAAGCCATTCAGGCGATGCCGTTCTGGGTTTATCTCCGCAATACCGTGCTGCTGGTCATCGGCAGCGTTGTCGGGAGCGTACTTTCGTGCTCGCTGGTCGCTTATGGTCTGGCTCGATTACGTTGGCGAGGTCGACGTTTAGCATTTGCGGTGGTGATCGCGACGATGTTGTTGCCGTGGCATGTGACCATGATTCCGCGGTTCGTGCTGCTGCGAGAACTGGGGCTGTATAATTCGCTGGGAGCCATCATTCTGCCGACCTTTTTCGGCGATGCCTTCTTCATTTTTCTGCTGCGGCAGTTCTTCTTGACGATTCCGGAGGAGCTAAGCGAAGCGGCTCGCGTGGATGGCCTGAGTGAATGGGGCATCTTCTGGCGAATCATCATGCCGCTCAGTCGACCGGCGATCGCGACCGTAGCCCTGTTTCAGGCGGTGGCAACCTGGAACGACTTTGGTGGGCCCCTGCTTTATTTGAACGACCGAAACAAGTTCCCGCTCGCATATGGGTTGGAGCAGTTTGTGAGTGCCTATTCCGACCAGACCCATTATTTGCTGGCTGCTTCGGTGCTGTTCACTTTGCCGATTGTAATTCTATTTCTGTTCGCACAACGGCGTTTCCTTCAGGGAATCACGCTGACGGGCCTTAAATAAGCGTTGCAAACACGTTCCTGGCGGGTGTGCGGTTCTGGTCGTTTGACGCGCACTACAATTAAGTGATTCAGTCCGTTACTGCGCGCGGGGGCGTCATGAAACCAGTCCGATTCAAGGGCCTCGACCGGAACATTCAGATTGAACGCAACGATTGTGGCGTTCCGCACATCCGATCTGAATCCTGGTTGGATGCGCTCTTCGGCCTGGGGCTGATGCACACGATGGATCGCGGTACTCAGCTGCTGTTCGCGCGCAGCGTGGCGATGGGGCGTGCGTGCGAGGAAATCGCAGATACGGCGGAGCTGGCGGAAACGGATCGCTTCTTTCGGCGCATTGGCCTGTATTACGACACGCTCGAAGAGTACGAGAAATTCGATCCGGGGATCCAGCAACAGCTGGAGGCTTATTGTGCGGGCGTGAATTTCGCCTTGAAGCGCGGCGGACGCACGTTCCCGATGTGGGCCACCGGTTTTCAGCCGGGCGACTGGGATCCACCGTCGGTGGTGCTCATCGGCAAGCTGCTCAGCTTCGGCGGACTGGCGATCAGCCAGATTCAAAACGAGCGACTGCTGGTCGAATTGATTCACGCCGGGGTGAACGAGCAGGCCTTACGCGAACTGTTTGGCAACCGCCTGGATCAGATCGATTTCGAATTGATTCAGCAGGTGCACATCGCCAATAACCTCTCCAACGATGCACTCGAGCTTTTGACGGATCTTCCGCGGCTGGCAGGCAGCAATGCCTGGGCCGTCGCGCCGGAACGCTCCCAAACTGGACATGCTTTGCTGGCGTCAGATCCTCATCTGGAAATCAATCGACTGCCGGCGATCTGGTACGAAGCTGTGCTCCACTGGGACGCGAACTACGTGCTGGGCGCCACCTTGCCGGGTTGCCCCTTGTTCGCCGTGGCGCGAACTGCGGATCTGGCCTGGGGAGTCACCTACATGAAGGGTGACACATCCGATTTCTTTATCGAGGACTGCCGTTTGTCCGCGGAGGACCGCTGGCAGTATCGCCGCGAAAAAGAATGGCTTGACTTCGACGTCCGCGAAGAACGCATTCAACATAAACAGGGCGACGAAGAAGTCGTGCGCATATTCAGTAACGAGCAGGGCATCCTGGAGAGCGATCCTGCCGAATTTGGGCCAGGCTACCATCTGTCGCTGGCCTGGTCTGGAACTTACGAAGGCAACGGCAAAGCGATTGGCACGTGGCTTGAGGTGTTGGGATCGGCCAATGTGCGTGAGGCGATGCACTACGCGGCGCTGTGTCCGCAGCCGACTTTATGCTGGGTGTTTGCCGACCGCGAAGGCCACATTGGTCGTCAAAGTTGTGGTCGCTTCCCGATTCGTGGTAACGGGCATGTGGGGCTGGCACCCATTCCGGCCTGGGACCCCAGGAACCATTGGCAAGGGTTTCGAGACCAATCGGATCTGCCCAGCGAATACGACCCACCCTGTGGTTTCGTTGCCACGGCCAACGAAGAACAGAATCCACCTCACCTGCCACGCTTTGTCACTCAACCATTGCCCGACTATCGACTGCGGCGGATCGTCGAGCGGTTGTCTGAATTGGATCAGGCAAGCATTGATGACATGCAGCAGCTGCAATACGACTTCATCAGCGTCCGCGCTCGAGATCTGCTGGACATCTTTCTGCCGCACGTACCCGATGGTCCGACCAAGGATGTACTCAAGGACTGGAATGGGTCGTACCATCCCAAGGACGAGGTGGCCGGACTATTCTTGTCATTCTACCGTAACGTGCTTACCGAAGTCCTTGGTCATGAGCACGGGATTGGCTGGCGGCGAATGGTTTACCTCTGTTCGCGCGCCGGTTTCTCGTTGATGGTGATCACGGCCGCCGATCGACTGTTGATGAAAGACGATTCGATATGGTGGAAAGGACGCGACAAGGGCGAGTTGATTCGGCGAGCGTTCGAGGCCATCGATCCCCAATCGCCGGTGCCCTGGAGTACGATCAACAACTTCCACTTCACCGATCGATTCTTCGGTAATCATCAAGTGGGACGGATGCTGGGTTATAAGTCGCGCGTGTTCCCCATGCCGGGAAATCACGCCACCGTATTCCAGGGTCACGTGCTGCAAACTGCCACACGTGAAGCGACATTCGCGCCCTCGTACCATTTCGTGACCGATTTGGGATCCGACGAGGCGTGGACGAACTTGCCCGGCGGACCCAGCGAAAACCGATTTTCACGGTATTACAAGAGTGACGTATCGCGTTGGGCAACCGGTGAATACAAACAGCTGTCGGTCTCCGAACCGGCACTGACCTGAGGAGGGCTGAATACTGAGTACTGAATGTTGAGTTAAGAACTGAGCAAACAGCAATCAGCACTCAGCAGACAGCAGTCAGCAAACAGCAGTCAGTCTTTAGCATTCAATCATTTGCCCCGGAGGGGCAATCCGATGGTAGCCAGGGGTGAAAGGAGCCGGAGGCGACTGCAACCCCTGGTAACGGCGTCACGAAACGATACACCCCGGAGGGGTGTTCGCACGCTCTGTCGATCGACGGATCGCCTCAGTCTGCAGCATTCACTATTCACTATTCAGTCTTCACTACTCGATCTTCAGCTTCTGCCACTCGAACTTATCACCTGGTCGATAGATTCGGCGGGAAATCTTCTTGCTTCCGTTGCTGGTGATGACGGTCACGACTTTGTTTCCCAGGACTTCGGCCTTGCCGGCACGTACCAGGATCGCGGTCTCTTCATCGATTCCGATCCCCGTGACGTCCTGGCGTTGTCGGATCACACCTTCAAGTCGCTGGTCCCGCTTGCGCTGACGAAAGTGTTGGTCGATGACCGCTCCCGGCACCAGGTCGAAGCCTTCGCTGACCCGGGCTTCGGTTTTGCCGCCGGCAATCATCACCCGTGATTGAATCGCCGCTCCGGCAGATGTTCCACCCACGACACCGCCGCGACGCATGACCTCGAGCACCTGTTTCTCGACCTTCGTCCCCAGGTAGGCGTCGGCGATTCGTTGCTGCTGACCGCCACCGAACCAGACAGCAGTGGCACTTGCCAATGGACGTACAAACTCGTCGCTGTCGGCCAGCTTGCGATCCCGTGTGTGCAACACTTCCACGCGGCCTATGCCACGGTCGAGCCAGAACGCTTTGGTGGCTGCAAGGGTTTTCTCGTCAGTGCGTGACGACGCGGTCGGGATCACGACCAACACCCCCTGTTTTTCACCGGCGAGTTTCACGAATTGTTCGATGACTTTCGCCGGGATGCGTCCGCCGCCCACGGCGATCGTCGTGCCTTGAGGTTCGGTAGTTGCGGTCGATACCGTCGCCAGCACTAACGTGAGAAGTTGAAGCATAGTGAGTGGCTCGAGGTTTGAGGTTTGAGCGGGGCTCTGTCCCCTGTCAGCTGTTCGCTGTTACCTATTATCTGCCGACACTTTATCAGCTCATCGCCCCGAATTCGAACCTGCCAATCTCAGCTGCGTCGGGCGGTGCGATTGCCTACGCGTGAGCTATTTTTGAAGGTGAGTTCCACTCTGCCTTGACCATGAGTACGGGAGGATAACGGGGCAACCTGTTCAGTTTGTAATGGATACGACCATTGGAGCACTCGGTCAGTTTGTAGCGGATGCGCGCAGCCTGTATACGCTGCCGGCCGTGGCCACTCAGGTACTGGAATTGACCAACGAACCGAAGGTGGATGCGACAGCGCTCAAGAACTGTATCGAGAAAGATCCGGCGCTCACGGTCAAACTGCTGCGAGTCGTCAACAGTTCGTTGTTTGGTATGAGTCGCGAAGTGGCCGATCTGCAGCAGGCGATCAGTCTGTTGGGCGTCAAGCCCCTTAAGATGCTCGTGCTGGGTTTCTGTCTGCCGCGCGAGCTGTTTACAGGTGTCGAAGCCGAAGTGCTTCGCCAGTACTGGACGAATTCACTGATCAAAGCCGTTGCCGCCCGAGAACTGAGTATCCTCTCGGAGTCGGGGCAGGACGATGAAGCCTTTGTCTGCGGATTGCTGCAAGACTTAGGCATGTTGGTATTGATCCAGAAACTCAATACTTCCTACATCGAATTCCTGCAGCGCGTCGACCAGGAAGACGCTGAACTGGTGGATGAAGAAATGGCGACGATTGGCTTCGATCACGCCGAACTGTCCGCCAAGCTGCTTGACTATTGGAAGCTTCCGCAAACGATCGTCCGCGGCATTAACCGTGTCGAGTCGGATGCCGATTACGGCGAGCGAGATGCACGCCTGCGCAGCATTGTGGACATGGCTGAGCTGTTGACTCAATTGCTGACCAGGAACCGTGGCCGCTATCTACAACAGCTGATTCATTTGGCCGAAGAAAAGATCGGGTTCTCGATCGATCAGATTCGCGGGCTGGTCGACCTGCTGGAAGAAAAAGTCCCACCGCTGGCGGATGTATTTTCAATTACCTGGGATCAGGAAGCTTATCTGGAAACGGTCGTCGCTGCCCATCAGCTGCTGTCTCAGCTGAATGAGGGCGGGATCTCCGAGAACCTTGGCCCCACGGCCGTACTTTCGGACTCGACCGAGTCAGCCGCGCTGCAAAAGAGCGTCGACCACTATTTGCGAGCCGTGACACCGCAGGAAGCTCGCGAGCAACAGGACGAGGAGGAGGCCGATACCGCGATAGCACCACAGTACGACGAAGTAGCGGTTTCCTTGGACGAGCCTGGATTGTTGGGGAAAGTGGAAACGGCGATTGGCCGTTGCCGCCGTCAGCGACTGTCGTTATCTCTGCTGTTAATTCAAATCGAAAACTTCGAGGATCTCTTGATGGTTTGCGGACCGCAAAAGTCCGTGCGGTTGATTCGCGAGTTGCGAGGCGATCTGCAGAGCTTTTGCGGATCCTCGTTGCCGGTGGTGATGTCCAGCGATTCGGTAATGGCCGTGATCATGTCGGACTGTGACCGAGAATCGGCCGTGGAACTTGCGCGCGACGTGTTGCAGGAATCGACACTCTGGCAGGACGAGGCACCGCTGAGCTACATCCTGAGTGTTGGCGTGGCCACGCTTGCGATGCCCCCGCGTAATTTTCCCGCTCAAGATCTTATCGACGCGGCCGAACGCTGCCTGTATGCGGCCAGCACCGCCGGCGGTCGAGTGGTGAAGAGCATCGATCTGTAGCTACAGGCGACAGGCAACAGGTAACAGGCGACAGCCTCACACCTCAAACCTCAAACCTGATTGCTGTCAGCTGTTACCTGTTACCTGTTACCTGTTACCTCACACCTCTCTTCAGTCGCCGCGACACGACAATCGTGACCCATGCCGGCACCGCCATCGAAATGGCCATCGCTACCGGCAACCACAGATCTTCCTTGGCATACGAACCAAAGGCGGCACACGCCACGGCCAC
>CAJHYY010000753.1_pt1 | contig 20422 bp, 16 predicted proteins | sample 9198861 | NCBI WGS metagenome assembly CAJHYY01 (sample SAMEA7708377, study PRJEB35096) | sediment metagenome | biome: marine neritic benthic zone biome [ENVO:01000025]; feature: sediment [ENVO:00002007]; material: shallow marine sediment [ENVO:03000034] sea grass bed [ENVO_01000059] ... | reverse complement strand
TTGAAATAGAACACCACCAGCTCGATTTCATCCTCTTCCTCTTTGCCACTGAAATGAAACTGGGCGGCACGCATCGAGGAAGATGGTTGTTCCTTCTTCCAATCCGAGGGCAGCCGCAACTTGATATTCTTGACAGCGAATTCCTTCGCTTCCTGTTTGTCATCTTGTGACTGGACGTTGCCAGCCAGTACCAACATTAATACCAAGCCGATCATCCAACGGTGCAAGTGCATTTTTCTTATCTCCGGATTCGTTCGTTTTTCGTTGAAGTTTTTAGGAAGGCAGCAGCCGGCACCGCTCCGTGCCCTCCGCTCCTCTGTGGTAAACAATCACTCGGACTTGCGACGCTGCCGCAGCATCCACTGATACAGATCGGGACTCGCATACGTCGCCGACCACGAATTATGTCCGACGTGCTCAAGCGTCGTGAAGCGAATCAGTTCACCCCCGGCCTGCTTGATCGCATCGACCATATCCTGTGATCTTTTGAGCGGCACGGCTCGATCCCGGTCTCCATGAAACACCCAGATCGGCAGTGATTTCAACTTTTCTGCGTCGGCCGGATCGCCACCACCACAAACCGGAACGACGGCAGCAAACCGTTGTGGGTGGTCGGCTGCCATCCGCCAGGAACCATAGCCGCCCATGCTCAGGCCGGTAAGGTAAACACGGTCCTGGTCCACTTGATGTTTGTCGAGCATCGCGTCCAGCAACTCAACCAGCAGATTCTGCTGCGATTCCCTTGACCAAGAGTCGCTGCGGGGACATTGCGGCGAAACCAGTACGAACGGCAAGTCATCGCCGCGCGCAGCAAAACGTCGAGGGCCCCATTTGGCAACCAGGCTCAATGGGCCATTACTTTCGCCGCGACCGTGCAAAAAGAACACAAACGGCCACTTCTTGTCGGAGGTCGCGTCATATTCTTTTGGCAAGTAGAGCAAATACCCCACCTCGGTTCCGTCGGCCGCTTTGAATACTTGCTCGACCTGTTTGCCGGCGGTCGGTTCTTGCTGCGCATTGGCATGTAAGTTCATGGCCAACACACATCCCAGCGCACAAAACACGAGTTTCCGAAGGTTCATATTGCTCCTCTCGTCGCGCGTTGAAGTCAAATGCATCCGCACGTTCTTCAGCTGGTTTGCGGACGCCGCCCCTGCACGATTGTCGTCGAACCAATGCGCGTCGTAAAGCAACGCGAGGATAATATTGTCTCTGTGTCCCCCGCTTCTCAGTGGTGAGCTATTCATAAACCACAGAGGACACGGGGATTCAGGCCACACGATTCGGCCAACGCCAATGGTATGTCGCTGGCGTTCATCAATCTGGTAGCTCCGTACTGCGTGGGGCGGTTCTCCCGAACCGATCTCTCTGCGAAAATCTGCGCAATCTGCGGTTAGCCGTTTTAGCCGAGTCGTTTTGAACCGCAGATTACGCAGATTTTCGCAGAGTCGCAACGGATAACGCAGCCATGCCAGATGTCGAGTTTTCGTTGGAGAGATACCTTGATCGTGTCCGCCTGGTTCGGCGGCCGCATATCGATGTTGACGGTCTAACTGCGGTCCATCGAGCACAAGCATTCTCTGTACCCTTCGAGAACTTTGATATCCAACTGGGGCGCCCGCTGGATCTTTCTCCAGCGGGCTTGTTCGACAAAATGGTGCTTCGGCCGCGGGGCGGCTACTGCTTCGAACTCAACGGATTGCTGCAGGTCGCGCTGGTGCGACTGGGTTTTAATCTTCGCCGCATCCTGGCTCGCGTACATCTACTTGGCTCACCCTCAGGGAGAACGCATCTGCTGAGTGCCGTCGGATTGGGGGATCGCGAGTGGATTGCAGATGTCGGATTCGGCGCTGGCGGCTTGCGGTCGCCGATCCCGTTGGAACTGGATCGGGAAGATCATCAGGATGGCCGCGTATTCCGTCTGGTTCACTTCCCACCGTTCGGGCGGATGCTGCAACTCAAAGAACAAGGAACCTGGAACAACCTGTATAGCTTCGACGACACCCACGTCTGTGACGCGGACGTTGCCGTGGCGAATCACTTCACCGAGACCAACTCCAAATCGTTCTTCACGTACAGCCGGATCGCCTCGCTGCCTTCGGCCGAAGGTCGAATCGCACTCCAGGATTTCACACTGCGGCAATGGCAGGGAACGCGTTGCGATGAGAGTCGTTTGCCTGCTGACGACAACTACCTTGAGGCATTGCACGACCACTTCGGAATCCAATTGGATGCAAGATACGCAAACCTTCGCTCCATCGATCCGCAAGCCAATGCCGAAGTGGCACGACGCCGCTCGTTCGACGGGGTCAGCGAATAGAAATCCTCTGCGCCCCCTGCTTCTCTGTGGTTAGCCGTAGTGGAACTATCTTTGTTTGCGCACCCATTCCAGGTATTTTGAGATCGGCTGGTGAGCGCGCAGCTTTTCCAGCGAGTTGTAATGACGTCCTAATTCCTTTTCGTCGGGAATCAATCGATGAATGGCTCGATGGCAATCGCGGCACAAAGATGCGGTGTCTGACATCTGCTCGCGCGTGAAGTTCTTCTTGAACCACTTGTTACTGTGACATGTGCGCGGAATCAGATGGTGCTCGGTGGTACCGCTCTTGGTATAGCGACCACACAGCTCACAAGGATGGCCGTCTGCCGATTCCTTCACAACCTGCGACTCACGTTTGTTAGCCACTCGTGAATGGTGCATGAGGATTCACTGATTCGCATCCACCGCATGTTCCCGAGTCGGATACCGCCCACATACTAACGACTATCTGATCTTTCGATCCACCTGACGCGAATGGGCAAGCATGAAGTTCGTACCGGCTAATTGCGAAAATGAGATTCTGGTGCTGACGCAGACCGTATCGCGCGATGCCGCGTGAGGAAGTGCGTGAAGCGGCCGGTGAAATGCGAGAAGCCCTGGCCGACTATTCGGCCGGCCAATTCGGCGTCGTTCGGCACCGCCGATACATCGCGTTTTGCCGACGAACCACGATCGCCGTTACCCCTAGGTGAGTCGCTCACCTCAATGCGTTAGATTAAGTACGTGTTGGGGTGAACGATGCTTAGCCAGGAGGTTGATCGATGGCCAAAGTCGCGATGGTAGGACTCGGATTCGGTGCGGAATTCATTCCGATTTATCAGGCTCATCCGGACGCGGAAATACATGCCATTTGTCAACGTAATGTCGACAACCTGAACAAAATCGGCGATCAATTCGGCATCGGGCAACGCTACACCGACTATGCGGATGTGCTGAAAGATCCGGAAGTCGACTTTGTGCACATCAACAGTCCGATTCCCGATCACGCTTGGATGTCGATGGACGCGCTGCGGGCGGGAAAGCATGTCATGTGCACCGTGCCGATGGCGACGACCGTCGAAGAATGCCAGCAGATTTGCCAACTGGTCAAAGAGACCGGCCTGAAGTACATGATGGCTGAAACCGTGGTCTACAGCCGCGAGTTCCTGTTCATCAAAGAAATGTACGAAAAGGGCGAACTGGGGAAGATCCAGCACCTGGCCGCTTCGCATCCCCAGGATATGGATGGCTGGCCCGATTACTGGGAGCGCATGATTCCCATGCATTACGCGACGCACGTCGTCAGTCCTTGCCTGGGTCTGCTGAATGGCATTGCCGAATACGTGAGTTGCTTTGGTTCAGGTACGGTGCGCGACGACATCGCTGAAAAGTCTGGCAACCGCTTCGCGGTGGAAACCTGCCATATCAAAGTGAAAGACAGCGACGTCACAGCACACATCTGGCGATTCCTGTACGACGTGGCGCGACAATATCGCGAGAGCTTTGACGTTTATGGCACCAAGAAAAGCTTCGAATGGACGTTGGTCGAAAATGAGCCCCATGTGATCCACACCGCGAAGGTTCCCGAACCAGAGATCCCGTCCAAGATCGAAGTGCCCGACTATGCGCATTTGTTGCCGGAACCGATTCAGAAATTCACGCAGACCATCGAGGATGCTGATCACCTGTCGTTCATTCAGGGTGGTGGCCATGGAGGCTCGCACCCCCACATGGTGAACGAATTCTCGCAGGCTCTGAAAGAGGATCGGGACCCCTGGCCTAACGCTGTTCAGTCGGCCAATTGGACGTGTGTGGGAATCTGTGCTCACGAATCCGCTACCAAGGGTGGCGAAATCGTGCGCTTGCCCGAATTCACCCTTGGCTAGCGAGTCTCAGCGTACTCACCGTCTCTGCGGTGCACGTACCGCCGAGTCGACCATATGACTGATCATCCATCCGCCTACCTTTCGCGCGCCATCTACGAACAACTGGGGCCAGGCGGGCTGGCTGCACGAACCAGCGACTCGTGGGATCGGGAAACGGTGCAGCGGGTCATGGATGTTGTTTCCGCCGGACAGCGAGTATTGGATGCCGGGTGCGGCTATGGTCGCATCGCCATTCCACTGGCCTCGGCCGGAATCGAAGTCGTGGGTCTGGATGTGTGTCGCGCGATGCTGGATGAAGCCGCCCAGCAGGCCCGGGAATCGCAGGTCAATATTTCGTGGGTGATGGGAGACCTATGCGCGCTACCGTTTGACGACCATGCGTTCGACGTCGTGCTTTGTCTGTGGCTCACATTCCACGAAGTGCTGCGCGAAGACGAGCAATTAGCCGTGCTGACCGAAATGCGCCGCGTATTGAAACCCGGCGGCATCGCTCTGATCGACGGCCCACCTTACGACACCAAGTCGGAAGCTGAACGACGGCAGGAAGACCCTCAACAGGCACACGGTATGGAACGCGCCGATGCCGCCTACCGCCGATTGCTGGCTGCCGCCGGTGTCGACGACTTCCAGCTATACACCGACGATTGCCCTGGCCGACCGCGGATGTTCCTGAAATTCCGGGTGCCAACCACTGAGAACGGAGCACGCCAGGCTACCGTGCCAGACCGATCAACGTGATCAGGATCACCGACAACAAGGCCACAATAATCGGCGTCGAATACGGCACTCGGCAAGGCGCGTACGTGCCGCAATGCTTGCAAACGTCTTCCAGGATCCAGGTGGTGGTCTTGCAACTGCGGCAAGGAGGATGCAGGAAGTCGTGAAGGCGGACGCGGATGTTTTCCTTCAGATTGCTAAGGCGGATGTTTTCCTTCAGATTGCTCATGAGACCGGTACCTAAAAAGGAATCTGGGACAGAATCGCACCGAATCGCGAAGTGAGCTGCGCTAAGTACTGATTGGGTGCGGGACGAGCGGTAGCTCGAGTTTGGTTGTCGCCATGGGCGACTGCCGGTCTCGGCCGCGGGACTCCCCATCAGGGATGGTTTCGCCTTAGGTCCCTACGAAAAGCATAGCTTACGGCGGGGTCCACCTTTTCCAAACGTGCGGGTTGTAACAGCCCTGTCGACAGTTTTGTGGTACCGCCTGCTTCCCCAGACAATTGTCTCATCTTGCCCCCGGCGATATCCTGGAGGTTATCGACGTAACTCGCTGAGGGGATTTGTTATGCGCCGACAAGCTGCAATTGCTGCTGTCACCCTGGTTGCCACTTGCCTGATCTGCTCGCCAGCCCGATCGCAATTCGGCCGTGGCGAAGAGAAGGTCCAGCGACAACTGGTGCCCGCGCCGCGCGAACTCAAATTGCACTTGGATCGTGCGCGCAAAGCGCTGGAACAATCCAAGTACGACGAGACGTGCGATCATCTCAACGAAATCCTCAAGTCAGATGCTGAGGACTATTTCCTGGAAGCCAAGGACGATGCGTCCAGCTTGAAGGTCGAGGCGGCTCGTTTTGCCCTTCAACTCGAGGGAAAGGCTCGCGAAGCCTATGAACTGCGAATGGGCAGCGAGGCCAACGCGCTGTTGGAAGAAGCCTTGAGGACGATGGACGTCGCCCAGCTGGATTACATTCGCCATCGTTTCGTGGGGACGGATGCCGGCGTCAAAGCGGCGATTGTGGCCGCCCGCGTGATGCGAGACCGGGGTGCTCCGATCTCAGCCGCGATCCGCCTGCAACCGATTGTCGAGCACGGTACGTTCGTGCGGCGATTCGAACCCGAACTCTCGCTGCTGTTGGCCTCCTGTTGGCTCGAGGGTCACGAACGACAGATGGCTCGCGACACCTTGCTGCATCTGCACAAGACGGCTGACCCCAAACTGGTGCGGCTGGGAGACGAAGATGTGGCCTGGTTCCAATCCGATGAACAAGTAGATGAGTGGATGGACCGCTGGCTGCCGGCATCCCGCTTCGACATTCAATTGGCCGAGATTGCCACTCCACCGAAATTCCAATTGGCGTGGAGAATCCGGCACGGTGAACACGAAGACGAAGCCAACCTGATCAAGGCACTCAGTGACAAGTACCGCACGGAAGGCTTGCCGGCCGCGTCCGTGCTGTCGCCGATTACCGACGATGGTTGGGTCGTGGCCCGCTCGACGCGGCGGGTGTTTGGCATGGCCCCCGACGGCGGAAAGCGCATGTGGTCTTATCCTTCGCGTTTGGGCGACGACCTTGACGACGATCTGCTGGTCGTAGGCAAGGACAATCGACGCACCTTGTCGTGGATGGGTCAAAACATTCATCGACGCCTGTGGACCGATCGACTGTACGGTTCGATGTCTTCCGATGGAAAGCGGGTGTATCTGCTGGACCGCCTGGCGATGCCGCAAGTCAAGACCCGGTACTCGTCCATGCAGAACGTGAACCTGCCGCGTCCCTTGCGTTTTCCGTTACCGGATCCCAACCAGAATCGACTGGTGGCGTTGGACTTGAATCGCGAAGGCGCAATCTCCTGGATTGCCGGCGGCGAAGAAACCAGCGACAGCAAACTGGAATCGGTGTTTTTCCTCTCACCCGCCCTGCCGTACCGTGACCAGGTATACGTCCTCGTCGAAATGCAGCAGCAGATCAAGCTGGTGTCATTGGATTGCGCGACGGGGAAAGTCCAGTGGGAACAGACGCTGTTGGCGCTGAACAACAATCCCGTCGGATCGGATGTTGCTCGACGGCTCGAAGGCGCCCGATTGATGCTCAACAACGAGATGCTCGTGTGTTGGACGGCTGCCGACTATTTATTCGGCATCGACTTGCCGGCCCGCAAACTGGCCTGGCAAATCAAACCGGCTGCGGCCAAGAGTAAAGAGAAAACTCAACCGCAGATTGAGATCTTTCCTGAGCCGGAATACTCGACGTACTATCGCAATCAATTCGACGAGTGGAAGAAGTTTCAGGAACAAGCAACGCCTCGAGATCGTTGGATCGATCCAGCGTTGTTGTGCGATGGACGACACTGCATCATTACACCCAGGACCGAGAACACCGTCACTTGTCTCGACCTGTATACGGGCAAGGTTCTGTGGACCAAACCGCGGGGCGACTTTGTGTACGCGGCCTGCATCTACGACCAAAGCGTCTTTCTGGTAGGACGGTACCGCTTGGGCATGCTGCGTCTTGCGGATGGATCACCTGCCTGGTCGGCGGCTCCGTTGGTGGCCATGCCTTCCGTCGGTGCTCCCGCCGGCCGGGGAACCCAGCTGTATCAGTTCTACGTGTTTCCAACGACCGAGGAAGAATTGATCACGGTTGACATGAAGACCGGTCAGACAAGTCGACAGGTATCACAGCACGCCCTGGGCAACATGTCGCGCCGAGGTGAGTTGCTGGTTTCGCAGTCGCCGCTGGAGACCGTGGCGTTTCACCTGGTTCAAGAACCTGAAGCTCAGGCCGATGCCAATCAAGAGCAAGCGCAGGATGATGAAGCGCCGCCCAAGCCGGAGGGCAACGTGGCTGTGGTCGAGCCCCGCATCCAGCAACTGGTCGACCAACTTGGCAGCCCGAAGTTTCAACTTCGCGAACAAGCAGAACAAGAACTGGCCTCGATGGGCGGTGCTGTGGAAACCGCACTTTCCGCGGCAGTCTCGAGCACCGACACCGAGATTCGAATCCGGGCTCGCCGGCTGCTGGAAACGATCAGTCGCTCGGCTCGCAACGAACGGCTGGCAGCGTTTCGCAAGAACGAGGCGGATGCTGATAAACGACTCCCCGGCTGGAATGACTTCAAGGCAAACTACGGCGACTCGGAAGATTCTCGCAACCTGTTCGCCAGCATGTATGAGCAGGAATGGAAGTTGATCGATCTTTCCAGCAATCGCCCGGATCGATTGGCTCAGCGGATGAACACTCGCTGTCAGGAACTGCAGACAGCCATGAGTCAGTTTCGCTACCAACTGTCGATGCCAACGACTGCAACTCTTCTGCATCTGTGTGCCCATAAGAACGTCCGTGACAACACGACCGTCATCAATCACGTTTCCAATTTCTGTTTTCAGAATTCGTTCCGGCAGGGAATGCAAAATGACAAGCAAGGCAAACTGCTGAAGCAGATGATCGCGGAAATGCTGAAGGTTGCCAAAGACAGCGAGAATTACCAATTGGTCAATCTGGGTATGCAGTACGACTTGAAGGAATGCTATCCCATCGCGCGTAAGATCGTGGCCAGCCAGCAGGCCGGCTATGCCAAGGCGTATTCGATGATGGCCGTGGCCCGATACGGTAACGACAAGGACGCCGAACTGTTCGACAAAGCCCTGAAAGATAACTATCAGTGTTCGTCGTATTCGATTAACGGCAAGAGATATATGACCCAGGTACGCGATGTTGCTCTGGTGTGCCTGATCGAACTGGCGGGGAAAGACCCCAAGAAGTTTGGCTTCGATCGACTGCAAAAGAGCAACAACGTGGTGTCCATGCACACTATCGGTTTCGAAGACGACAAGACACGTTCCAAGTCGTTCGATAAATGGACCCAATTCAAGGAAGGTAAATTCGATCCCGACGCGGCTACCGAGGATGAAGAGGGCGAAGGGGACGAAAAAGACAAAAAAGAAAAGGACAAGAAAGCCCCCGCCGCCGAGCCCAATCCTTTCGACAATCCGCCTGTTCTGGAGATTGGGAACCCGTTCGGCTAAACCGGGGCAGATCGTGTTCGGCGGCCAAAAAAACCTTCGACGCCCGCAGAGTTACGGCACGATTTATCTATAATGGGCGGCAGTTCTTCCTGCCTCACGTCCAGCACAACGTGCCATGCCTCGTAGTATTCTCTCCCTCGTCATCGTGATGGCGTGCGCCGCAGTAGCCGCGGCGAACGATCCCGTTGCCTTCAACCAGTCGATTCGCCCCATCCTGGCCGACAAGTGCTTTTCTTGTCATGGCCCGGACGCCAATCAGCGCGAGGCCGAATTGCGACTGGACCAGCGCGAGGACGCGATACGTGATCGCGACGGTTACCGCGTGATCGATCCCGGGAAACCGGATTCAAGCCTATTACTCGAGCGGATCCTGAACACGGGCGACGAACAAATGCCGCCGGCGGATAGCGGCAAGCAGCTGTCGCCCGAAGAGGTTCAACTGATCCGCAATTGGATTCAACAGGGTGCCGAATGGCAGGAACATTGGTCGTTACTCGCGCTTGAGCGCCCCAAAGTACCGCGAGTCCAACAAGCCCCGTGGGTGCGCAATCCGATCGACGCCTTTATCCTCAGTCAATTGGAACAGCGCGGCTTGAAACCCAGTCCGCCAGCCGACCCACTAACTCTGGCTCGACGAATCTCGTTTGACTTAAACGGACTACCACCTTCGCCAAAAGACGTTGCGCAATACTCGGGCGGCACCACACAATCTACTTGGAACGCGTATGCGGACCGCCTGATTGCCTCGCCCCACTTTGGCGAGCGCATGGCCATGTACTGGCTCGATTTGGTGCGCTACGCCGATACACTCGGTTTTCACGGCGACCAGGAGCGAAGCGTCTCGCCCTATCGCGACTACGTGATCGACGCGTTCAATGAGAATCTGCCGTTCGACCGATTCACGCGGGAGAATCTGGCGGGAGATCTGCTGCCTAAGCCAACATTGCAGCAACGCGTGGCCTCGACCTACAACCGTCTGAATCGGGCCTCGGCTGAAGGCGGCGGTCAACCCAAGGAATACCTGGCCAAGTATGCGGCCGATCGCGTGCGCACCACTGGCAATGTGTGGCTGGGAATTACCCTGGGCTGCGCGGAATGCCACGATCATAAATTCGACCCATTCACGACCAAGGACTTTTATAGTTTCGCCGCTTTCTTCGCGGACATCCGTGAGCTGGGGATCGTCAACGGTGCCAATCACCTGGAGCAAATGCCTGTCCCCACGCGTGAGCAACAGCAGCAGATCGCCAAGTTAGAACAGCAGATTCAGGCGGCCGAAAAAGCGCTGTACGCCCGGACGCCGGACCGAGAAAAACTGTTTAGCGACTGGCGCAAGCAGCAAATCGCCCAACGAGCTCGTTGGCGCGCCGTGGAAATCGAATCGTTCGCGTCCAGCACGGCCATCGCAGCAGACGTCAACGACGATCAAGTGGTCACGATTACCAAAGGTCCGAATCCCCTCAAGAACGACTACACCATTCAGGGCCGCGTCCAGCTGGATCAACTTGCCGCGATCCGTCTCGAGACGTTGGCGGATCCGGCATTACCACGGAAGGGTCCTGGTCGTGCCGCCAATGGAAATTACGTCGTCGAACAGCTGATCGTCAAATCGGCAGGAACAGCTGCGAAATGGAAATCGGCTACGGCTTCGTTTTCGCAGAAAGGATATGAAGTCAAGCATCTGGCGGAAGGCAAACCGAGGGGCTGGGCGATCATGCCCCAGATGGGCCGCAATCATCATGCGACGCTCGTGGCCGAATCTCCGGTAATGCTCACCGATGGCCAGCTAACCGTGAAGATCGTGCAGCAACATGGCACACGCCACACGCTGGGCAAGTTCCGCCTGCTGGCGAGCGACCAGGTACCCAGCAGCGAAACTCTGCTTCCGCCCGAGGTGGCAAAGCTGCTGGACTTGGAAACGCCAACCGCCCAGCAACAACAGGAACTCTGGAAAGCTTTCGTACAGCACGCATCCGATCTGGCAGCTGCACGGAAAGACATCGAAAAGCTACGTGCGCAATTAGCCGCTACCCAGAAGGCAATGATTACCACGCTGGTTACCGTCTCCGTGAAACCCAGGCAGATGCGAGTCCTGCCCCGTGGAAACTGGATGGATGACTCGGGCGAGATCGTACTCCCAGCTGTTCCTGGTTCGCTGCCGCAACCAGGTGATACGGGCACGCGGTTGACTCGACTGGATCTGGCTGACTGGCTGACCGATCGCCGCAACCCCTTGGTCGCGCGGACTTTCGTGAATCGCTTGTGGATGCTGTTCTTCGGCAATGGCATCGCGCCCTCGGTCGACGATTTGGGATCGCAAGGTGCCTGGCCGACGCACCCACAACTGCTGGACTGGCTGGCGGTCGAGTTCATTGAAAGCGGTTGGAACGTCAAGCACATCGTCAGGCTGATTGTGAAATCCAACGCGTATCAGCAGTCGTCCAGAGTGAGCAAGCAGTTAAACGAACGTGATCCTTACAATCAGCTGTACGCTCGACAAACACGATGGCGCCTGGACGCTGAAATGGTGCGAGACAACGCCTTGAGCGTCAGTGGTCTGCTGGTTAACAGCGTCGGTGGCAAGAGCGCTCGGCCCTATCAACCCGCAGGTTACTGGGGACAACTCAACTTCCCCAAACGCAAGTACAAGCACGACGACAACCAAAACCAGTACCGTCGCGGTTTGTATACACACTGGCAGAGAACGTTTCTGCACCCCAGCCTGCTCGCATTCGATGCGCCCGCTCGGGAAGAATGCCAGGCCAAGCGGGATCGGTCAAATACTCCACTACAGGCACTCGTACTGCTGAACGACCCCACGTATGTCGAAGCGGCACGCGTGTTCGCACAACGAATCCTCAATGAATCCGGCACCGAAGCTTTTTCGCAGCGGATCGACTGGGCCTACCGACAGATGCTGTCTCGTCCCGCTCGGCCGCGCGAAATCCGTTTGCTGAAACAACTGCATCAACAAAATGTGGAACGTTATCAAGCGCAACCGGAAGATGCACAGAAGCTGCTTGCGGTCGGAATCGCTCCGGTCGATTCAAAACTGAATGCGAGTGAACTTGCCGCATGGGCGGCTACCAGCCGAGCCATGTTCAACCTCCATGAGTTCTTGATGCGGTATTGAGAACGCATAACTAACAGCCGTGCTACTAACTAACCCGAAGCGTAAGCGAGGGAGAGCGGTTTACGAACTTGAAGAACGTCGCCCGCGCTCACGCTACTTTCTACTTGTAACAAACGGCTGCAGCGAATTCCCGACACCCTCGATCAAAGACAACGCGGAGAACCATGATGGACGCCAATCGCAGAAGCTTCCTGCGGCAAACGTCACTGGGTATTGGTTCGTTGGCGTTGACCCACTTTTTGGGTCGCGACCAGCTGGCCGGAGAACGTGTCGACGGCAAATGGCGTGGAGTGATCAATCCACTGCACCACGCTGCCAAAGCCAAGCGCGTGATTCATTTGTGCATGGCCGGAGGGCCCTCTCATCTGGAGACCCTGGATTACAAACCCAAATTGGCCGAGATGGACGGCAAGCCGATGCCGACATCGATGACCCAGGGACAACAGATCGCTCAACTTCAAGGCAAAGAGCTGCGTTGCCTGGCGCCCCAGCATCCGTTCCAAAAGTTTGGTCAAAGTGGCCAGGAAGTCTGTTCGCTGTTCAAACGGATCGGCTCGCTGGCCGACGACATCTGCATCATCCGGTCGATGCACACCGACCAGATCAATCACGATCCGGCGCATACGTTGATGAATACGGGCGCTTCGCTGGCGGGTCGGCCCAGCATGGGGTCCTGGTTGTTGTATGGATTAGGTTGTGAATGCGACGACCTGCCGGGCTACGTCGTGCTCACTTCAGTGGGCAAAGGAGGTCAGGCGCAGCCGATCGCCGCACGCCAATGGCATAGCGGGTTTCTGCCATCACGATTCCAGGGCGTGCAGTTTCACGCTTCGGGCGCGCCGGTGCTGTACCTGAACCGCCCCGACGGCGTGAATCTGGGTCAGCAGCAATCACTGGTCGATACGGTCAACCAGCTGAATCGCGATACGGACGAGATCCAGCAAGATCCCGAGATTGCAACCCGGATTGCGCAGTACGAAATGGCGTTTCGGATGCAAACCAGCGTGCCGAAACTGATGGATCTCGCGGACGAGTCGCCCAAGACGCTCGAGATGTATGGCACCCAAGGCGGCGATGGCACCTATGCCTCGAATTGCCTGTTGGCGCGCCGCCTGCTCGAACGCGGTGTGCGGTTCGTTCAACTGTATCACCGCGCCTGGGACCATCACGGCGGCATCAAAAAGTCGATGGACATTACGGCCAAGGAAGTCGACCAAGCGACAGCCGCCTTGGTGCAGGATCTTAAGCAGCGCGGCATGCTGGAGGATACTCTGGTCATCTGGGGCGGCGAGTTCGGACGCACGCCGATGGCACAAGGATCGGGGCGCGATCACCACATCAAAGGTTTTTCGATTTGGATGGCCGGCGGTGGGATCCAAGGAGGCATCTCGCGCGGGGCGACCGACGACTTAGGTTATGCCGCCGTCAACCACCCCACACATGTGCGCGACTTTCATGCCACGCTTTTGCACCTTTTTGGAATTGACCACCGACGCATGAGCTACCGATTTCAGGGCCTGGATTTTCGATTGACCGGCGTCGAAGAAGCCCATGTTTTAAAGGACATCCTTGCCTGACTCGCCCTTGTCGAAACGCCGCTGAACTCAACCAGAAGCTTGCCTTCGTTTGAGGTTTGCAGCACAATGGTGGTGTGGCACCACTCGCTACTGCTAATGAAAAAGATATCGTCTTTCTGGGGAATCGTTCGTCATTCAAGCTGCGTCACCACATGCTGGTAACGTGGCATAACCGTGAGGTTTAAGTCTGCCGTGAGCCGATCAGATACCCGTATTGGCAACGCGGAGTCTGACACCGTTTGCCTACGTTTTGCTGCGGGACAGACAGTACGCATTGCTGCCGGAGCAATGAAGGGGCTCGTTGGAAAGGTGGTCGACCACCGAACTATTGGACGAATCCTGGTTCAAATTGACGCTGGGATTTGCGTAGAAATCCATCAATACTGCCTAGAAGCGATGCCGGAACAGTCATGATTCACTCCCAGCGAGGCACTCCCTCGTTCTCAAAACAAACGCAGGATTTGTCCGGCTTCGATGGACAAAGGATTGCCGTCGTGATGAAGCACGGCGGACGGAAGATGGTGTGGAAGGGAACGGCGCTGTACACCGAAGACCCGAACATGGGCAAAGTGCTGCGCATCTCGATCGAAAGCAAGGAAGCCGGCGACCCGGTGATCGTGATTGCCGAGAAGGAATGGAGTGGCCGGATCATTCCCGACTTGGAACATGGCTGCAAGTTCTGCCTGATTTGCAGCTGACCGAGGCGCCTCTGCGTTCCTCCGTGACTCTGTGGTTTTTCAGAGTTCACTGAGCGCCCCAATTGGGCTTAATTCTTCTAAAAACTTTTTGTCGACCTGGGATTGGCTAATTAGTTCTTGATGAGACGAGAACAACCGTACGGCGACGCGGCCGGCGGCAGCCATCCTTTCCGTTGAGCGATGTTTTCCCCACGGCTGCCGTCGGCTTCTTTTATGCGCTCCTGCGTTACTAACACTCAGAATCGTGTTATTTCGCGCAGCGAGCGATCCCGATGTAAATCGGGAGGATCGCGATTCGGCGCTGGACGAGCCGTAGGTTGTATTTGGTTGTGGCCCCCGGCCCGAGACGCCGCCGTGTGTCTCTGCTTCCCTGTGGTTTCCATACCGTGCGGGAATGCGCAGTTTCAATCGCCGAAACCATCTGTCGCTCCATAGATCGCTTCTTACGACTTACCGGTGGAATGTGTACATTGGAACCACCGGCCGATATGTCGAGCGTCAGATATTTGGAGGTTTGAGAATGAACTGGTTGCCCAAGAGCCGCGTGGTCGTGCCCGTTGACTTTTCCGAGGTTTCACTGGACGCGATCAATACGGCTCTCTCGCTGGTGGATGATCCGGCGAACGTCTACGTCGTTCATGTCATTCCTGACCTCCAGGTCGCCGATCCGGGAGTTGTCTGGCAAACGATTGACGATGAGAGTCGCCGAAAGCACGCGACCGACGCCGTCCGCGAACGGCTGGCGGATCATCCAGCGATCCAGGTGATGATCGAGATTGGCGATCCGGGGCACCGCATCCCTGATCTGGCCAATGAACTCAGTGCCGATTTGATCGTGCTGACATCACATGGTCGTTCCGGACTGGAACGTGTCTTGCTGGGATCCGTCGCCGAACGGATTCTTCGCCATTGCGAATGCCCGGTGTTAGTGCTGAAACGCACGTAGATGTAACCGAAGCTTTCTTCGCTCTTCTGCTGAGCGGGCACATCGCAAGCAACGTTTTGGTGACCGCAGCGGCGAATTACGAGAGACAGAATGGGACCAGCGGGACTTCGAATCGGTATCGTGTCCACACGGCTTGCGGGTACTGATGGTGTATCTCTCGAGTCGGCGAAATGGGCCGAGGTGTTTACGGAGCTTGGTCATACCTGCTTTTACTTCGCGGGTGAATGCGACCGCCCCGCCGAACGGTCGCGCATTGTGCCTGAGGCGCACTTCACGCACTCAGACGTTCAGCTCATCAATCAAGACATTTTCGATGGGAATGTGATCCGTTCGCCGGAGACCTCGGCCTTAACCCATCAACTGCAGCAGCAGCTGAAGAAAGAGCTCCGCCAGTTTGTCGAAGATTTTGACATCCAGTTGCTGAAGATCGAAAACGCGCTTTCCCTGCCCATGAACATCCCCTTGGGATTAGCGCTCACCGAATTCATTGCCGAAACCAATCTGCCGACCATCGCGCACCACCACGACTTTGTTTGGGAGCGTTCGCGGTTTGCCATCAATGGAGCCGAAGACCTGCTGCACGCGGCTTTTCCGCCGTCCATGACATCGATCTGCCACGTGGTGATCAACACGCATGCCGCCACCGAACTGGCACGCCGCACCGGGATGCGTTCCACCGTGATTCCCAACGTGATGGACTTTGAGAATCCACCGGGAGAGAACGGCAACATTCAGGCGGTGCGCGATGAGTTGGGAATGGAAGCAGGCGAAACTCTCTTGTTGCAGCCGACCCGTGTCGTACCACGGAAATGCATCGAAAGGTCGGTGGAATTAGCTCAGCGTCTGGGAATGCCCAACCGACTGGTCATTTCACACTCGGCCGGCGACGAAGGGATCGCCTACCAGGAGTATTTGATGGATTACGCCGATGCGCTAGGCGTTTCGATCAACTTCGCCGGGGACCTGTTTTGCCATGAAGACGATCCGGGAGTGGAAAAAGGGCAGTTCACGCTGTCGGACGCTTATCAATGTGCCGACCTGGTAACGTACCCGTCGCGCGTTGAAGGCTTTGGCAACGCGTTTCTCGAAGCCATCTATTATCGCCGACCCGTGCTGATTGGCGGATACGACATCTTTCGCGTTGACATTGAACCCAAGGGCTTCGAGGTGATTGTCATCGACGAACACGTGACGCCGTCCACAATCAGCGCCGTCCGCGCCGCCCTCACCGACGAAACGCGCACGCGCGAAGCCGCAGAACACAATTTCCAACTCGGCAAACAGCATTACTCCTATGCCAGCTTACGGACCCGGCTGCATATGCTTCTGGAACAATACCGAGCCCGACGTTCGTTTGGCGGGACATAGTGCTGATCTCTCCCCGCCCTCTGCTCCTCGGTGGTTTACTTTAGTCCGACTCGACCTGGACTGCGGGTAGTCGCGAACCGGTCATTTCCAACAGCTGCAGGCGAGTTGCGCTTAAACGTTCGGCTAGAACCATGGCAGCGCGATTCATGAAACTGAAACCGAAGGCGGCGTTCTTGTTGCAAAGTTCCAGTACGTCGCGACCGTTAAGTGCCAGGGCCTTCGTGTGAGTGAGTGTGCGGGCTGTATCCGAGAGCCTCGGTCGGCCCACGATTGGCGACCATCCCATTAACTCCCCATCACCAACCTGCATCAGCTGACGACAGCCAACGTGTGGTTCGCAAATCACCAGCGAGACCTTGCCGCTGACGATGACGTAGATGTCCTCGGCCTTGTCATGCTCGTGAAAGATGGCGCACCGCGCCGGGAATTCGACTGGTCGAGCCAGTTCGGCCAATTGTTCGAGATGGCTATCATCGAATCCACTGAAGAAGTCGACACTTCGTAAGGTTTCTAACACCGTTGAATCACTCATATTGTTTTCTCCTCCGCGAATGTTTGGCCCGAATGATCAGTCTCACCGGTATCGGTTGAATGAATGTCCACTGCTCACTGCTGGTCCGCAACCTCAACTTGGTCAACGATTTTCGCGACGTCATTAAGGTTCTGGACGGCAGTCAATGTTACTTGTTTCAGGTAATAGCTCGGCAAGCATCCCGCTATTGTCAGCACTCCCTCGTCAAAGCTGCAAGTGAGTGATCGAATCGGTCGATAGGGACTCTTGCTCAATATTTCGGCGGCGACCTCTGACGGAGATCTGTGCTGGGCCGACATGGTGTTATCCTTCACTTGTCATGATGAATAGCGGCTGCCGCTCAAACGTCTCGTATTGGGGTCGCAAGCGCTCCGGGTTGTAGTACTTGGATACGTCCACAACTTTCTTCACTCCCGAAATCGCTTCGATCGGCACGTTGTCGTACACACCGTTGCGAAGGCTGACCAAGCGTCCAGAGGTCCCCTGCAGGACCAGATCCAACGCCAGGTTGCCAAAGGCCATGGGCACGATGGAATCGATTGCATCCGGCTCGCCACAGCGGACCAGATACCCCAGTCGTTGGTTGACGACGTTGACACGATGACCGTTGTTAACCATGGGAGACCGGTCTTTGAGCTGCTGAGCGACACGATCGCCGATGCCGCCTAACTTACGATGACCATACTGGTCGCGTTCGGCGCCTTCGAACGACATGTCCTGATCCCCGGCGATGACTGCACCCTCGGAAACCAGTACCACAGCGTAGTTGCTGGGATGGCGCCGTCGGTCTTCGCATAGCAGTTCACACAAGTGATCCATTTCGAAGGGGTATTCAGGAATCGCGCATCGATCGGCGGCACCCGCCATCGTCGGCAGCAATGCCGTGAAACCGGCGTACCGGCCGAACACCTCGATCACCAGGAAGCGTTCATGCGACCCCGCGGCTGTCCGCAACTTGTGCGTCAATTCGATCGTGCGCGTAACGCAGGTACTGAACCCAACGCAGTAGTCCGTCCCCGGGACGTCGTTGTCCATCGTCTTGGGAATGGCAACGACATTCATGCCTTCTTCATGCAGGCGTTGCCCATAGCTCAACGTGTCGTCACCACCGATGGGAATTAAGAAATCGACGTTCAAGAATTCGAGGTTCTTGAGTACTGTGGCAGTGACATCATTGACGTCTGCTTCGTAGGTCCCGCGAAGATGCGGTGGAACCACGGCGCGTGGCAAGTGGCTGGGTCGCGTTCTGGAACTGTGCAGGAACGTTCCCCCCGTCCTCCCGGCGCGGTCCACGATTTCCTCGGTTAAGGTGATGAAGTTTTCTGAATTGTCGGCCTCATGATCCGGAATCAGGTCGACCAATCCCGCCCATCCACGGCGAATTCCGACGACTTGGTACCCTTCGCGCAACGCCCGAAACGTGACCGCGCGAATCGCCGGGTTCAGTCCGGGTACGTCACCTCCGCCAGTCAAGATTCCTATCGTACCCTTACGCGTGTTCATCGATGCTTCCTCCCCCTGGTGCGTTTCGCTGAGATCGTCAACACGATCCGTTCGACGAACTACCTTGCAAAACGCGTGCCCCGGCGATGGCACGTGCGTTGGATTCCCGACACGGCGCTGCGAGTGCTGAAATGATGTGAATCCAAGGCAAAAAAAGGGCCGTGATGAATCGGCCGTCTGCGGTGAGATCCCATTCAGTTCGCAGAATGAGCACGGTAAGGCGAGCGAATTCGCACAGGGATTTGCACGGCGGGTCTTGAAGTTGCACTGCCTCCAAATGGATCGGACGTAGAGGCAAAGACTTACGCCTGTGCTATTGGCATCCACACCCGCCGCCCTGCCCTGGTACTCTATTCCTGCAGAAGAGCTTGCAGGTGTGCGTCCACACAATCGCTTAACGCTCCCGGGTTGTAGCCTCCCTCCAATACGCTCACCAACGCACCACCTGCGTATTCGTCGGCAACTTTCAGCACCGTTTGAGTCAGTGTTGTAAAGTCTTCGGTTACCAAACCCAACGAACCGATCGGATCATCCCGGTGCGCATCGAAACCAGCGGAGACGATTACCAGCTGCGGCTGAATCTTGCTGGCCAGCGAAAATAATGCCCGCTCGAACTCAGCGAAATAGTCCTCTCGCGACGTTCCATACGCAATCGGCAAGTTGACAATCGTCCCCAGTCCCTGCCCTGCCCCGGTCTCTTCGGCGGCCCCAGTACCCGGGTAGAAGGGGAAGCGGTGGATGGAAAGGAACCCCACTTGTTCGTCTTCCCAAAAGGCGTCCTGGGTGCCATTTCCATGGTGCACATCCCAATCGACGATCAACACTCGGTCTACACCCATTTCCCGAGTGGCGATGCGAGCCCCCAGCGCCACATTATTGAATAGACAAAAGCCCATCACATTTTGGGGTCGCGCATGATGCCCGGGGGGACGTACCAGACAGAAAGCCCGTTTATCATCGCCGTCGATCACGCGGGCCACGGCGTCACCCACCGCTCCGGCCGCCGAACACGCCACTTCGAATGATCGCGGGCAAACGTACGTATCCTGCTCGATCCAGCCACCGCCCGCTTCCACGAAGGCTCGGCATCGCCGGACATAATCCGCATCATGCACCAACGCCAGGCGTTCCGCCGAAATGGGCTCCCACGTTGGTCGGCGGCACATCGCATCCAAACCAACCCATTGCAAATGCTTGGTGACGGCCTCCAATCGAGCTGGACTTTCCGGATGATTCCCCGTTTGGTGCTCTTGGAAAAGATGGTCGTAGTAAAACAAGGTCATCAAGGATCTCGAAATCTGTTGAGGGTTCAGGCCTTCGCCGATGAAGTGCTTGGAAGCAATCTTAACGACAAACTGCCTGTTCAGCTTCCATCCATCCGCCTCGTCGCAATCACCACGTCGCTGCCGCGGCGTTGCAACGAGAAACCGGCATTCTCGAAAGTCGACAGCATCCCACGGTTGTGAGGCTCGGTTTCACCGAACACCTCGACCAAGCCCCATTGTTCGGCAATTCGCAGGCAGGCGTCGATGATCAACGACCCTACACCCTTGCGCTGCCACGCGTCAGGTACCAGGACGGCGAATTCGGCGCGCGTGCGGTCGGCATCACACAACAGGTGGCCCACGCCCGCGAAACGACGCGTTTGTTCCTCTTCTAGTTCGACCACCATCGCCAGCTCGCGGTCGTAATCCATGAAGCAAAACCGCGTCGCCATCTCGTGGCTCATTTC
>CAJHYY010001124.1_pt1 | contig 21595 bp, 16 predicted proteins | sample 9198861 | NCBI WGS metagenome assembly CAJHYY01 (sample SAMEA7708377, study PRJEB35096) | sediment metagenome | biome: marine neritic benthic zone biome [ENVO:01000025]; feature: sediment [ENVO:00002007]; material: shallow marine sediment [ENVO:03000034] sea grass bed [ENVO_01000059] ... | reverse complement strand
TTCTGCCAAATCTGGTTCCAGACGCGAGCTCCGGCCAGCAACACGATGCTAAACACCCAGGCTAAAACCATCGCCGCTTTCGCGAAGGACAGCCGGCCGTCGTAGACGTTAAAGAACAACACCGCGCTGATGTAGACCAGATAGCTGAACGAAACAGCTTGGATCACGACCAGAACCTTGTAGCGGCTCTGATAGGTCTCACCTCGCGTGTAAAAACCAGTCACGTAGAAGACGAACAAACACAGCGCCGTCAAAGGAAAAGCGGTCGTGAGGTACCAACTCTGGTACAGCGTCAACAACTCGCTCGTTGTGCCCTCCAGCCCCTCGAAGAAAACCACAAAATAGAAGCGGGCCGCCAACGCCAGCAGTATCGCGACCTGGAGCAAGATCACGTCGGCGATCATGCGAATCAGAGCGCCAGAAGTTAATCGAAGCTGACTGAAGCGGAGCACGCTTGAAAAACCTAACAAATGCGAGTGTTTTATCTTGAACAGAGAACCTGTTCCGTTGGGACTAGCCGTCGATGACGAGCATCATTGCCCCATTGTACACAACCCAACAGCGGCAATATCCAATACGCGCACCCCACCCCCGACGGTTCACCAGGGCCCCCGCGGGTTCAAAACACTTGACGTCGCAACAGTGCCCGGGGAGATCGACGCTCATAGCAAGTATCAGTCCAGCATATCAAATGGGCAATTGCGCGTAAGCTTTACCACGACGGGAATCGTCGCAACGGTCGTGATTTCAAGAAATATCAGAATGAAATATGCAACTTGAGTACTTCGTAACGATTCTCGCGTTTCTAGTTTGAGAGTTCAAAAATGGGCGACTGATCCAGGGGCAATGGACTCTCACTGGGCAATGAGGGGCAATGGGTCAAGCGTTGACGCCGGGGCAAGGGTCAAAGACTCAGGTGTCGACTAGCACAAAGGAAGGACAACTTCTGTTGCCGAATGTCGGGCCATCTGCTGTTCAGCGGATCGCTACGACGAGCGATGTACACGGATCCGGTCCATCAAGTGGCTCGCATCCTAGCGGAATATTCTTCCGCAATTACGTCGCTTGCCCTGTCACCTTTACTACTTGGCTAACAACATGTGAGCCCGTGAGATATCGGGTACGGAGGTGGTCGTCATGTCAATCGCCCCACAAAGTGTGTCACATTCGTCCGTGTCGGCGAATCCTGGAGCGACTGTGTCGTCGAACGATCGTTCTTTTCATCGTATTTCCGAGGTCCGTCGGCAGCAGGGTGTTTCGCTGCGGAGCGTGGCCCGACAACTAGGAAGCACCACGTCGATCGTACGCGAACAGGAAAAGTCGTCGACCGATCTTCGAATCAGCGACCTGTTGAAATGGCAAAAGGCGCTGGATGTCCCGCTGGCCGACCTGATAGATGATCCCGGCCATCCTTTATCTCCTCCGGTGATGGAACGAGCTCGACTGGTTCGATTAATGAAAACGGTCGCGGCGATCGAGGAGCAGACGGAATCGGATGGCTTGAAACGATTGGCCAGCCTGATGCGTGACCAACTGATTGAGATTATGCCGGAGTTATCGGAAGTCAGCGCCTGGCACACCGTTGGGCAGCGACGGAGCCTCAACGAGTTCGGCCGAGTTGTGGAACGTCGCCTCCGAGACGACTTTTTCTCCGTATATCGCGAAGACTAGTGAGGCTTGTGGCCTAAGGTCGGAGGGCTTGAGTCGTCCTCCGCCAAAGGCTTCTCGCCTCGGTCCCACCCAAGGCTCAACCGACGTGGTCTAGGCCGTGCGTCCTAGGCCTCCGGTCTCACACCATCAGCCTTGATTCCGGGCGACAAAGCTCCTGCGGCTTTGCGCGACTTCCCGGCAGGCCTTGCCGAGCACGGCCAAGGCCTGCCGTATTTTCAGCTACTGCTCCGCGGAGCATTGGGCCCTGATCTCCCAGGCTCGCCCTGGGCGAATCGGAGCTCTTGGCACTTCTCGATTTACGCGGGATAATTAAGGGTACGGCGTCGTTTTCTCGACACGAGTTTCGCCGGTCCAATTATGTCTCGCGTTGTCACCTCACCCCCGAGCGGCGGCCTCCTTCCGGACGGTTCCAGTCCTGGCGGATGGTGGCACGACGTTGAAGACGGCCGGATCGAATGTGACCTATGCCCCCGGCGCTGCAATCTCAAGCCGGGCGATCGCGGCTTTTGCTTTGTGCGCGAGAATCGCGACGGCCAGATGCTGCTGACGACCTATGGGCGAAGCACCGGTTTCTGTGTCGATCCGATCGAAAAGAAACCGCTCAATCACTTCTTCCCGGGCACCAGCGTGCTGTCTTTTGGAACGGCCGGCTGCAATCTCGGCTGTAAGTTCTGCCAGAACTGGTCGATTTCCAAATCTCGGGAGATTCGCCAATTGAGCGAAGCGGCAACGCCCGAGACGATTGCCGAAGCCGCGGCGGCTCTGCAGTGCCGCAGCGTCGCTTTCACTTACAACGATCCTGTGATCTGGGCCGAATACGCCATCGACACGGCCAAGGTCTGCCGACAGCATGGGATCAAGACCGTCGCCGTCACGGCCGGCTATATCACGGAGCAGGCCCGCCGGCCGTTCTTCGATTGGATCGACGCGGCCAACGTTGATTTGAAGGCCTTCACCGAGGAATTCTACCAGCGTCAAACGCTTTCGCACCTGCAGCCGGTGCTCGATACATTGGCGTGGCTGAAACAGGAAACGGACGTGTGGTTCGAAATCACGAATCTTGTCATCCCGGATGCCAACGACGAGGACGACGAATTTCGACGTATGTGCGACTGGATCCTGGCAAATGTCGGAGACTCCGTGCCGCTGCACTTCACCGCTTTCCATCCCGATTTTCGCATGAAAGACCGGGGCGCAACCCCCCCGGAAACACTGCTGCGCGCTTACGATCTAGCCCGTACGGCCGGGATCCGATATGTCTACGTCGGTAACGTCAACGATCTCCAGCATCAAAGTACCTACTGCCCTGGTTGTGGTCAGGTAGTAATCGAGCGAGATTGGTATCAGCTGGGGCGATACCAACTGGTCAATAACAAATGCTCGCACTGTGCAGCCACGGTTGCCGGCCATTTCGACGAGCGACCGGGGCAATGGGGCCGGCGTCGGCTGCCTGTGCGGATTGCGGATTTTTGCCAAGGCGGCACTCAGGACAATTCGACACGGCGGAATTCTGGAAACCAACGAGCCTCCAGTGGCGGAGTTGCTGCGATGAGTCAATCGGACCCAACAGGCGATCAGACGAATGACGACGTGAGATGTCCGGAACTGTCCAAGTCGCAGGAAAAAGCAGCTTTGCGGGCCGCCAGCGAAATGGTGCTCGCCGCCGTTCAAAATCGCCGGCCGACGCTGTCAGATCCAACGATTGCCGACGCGGCCGACAAACCCGTCTTCGGCTGCTTCGTTTCCATCAAGCGGAAAGGTCGGCTGCGTGGCTGTTGCGGTTTCCTTGGGCGACGCGTGCCGCTGCTGGCCGCGATTCAGGAATCGGCGACAACCTCGGCCGTCGGTGACGTGCGAATGCCCAGCGTTTCGTTAGCTGAGCTGCCCTTTTTGGATTTCGAGGTCTGGCTGCTGCATGACCAAAAAGCGATTCAGTCGCAGGGTGAAGCGAGGCTGAAGGAGGTGACCATTGGCAAACATGGTCTGCAAATCCAACGTGGCGATGCACGCGGATTGCTGCTGCCAGGCGTAGCCGAAGATCACAATTTGGACGCCGACGGATTCTTGCAACAGGTGTGCTTGAAAGCAGGGCTGCCCCCCACCGCCTGGAAAGAAGACGATGTGTTGCTCGCCAGCTTTGAAGGATACCGCATCGATGGTCCCTTCGATGGGGAAGTTGCTGATTCATCTGCCAAGGCACCCGCGTTGCGTTTTACTCAGGACGATATCGATAAACTAACGCTCTTTTGTCGCGACAACATCTGGTCAATCTCGCGTGGAGCCGTTCCGAACTATTACCTGCCCGGCGTTGCAGATGGCTCCGTTCAAGCAATCAACCTCCTGGCCTGGATCAATGACCCTGCTGACGCGATGCAATTGGCCAAGCTAACGATGCGAGGATCCGTTCCGGTCCAAGCCACGCTGCAGCAGATGTGTCAGACGATTGGCGATCAGATGCGGTCGGACAACTTGATGATGCCCCGCCCCGAGGCAGTCCAGATTGCGTTGGGTGTACTTTATGACCCGGCGATGCACGGCAGCGTGGCCGATCCCGATCTCGACGGAGTCGACCCGCAATACCGCGCGTTGTTGGTCAGCCAGAAACCCAAATCGGCCTGGATCTTTGACCCCACGATGTCCGCTTCCGAACTGCTCGGCGAGGCCGCGCAGCAAGCCGAGATCACGCTGCCCGAGGTTGCTTGGATCACAAGCTTTGTCGCGCAGACAAGTGAGTCGCCGATGTCGGTCGTGAATATTCCCCGGCCTCACGCCGGAGCTCGCGACCGCCCGGCCGCCGTTGCGGGTCGGTTTTACCCAGACGATCCGGCTGAACTGGAACGTAAGGTCGATGAACTCACCCCGACCGACACGGTGAAGAAGGGGAAGTATCGGGCTGCCTTGGTGCCCCACGCCGGTTTCATGTTCTCCGGTCGGATTGCAGCGGACGTGTTGCGCCGAGTCGAGATTCCTTCAACGGTGATCGTGATCGGGCCAAAGCATACGGCACTCGGCGTCGACTGGGCCATCGCTCCGCACCAGAATTGGTTGATACCCGGGCACTCGATTCCCTCCGATCCGGAGTTGGCGAAGCAATTGTCCGAGAGCATCGAGGGGCTTCAGTTAGACGCGGCGGCGCATCAACGCGAACATGCGATTGAGGTCGAGTTACCATTTCTTGCACGCTTCGCCCCGCACGCGAAAGTCATTGGCATTGCGATTGGACAGGCCAATCTCCAGCGCTGCCAGACATTTGCCACCGGGTTATCGCAAGTGCTGGCCGATCGCATCGACGACACTCTGCTGGTCATTTCCAGCGACATGAACCACTTTGCCAACGATGCAGAAAACCGACGAGTCGATGCGATGGCCATCGAGGCGATGGAGCAAAAGGACCCAACCAAGCTCTATCGCACCGTGCGTGACAACAACATCAGCATGTGTGGTATGCTTCCTGCCTGCATGATTCTGCAGTGTTTGCAACAGATGAATTTGTTGACTCAAGCAGAAAAGGTCAACTACGGAACCAGTGCCGATACGACAGGCGATACATCGCGCGTCGTTGGCTACGCAGGGATGTTGTTTCGCTAAGATGCCACACTCCGTTACGGGCAAACAACCCAATTCGAAAATGTGCTTGGTGTGCGGATTGAAGAACCAATCCGGGCTGCAGGCTTCTTTCTACGAACTCGACAGCGACCAACTGGTAGCCATCTTTTCTCCGGCCGAGCATCACCAGGGTTACCCCGATCGTCTGCATGGAGGTGTGGCCGCGACCGTGCTGGATGAAACCATCGGCCGCGCGATCCGCTTGCGACACGGCGACCAACTGTGGGGTGTCACGATCGAGCTGCGAACTCGCTTCCGTGCTCCCATTCCGCTCGACAAACCGCTGCGTGTCGTGGGACGCATTACCCGCGAAACGCGTCGCCACTTCGAAGGCACAGGGGAATTACTGCTTGACAGCGGGAAAGTCGCTGCCGAAGGCCACGGCCGCTATCTGAAGATGCCGATCGACAGCATTTCCGAGTTCGACTACCAAACCCAGGAGTGGAATGTAAATCGGTCACCAGACGACCCCACGGAAATCGAGCTTGAAAAGGGCTAAGATTGATGCAGCGATTCTTTGGCGCGGTTTGCTTTACGCCGGAAAAGCTGCGACGTCACGCCTTTTTGAAGCGAACGTCCCTCCAGACAAAGTCGCCACCTTTAGCTCGGCGCTAAACAACCTTTAACTTGGTTGAGAACTTCGCCGTGGCAGGGTACCCTAATTTGAATAGGGCGTTCTCTCCCCCGGTGCTATAGCTATAACAATTCAGAGCGCCAACCATCGTTGGCATTCAATGTGCGCCTGAGGTTCAGGCATCTTGACTCAATTGCGAACCGTAAGGGATTCCATTATGAAACTCCTGGTCACCGCAACGACATCCTTGGTGATGTTGTGTGTAGCCGATCACGCTATTGCTCAATGGCGTTCCGGCTATGGCTGGCAACCCAAAGCGGCGACGGTCGGCGAGAGCCGCGCGCGAGGTGTCGCGGACATCATTCGATCCGCAGGCGAAACGAACTTGCGGAATTCAGAAGCTGCGATCAACTACCAGGAAGCCCGATCGGCTGACCTGGACAACCGGCTCAAGTGGGCTGAGACCTATTTCGCGCGGCGTCAGGTCAACAAGCAATACCGCGACGCGAACCGGCGACCGCCGCCAACCGAAGAGCAATTGTTTCGACGGGCTCAGGCCGCTCGCCCACGTCGTTTAAGCCCCACGCAATTCGATCCTGTTTCGGGCAAGGTCAACTGGCCCATGCTGTTGAACGACAACCGTTTCGCCGCCGAACGTCAGCAGCTCGAACCGTTGTTCGCCAAACTCGCGCAAGATGGTCGATTGAGCCTCGATGATGTGAACGAAGTCCAACGGCTCGGAGATAGTATTCAGGCGACGCTGCGTAAGTTGATCCGCGATGTCCCCGCGAGCGACTACATGGCCGCTGATCGTTTCATGCGGAGCCTACTCTTCGAGGCGCAACAGGTGTCGGGCTAAAGCGAATCGACTTCGACGAAATTCTGATTTACTACCGGAGATAAGACATGCCTCGCTGGAAGGTGCTTACGAGTGTCGCAACCGTTTCGCTTCTGATGTCATCCATCGCATCAGTTCAAGCTCAGTCGGTTGAGGAATACATCCAGGCCTTGAAGTCGAACGATGCGGCCGCGCAGGTCCAAGCGGCACGCGCCCTGGGCACGATGGGAGGCGAGGCCGCGTCAGCGGTTGGCGCGCTGGTGGACGCGTTGGAATCGGACGAAACGGAGCTGGCATCAGCCGCGGCTTTGGCTCTGGCCGCCATCGGTCCCGAGGCTCGGGAGGCCGTTGCTACCCTCGTCAACGAGCTGAAAGATGCCGATGCGGGCGTACGGGCTCGCGCTGCCTATGCCTTGGGAAAGATTACTGACTCGAGCGACTCCACCACTGTCACGGCCCTGATTGGCACGGCGCTTGACGAAGATTTGACCGTGCGTCGGGCCGTTCGCGATGCCTTGCGGGCGATCAAAGCACCACGCGAAAAGACGATGGATCTGTGGGTCCAAACCCTCAAGAACGCCGACCCCCAGCTGGTGATGCCCGCGCTACTGACGCTGGCCGAGTTGGGACCGGAAGCCGTCGAGATTGTGCGTGACGTGCTCAAGCATGAGGAGGCTTGTTATTGGGGCACTTTAGTCGCGGCCGAACTGGGGCCCGATGCCAAGCAGCTGACTCCTGACTTGGTGGATGTGCTGAAACATGAAGCCCCCGAATGTCGCATGCATGCTCTGTTTGCTCTGGGTGAAATCGGCCCAGGTGCCAAGAGTGCGGCTGCAAGCGTTGCCACCTTGCTGGAAACCGAGGAGCTTGAGAGCGTCAAATACGCCGCCGCCTACGCCCTCTCGGAAATCGACAGCTCCGACGAGACAAAAAGTGTTCTCGCCAAACTGCTCGATTCCGGCGACGTCGGCTTGGCCTGCATTGCGGCTCGCGGACTGTTGCGGATAGATCGCGGGGGAGCGAACGACGAAAAAGCCGAAAAGGCAGTCATTGCCGCGCTGAATGCGAAGGACGAAGACATTCGGCATCTGGCCGTTCGGACCTTGGCTGAATCGGTTCCAGAAGAAAAGCCCGCCAGCCCCGCAATTGTCGATGCCTTCGTCGCTGCGATGGAAGATGCCGATCCCGTCGTGATCGAAGAAGTGATCGCCGCCCTTGCCGCACAAGGCCAACACGTCGTGGGACCAATTTCCCGCGGTCTGGCGAACGACAAGCTTCGCCCCATCGCGGTGCAAGTTGCCAGGCGGATGGGACCCGAGGCGAAAGCAGCCGTACCGGCGTTGATCGAAGCCATGGATGCAACGGAGGACGATCCATTACTCCGACGTGAGATTCATTTCGCTTTAGCTGCAATCGGTCCTGATGCTGCCGCCGCGGTGCCCAAGCTGACGCAGGCATTGAGCGACGAGATTCCCGAAATCCGCTATAGCGCTTGCTACGCACTGGGAGGAATCGGGCCCAGCGCCGAATCATGTGTGCAAGCGATCTCGAAGCTCTACCGCAGCGACCAGGAAGACGTCTTCCAAAAACTCTCCTGCCTTTGGGCACTCGTCCACATTTATCCGGACAACGAGAGGATTCAAAAGCGGGCGATCCCGGTGTTCACGGAAGCCCTGAGCGACTCTCGAGAACACGTGCGAGCCGAAGTCGCCAGCGCTTTGGGTGACATCGGCCCCGCAGCCGAGTCAGCCCTGCCGGCACTGCGCGAGGCGACGAAAGACGAATTCGTCGAAGTTCGTGAGGCGGCCAAAGCGGCCATCGAGAAGATCTCGAAGTAGCTCAAGGCCGGAGATGGGTCGAAGACCGGCGCCCCCGCAGGCCCCGGTCAGATATTCCCACCGCTACGTTCGCCCCCGGACCCACTGAACCCGAACTTGCCTCGAAACGCCGGGCAGGGCTACTCTTTTGCGAAGCACAACACATCGGCTAAAATCCATGGGTCGTGTGAGACCGATCTGACGTCCACACAAACCTCAGGGTTGAGCGAGAAGGTGCGTCATGCTGACCATTCGATTCGGCCGCAGTGACAGACGATTCTGTGATGCCATCCCCCGCCGATCCTTTCTTCAAATCGGTGGCCTGGCAGTCGGTGGACTCACCCTTCCATCGCTCTTGGAGGCTGAGGCCGCCCAGGGAATCGGCCAATCGAATAAATCGATCATCATGATCTACTTGCCTGGCGGTCCACCCCATCAGGACATGTTTGACCTGAAGACCGAAGCCCCGGTTGAAATTCGAGGTGAGTTCCAGCCGATCAAGACTTCGGTACCGGGAATTGAGATCTGCGAGCTCATGCCGCAGATCGCTCAACGGATGCATCGGCTGGCGATCATTCGATCGGTCGTGGGAGCCAAGGATCGGCACGAATCCTTTCAGTGCTTGACGGGCCGACTGAAAGCCCGTCAGCCGGCGGGCGGTTGGCCTGAGCTTGGAGCGGTTCTCTCCAAGCTGCGTGGTCCCCGCGACATTTCCGTGCCGCCGTTCGTGGGGCTATCTCCCCGCATGCAGCACCGTCCCTACAACAACGGCTATGCAGGCTTCCTGGGACCGGCCCACGCCGCGTTTCAACCGAACGGCGATCGGCGGGAGGACCTGGTGTTAGGGGAAGTCTCAGTCGACCGCTTGACCAATCGACGGCAACTTCTGGGCAGACTCGACGCTCTGCGACGACGGGCCGATCACTCACCGTTGGTCGTGGGGGCCAGCGAACTGCAGCAACAGGCGCTGGGCGTTCTGACCTCGAACAAGTTGGCCGACGCGCTGGACCTGGAAAAGGAAGACGCGGCGATTCGCGAGCGATATGGTACGGGAACCGACCAAGTGCAAGGCGACGCGGCGCCTCGGCTCAACCAGCAATTCCTGATGGCTCGACGACTTGTCGAAGCGGGAGTTCGCTGCGTCACACTCAGCTACAGCTTCTGGGATTGGCACGGCAGCAACTTCCGACGCGGGCGTGAGAACATGCCAGACCTGGATCAAGCCGTTTCCGCGCTGATCGACGATCTCTACGAGCGAGGCCTGCAGCAGGATGTCACCGTGATCGTTTACGGCGAATTTGGACGTACGCCGCGGATCAATAAGAACGCCGGTCGAGATCATTGGCCCAACGTGTCTTGCGCGTTGTTGGCCGGCGGCGGCATGCGAATGGGGCAGGCGATCGGAAGCACGGATCGCATCGGCGCCGAAGCAGCTGACCGCCCCGTTCACTTCCAAGAAATCTTCGCGACGCTCTATCACAATCTAGGCATCTCTCGACACACGACGATCCTGGATCTGAATGGCCGACCACGCTATCTGGTCGAAGGCACCTACGAGGCGCTGCCTGAGTTGGTGTGAGTGCCGCTGAGACGGAACGAATACAAATCAGACGAGTGGCAACAGAGTGGCGCCGATCATCGTCACGACCAGCCCGACGATGCCCATGATCGTCAACGCCACGGACAGCGTACGCAAGGCTTCGGATTCCGTCATTCCACTCATCCGAGTCACGACCCAGAAGCCACTGTCGTTCATCCAGGGAATGGGCTTCGAGCCACAGCCAATCGCCAACGCGACATAGACGGCGTTGAACGGCAGATCGATGTTGGCCACCAGCGGAGCCACGATCCCGACCGAAGTAATCATGGCCACCGTAGCCGATCCTTGGGCAATGCGGACGACGGACGTGATCGCAAAGGCCACCAACAGCAAGGTCACACCGCCTTCGGCCAGTGGAAATCGATACTCAATCGCCGGCGCGATGCCAGTCTGTCGCAGTACCTGGCCAAAGGCGCCACCTGCCGCCGTGATGAGGATAATACTTCCCGCGCTGAGCAGGGCTTCCTGGACCGATTGAGCAACGTTGGTGTCAGGCGCGGGGAAACGAACGAGCATCAGCAAGGCGATTACCGCGGCCGTCGCCAGCGCAATGTTCTTGTCGCCCAGGAAATTCACCCAACTGACGATCCCGGCAGGTATCTCATAGCTAGGCTGCGCCATACCCAAGAGCGTCTTGGCTGACAGCAAGACGACCGGTAACACAATCGGAGTCAGCGAAAGCAGGAGATTGGGGCGACGTCGATCGACCGGTCCGCTATCCTGCTCGCCCCCGGGAAGATCGCGCAACGGTACAACCCAACGACGGTTCGCCCAAACCGCGTAGAGATAGCCAAACACAACGCAGATCGATCCCACGACGCTGCCGGCGATGATCATCAGGCCCAGGTTCACGTCTAACTCACCGGCAACAAAGAGCGGTCCCGGCGTGGGGGGAACCAGCGAGTGGGCCATGGTTGCGCCCACGACAATCGAGAGCACATACAGCAGATAGTTTTCACGAGTACGCATCCACATAGCCCGGGCCAGCGGCAGCAACAAATAGAACACGGTGTCGAAGAACACCGGAATGCCGACGATGAATCCACTGGCGGAAAAAGCGAGGGGCGTTTTGCGGTCCCCTAACGCGTTTCTCATCGAAAAAACAATGCGTTCTGCCGCTCCACTATCCAGTAGGCACTTGCCGATGATGGCCGCCATGGCGATCAGGATGCCAATTTTGGTGCAGGTCGCTCCAAAACCCTGGGCAATGCGCGCACCAACGGACTGTTTGCTGACACTTGTCGCCGCTTTCACGTCGCGCAAGTCAACGAAGCGATCACCCTCCTGAATCCCGTCAGATCTATCGACGACGACCTTCAAGCTTGCTTCCGATGTTTCCACGGACTGCACCCTGACCTCAGTAACCTGTGTGAGTCGGCCCTGTTCCGATCGGAACACAAGATACGGTCCCGGCGCGATCGAAATCCCGCGGGCTGATTTTAGAAAGACCGTCTGTTGATCGTCGGTCGAGAGGATCTTCGCCGATCGGGACCGCATCTCGTTTTCCATGACGACTGCTTGCGGAGTTAACAGCGCGACAACGAGGGCACCGGCGCAAAGTGCAAGGAAGGCATGTAATCTCAACCAGAGAACGCTCGCGATGACGACAGCCATGCCGACAAACAAAATGAAGATGGGGTCCATAGTCAAAGGCCTCGATCGAACGGAGGTTCATGCGTAGCGCTGAGCGATCATGGTACAATCCGCTTCACGCAATCGCGAGCAAGTAACGGAAGATTGGAAGCATCATGCCTGAACCCAACCGCCTTTCCCCCGATCAACTGCGAAGTCACCGATGGTTCGGCCCCGACGATTTACGCTCGTTCGGCCACCGGTCTCGACTGAAGGGCATGGGTTACGCCGATGAAGACTATCTCGGCAAACCGGTCATCGCGGTGTTGAACACGTGGAGCGAACTGAACACGTGCCATTCGCACCTGCGAGAGCGAGCGGAGGAAATCAAACGCGGCATTTGGCAAGCTGGCGGGTTTCCGGTGGAAGTGCCGGTCATGTCGTTGGGCGAAATGTTGATGAAACCAACGACCATGCTCTATCGCAACCTGTTGGCGATGGAAACCGAAGAAGTCCTCCGTTGTCACCCCATCGATGGCGCTGTGCTGATGGGTGGCTGTGACAAGACGACACCCGCGTTGTTGATGGGTGCGATCACCATGAATCTGCCCGCCATCTACTTCCCCGCTGGCCCGATGCTCAAGGCACGGTGGCGGGACCAAACCTTGGGCAGCGGCAGCGATGTGTGGAAGTATTGGGCCGAACGCTGTGCGGGAAATCTGTGTGAGGATGCGTGGTGTGAGATCGAAAACAGCATCGCTCGATCGGCCGGAACCTGCATGACGATGGGGACCGCCTCCACCATGGCGTCGATCGCCGAGGCGCTGGGATTGGTGCTGCCAAACGGTTCCTCGATCCCCGCCGTCCTGGCCGACCACTGTCGCCTGGCCACGGCAACCGGACGTCGTATTGTGCAGATGGTCTGGGAAGACCTCAAGCCTCAGGACATCGTGACGCGGGCATCGCTAGAAAATGCCATCGTGACGGACATGGCCGTCAGCGGCTCGACTAACGCCATCGTCCATCTGCTGGCCATTGCCCGACGCGCCGGAGTCGACATGACCATGGATGATTTCGAAGAATTCTCACAGTCGACGCCGGTGATTGCCAACCTACGTCCGGCCGGACAATACCTGATGGAAGACTTCTATAATGCCGGTGGCTTGAAAGCTCTGCTTTGGCAAATTCGCGACTTGCTGAACCTGGACTGTCTCACCATCACCGGCAAATCCCTGGGACAGAATATTCAGGACAGCGAGGTCATCGACGCCGAAGTCATTCTCCCGCGCGACAAACCGCTGGCGGAATCGGGCGGAACTTATGTGCTTCGTGGCAACCTGGCCCCCAACGGTTGCGTGATCAAACCCGCCGCTGCCGATCCCAGACTGCGGCAACATCGTGGACCGGCAATCGTTTTCGAGGACTACCCAGATCTAAAGCGTCGGCTGAATGACGAATCGTTGCCCGTCACCGCCGATTCCGTGCTGGTGCTCAAGAGTGCTGGCCCCTTGGGCGGCCCCGGATTCCCAGAATGGGGCATGCTGCCCATCCCCAATAAACTACTCCAACAGGGCGTTCGCGACATGGTGCGTATCTCCGATGCGCGAATGAGCGGAACGAGCTACGGTACGTGTATTCTGCATGTCTCCCCCGAATCCCACGTGGGCGGACCTCTGGCCTTCGTGCAAGACGGTGATTTCATCGAGTTGGACGTCGACCAACGTCGCTTGCATCTGGATGTGAGCGATCAGGAGCTCACACGTCGCCGTCAAGCATGGGTTCCTCCCGCGCCCCGATACGAACGCGGCTACGGTCAACTGTTCGCCAAACATGTCACGCAAGCGCATGAAGGCTGCGACTTCGACTTCCTCCAGCAGCGACACCGCACATCGGATCCAGAGATTCATTAAGGTCTCCGCTTCTCTGGGAGGCCGAGTGGTTTCTGGGCTGTTTCTGGTCTCAACTTGGCAGCGCTCTCACGCCGCATCGTTTAGTAGTTCTGCGTCGCGCGCTGCACCTCGTTCCAACTTCCCTGGTGCATCGTTCATCCTTTCCGACTAACCGGAACTTTCGGTACGTCCAAGATGGCTTTTCAACTCCGAGCGAGCGCGGCCGATAATGGTCTTGTAATCCGCACGACACGGTGGACCTTGGGAGATCAATATGAGCCACACTCGCTTATTTCGATGGACTGCACCTTGGCTACTCATCATGGCTCTATCGATTCACGCCGCTGCCAATGAACGGATTGATGTGAAGTGGCAGACCGACTTTGCACAAGCTCAACAGTCGCGGATCGACACCGGATTACCCATGATCGTCTTTCTTACCATGGACGGCTGTGTGCATTGCGAACGCATGGTTTTGACGACCTACAAAGATGGTTCGGTCCAGGATCAGATTCGCAGCAACTTTGTGCCCGCCGTGATTAATGCCTCACACCAGGAGACTCTGGCCTCGCACTTCCGCGTCCGCATGTATCCAACGACGGTCTTGGTCAGTCCCGACAACCGAATCGTTGATAAGATCGAGGGATACGTGCCGCCCAGGGAACTCCAGCGGCGACTGAATGTAATTCGGCGCCTCTATGCGGAGCTGAAAAGCATCGAGACCCGCTAAGAGTAAGAAAAAGTGCGCTAAAGCTTTGGTGCCGGCCTGCATCCCATCTCCCTCAGCTCATCTTTTTTGGTTGCGCCTCCCAAATTTTGACTCGCGCTGTTCCCATCTGTTAAATTCAGCAGTGGGGCAGGCGATCAAACGTCTTATCTTCGGGAGGCAGAGGCATGTATCGGAACAGAAGCCCTCACTTTGGCGTGCGCATCCTTCGCTTAGGACTGATCTTTTCGTCCGCACTGTGCCTATCCGTCGGGCCCCCTCGCGAGGCGTTGGCAGCCAACGGACGCGTTGATGACGAAGCACAGCGTCGAGCCAGACAACTCGCGGAAACGGGAGTGCACTTCGATCTCGAAGGCGCCACCAGCTACGCCAGCTACGCCTGGCGATCCGCGTTACGCGAAGATCCCAACTGCGAACTCGCCCGATGGCGACTTGGGTTTGTGCGGTCCGATCGTGGCTGGATCAATGCCGCCGAGCTGGACAACGACGGTGGAAAATCGGCGACGCTGAAGCGTTACCAACAACGACGTGCCGCTTCCATGGACGGTGCACAGCGAGAGCTCGCCTTGGCGCGTTGGTGCCGCGGCAAATCGATGCCTGATCGCGCAGAAATCCACTACCGACGTGTGCTGGGCAATGCGCAATCGCCTCAGGAACTCCGAACGATCGCGATCCGCGAACTGGGTTTACGCCCCTACGGTGGAGAGCTGCTGTCGGAAGATCAAGTCTTCCGGCTGCAACAGCTGCACCGCCGCGCTCAACTCGACCTCCAGTTTTGGACGGGAAAGCTGCGGCAGCCCATTCGACAAATCGAACGTGGACGACGCAAGGTTCGATTGGAGGCCATCAGCAAATTGCGGACGATCGAAGACCCAGCGGCAATTCCCGCAATCGAATTGCTGCTCTCGGGTCGCAGTGACAAACTCGCTTCCGAGGCGGTGGGGATCATTTCCGCGATCGACCATCCGGACGCATCGGCGTCCCTGGCCAGACATTCCGTCGCGTCACAATGGCCAAGTGTCCGAGAAGAAGCCACCTTCCAACTGCGAAAACGTTCGCTTCACGACTTCATTCCCACGTTATTGACTGGACTTCGCACACCGATCCGCTCCGTATTCCAAATCACGCCGGGTGCCGAGGGTCGCATTCTGCACGAACACGTTTTCTTCCAGGAGGGGCAGGACGAGAATCGCCAGCTGACCGTCCAGAACGTAGCGGTTGCTGCGCCGCAAAATGATCAGGACGCCGGCCAAGGAGCGATCCAAGAACTGACGCGTGTGAAGGCACGAGCCCAAGCGGTAGAAGCCAATGTCGCTCAGCAAAATGCCATGGCCGAGCAGCAAAACGAGCGGATTTACGAGGTTCTACAGACCACGACGGGCGAGGAACTGCTTTCTGAGCCATCAGTTTGGTGGGATTGGTGGAAGAACTACAACGAGTTCGAGCTGCCATCGACGAAGCCGACGCGAACTTTTTCGCAGAACTTCACTTACGCCTACCTACCACAAGCACGCACGTGTGAGTGCTTTCCGGCAGGCACACTGGTTTGGACCGAGCGCGGCAAGGTTGCTATCGAGACGATCCGGGTCGGTGACCGGGTCCTTTCTCAACAGCCGGAAACCGGCGAATTGGATTTCAAAGTCGTCAGAACAGTGACCCGTCGCGAAGACGCGCCGATGCAGACCTTAGTCATCTCGAATACTCGCCTTACGTTGACGACCGGCCATCCACTCTGGGTCAACGGAGCGGGTTGGCGGATGGCAAAAAAGTTGAAATTGAGCGACTCACTACATACCATTCGCGGTGCCATGGAAGTCGAGCAAATGGAACTGGCGGGCAAGGGTCGAGCCTTCAACTTGGTGATTGACGAATTCGGAAGCTATTTTGTCACGGAACTGGGGGTCTTGGCGCACGACAATACCTATCGTCAGGCGACAAGGGCCATCAGCCCTGGATTGCTAGCTCAACGCGACTAAGACACAGAGAAACTGGCGGGAGGCATAAGCAACCGAAATAGGTTGTTTAGCCATGTACTAAGGTATGATTCGCGACGCCCAACGACGTCGCGCTGTCTGGTGCTGAAGACTCTGGATCGGATCGCATTGCTTGAGTTTCACGGTCCGATCGGATACCACAATATTATACACTTACCCCCAATCAAGGTAGAATTTGCGACGCTGTGGACCGTGCCGTCGGGGCCTGAACGACTGTTGGTGTGAAGAGCCCCTGCGACTCGGTCCATTGGTGTTGATGTTTCGTTCGTTCGTTTTTTTATGGGAGGTGATCGTATGCTCGAGGGTGCGATCAAAAAGTTGATTTCTGACAAGGGTTTCGGGTTTATCGAAGGTGAACGCGGTGATGTATTCTTCCATCACTCGGCCTTAGTGGGCACTAGGATCGAGGATTTGCGAGAAGGTCAGCGCGTACAGTACGAAATTGGAGATGGCCCGAAGGGTCCACGTGCCCAAAACGTTGAGCCCATCTAAGAAGCGATGCGGTCCTTTAGTGGACTAGCCTCTCTTCGGCATTCATGCCGTATGAGTCAAACGAGAGTTAGTTTTCAAACGTCTCTTCTGTTTTGACCTCGGGTTATGCAACCGCAATCTACGAAGACCTAGGGTCGATGCCCAACCGTGGCATTGACCCTTAGGTTTTCTCAATCTCTCTGATCCAAAACGCGGGAATCTCGCGCCGCGACAGCGTGCTGGTTGGGCAGACGGTTCTAACCCGTGAGCGCCACTCACTGGCGTCTCTCTGCATTTGCATTCAACAGGGGCTTCTGGTCGAATAAGATTTGGCGCGGGAATCAAAACGATCAGCAATGCGAAAGGGATGCTGGAATGATCTCTCCACGAGAGGGTGACAAGAAACCGCTTGAGAGCCTCGAAGAATGGGAGGACGACGTCCTGCGCCGGTATCCGGAGCCAGAAAAGAAGGCCTCGCAGTTCACCGATGCCGATAAGAAGCCGGATGAGTTTCGTAACTACGCTGCGGAAACGCGTGACACCGTCAAGGAGTTCTATCGGCTGAATCATCGCTATCAGACAGTCGACTTTGTACAACAGAAACGTCAAGAGTTCCTCGGTCTTGAGCGCGGTGCCAAGAGCATTTGGGACGGACTTGAGTATCTCAATACGCTTGTCGACGACAGCGATCCCGACACGGATCTTTCTCAGATTGAGCACCTTTTGCAGACATCGGAAGCCGTCCGCGCCGATGGACATCCGCGCTGGTTCGTTCTAGCCGGATTGGTTCACGACTTAGGCAAGGTGCTCTGCTTATGGGACGAGCCACAATGGGCTGTGGTTGGCGATACGTTTCCTGTCGGCTGCAAATTCTCGGACAAGATCGTCTTCGCCGAGTTCTTCGCGGACAACCCGGATTCCTCGGATCCCGACTACCAAACCGAACTCGGGATCTACCAGCGCGGTTGTGGCTTGGATCGTGTGCTGATGTCTTGGGGACATGACGAGTACATTTATCACGTCACCAAGGACTACCTACCGATGGAAGCTCAGTACATGCTGCGTTATCACTCGTTCTATGCGTGCCATCGCGAGGGCGAATATGGTCACCTGATGAACGACCAAGATCGCGAATACTTTCGGTGGGTCAAGAAGTTCAACCCGTACGACCTCTACACGAAGAGTTCACAGCCCCCGGATCTCAAGAAGCTGCGTCCCTACTACGAAGACTTGATCGCCGAGTTCTTCCCGGCCGAGATTGCTTGGTAGCTTGAAATCGCACGGCCTGTGGTTACCCGCAAACGCGGACGTCTAATTCGTGTCTCAATCGGCGAGCTACGATTGGAACGGATAGAGCGACATCTCGTGTGGAGGGGATCAAGGCATGTCGACAGCTCAACGGTCCGAGCCGATTCAGGGCCTGAGATTCGATCTACGGAAACTGTTCTGCTGGTTCATTTTCATCGCCACCTTCCTGACGGGTTTGCGTTACGCAGCGCAATTGCAGGCCACGCTTGAGGGCCGAATCGAGCTCATCGTTGTCTACCACTTCGGGCTGTCTATCTACGGCAGCCTACTCGGTCGGTGGATGATGAAGTCCGTTCATTCGACGAAGCTGTCATGGGGAACGGTCTTCGGCGCGTTTGTCTCGACGATTGCGCTGCATGCGATGACAGTTGATTCACTGACGCACATCATCCCCAACTCGCGTGATTGGGCGACGCAACTCTGCTTCTACGGATTGGTCACCGCGCTTGTCGCCGTCGTTGCCACCTTCCTCGACTGTGCCGCCCGTGACATTTTCGGATTCATTAGGCGGCGAGACGTTTGAGGCGATGCAGCGCTCCGGTGCAACTCAAGCCTCCAGCCTTAGACTGCGGACCTCAGGAAGCAGCGGTTCGTATTCCGCGTAGTGCTGAAACATCTGGTGCAAGGTATCGTCTACGCGTTGATATTGCTCCGCGGCGGGCAGACCCTGTGCAACGCAGGAGTCGGCGTCTTCTAGAGTGACGGCTGGCCTGATGGCGGCCAGCTCATGCTCTGGCCGGACAAGATCTCGGACTCGCCAAAGCAAAACACTGGCGGTATCTCTTGTAATCGAACCGGTCATCCAGGCGTGACGGGCGAAGGCCATAGAAGCGCTTCGCCAGCTCGAAATCCTTCGCCGGCAGGAATGGATAGATCGACTTTACGCTGCTCTGCAGCATCATCAGCTCCCATGGATCATCGGTTGCAGGATGCGCACATCGCGTGTGCGCTGACGACGAATGTGCCACCATTGTCATCGGGTCAGATCCAGAGCATCCGTTCGTTGATTCGGTACAGCCCAAAGAATATGTCTTTTCGACAGGACTGGTCGGAGCGCATGAAAAAACCCCTGCTCGACCAGGGGCTAAGTCAGTCTCTTCCTGATTAGAGTGGAGGATAGGGGACTCGAACCCCTGACCTCTTGAATGCCATTCAAGCGCTCTCCCAGCTGAGCTAATCCCCCAGGAAAAGACTGTTGTTTGGGCCGAACAGCCAACGTTATCACTGCCGAGGTATAATGTCAAGAACGCCTGGTTTTTGCGAGAAACACCGCGATTTACGTACCCATCTCGAGCGAGAAATCAATTGGTGAAACGATGGCTCAGCCGAATCGTCTTAATCCTACCCATCCCAATTGTTGCTGGGCTGCTCTTTCATACATGGCGTGAATATCCGGACGCTGTGCAGACGTTCGTGAGTAACGGTCTGCACTCGCCGCTAAGGTTCGTTGCCGGTCTGTTGCTGATCGTCGCCTCTGCCCTCTTGAGTTTCTTTCGTTGGCATTTGCTGATGCGCACCTTGCGGATTCCGATTCGCCTGCGGGACACGATGCGCCTCGGGTTCCTGGGTCAGGTATTGAACTATGTCGGTCTGGGGCAGGTTGGCGGTGACATATTCAAAGCTTTCTTCATCGCCCACGAACAGCCCAAGCTGCGTGCCGAAGCAATTGCCACGATTCTTGTCGATCGACTTTGTGGTCTATACGGACTGCTGATCGTAGCCACCGCAGCGTTTCTGCTGTCGGATCTAGATTCGGAGAGCAGCAGTGTCGCCGCGATCGCGAAAGCCACGTATCTGTTCACCGGGATAGGAACCGTTGCGGTGGCGCTGGTGTTGACGCCCCAAGTGGCACGCGGAAAACTCATGCGACGCATGATGAAGCTGCCCAGATTCGGCCCTCTACTGAAGCGAGTGCTGAATGCAGTCTATCTGTATCAGGGCAACAAGCTCACCCTAGCCGCCATTGGCGCACTCAGCCTGGGTGTACACACGTTGATTTCTCTAGCCGTCTATCTTGGGGCCACAGGGATGTTCGCAGACACACCGCCCATGATCGACGTTTTTGTGATCAGCCCGATCGCGTGTGTGGCCGCCGCCATACCGCTGACTCCGGGTGGCCTCGGCACTTACGAAGCGGCCATGACCTACCTCTACAACGTAGTTAGCGCAGAGAATCAACAGGGACGCGGAATCTTTGTTTCCTTCGTGTTTCGTTTCGGTACGATGATCAGCGCTTGTATCGGTACGGCCTTCTACTGGATGCACCACCGCGAAGTGATGCAGGTAATGCATGAAGTCGAAGAATACAAAGGGGCTGAGGAAGAAAAGAAGAAGCACCAGCAGATGCAGCCCGAAGAGTCAAGCCGCTGATTCGCTTGCACAAGCTGACGTGCCCGCTGCAATCCCAATCTACGGACGATGCAAGGGTGCGCGATCCGGCGTTCGTGATTGCCCTTCTCGACGCTGATCTTGCCCGTCGACGGACAGCCGCCCGCCCGACATCGACCATGGCGCTGTACCCACGATCTCCGATTGCTCAACGGTGACATGACTCCAGCCCTCGACGCGTAGCTGAGTCTGCCCATTGCCTGCCAATTGGCCATCCAGAATCCGCACACGCGACGCCCCGCCAATCGAGATGCCACTGCGGCCGTTATCGCTACAGACAAGCGACTCAAGTCGGCAGTCAAAGGCGTTGTCATGAGCGTTCAGACCGTCAACTTGATAGCCTCGAATCGTCAGGTTTCGCACGATGACGTCACGGACCTCGTACAACGTAATGCCCACCGGGTGGTGGTAACAGCTGAAGTCATACTCGTCGATCGACGAGCCGCGATCCGGGCGAAAGTGGATCGCCTGATTGAGCATCACCCATCGAGCCGGTGCAAGTTGATCCTCGTCGGAAACCGACTGCGGCGCTGTGGGCGCACCATCAACAAACAGACGCTGAAAACTTAGACGGTTGGGTCGGAACGCGAGCAGATCCCGGCCGGCTGGCTTCCAGGCAATCGGGGGAATTCGGCCCGTTCCGTCTAGCACGGCACCGTTTCCCTCCAGAATAAACGGAGTGATCGACGAGCCGCTGTTGTCCGGACCGTGCAACGTCACGCATTCACGGTAAGGCTCTCCGGTCGCAGCCAAAACAACACGATCTCCAAATACGGCCAGTTCCAATGCCCGCCCGATGGTGCGCACCGGGCCGTTGCCAGGTGACAGCGGTTCTTCGGTCGTCCCAGTACTTCGATCATCGCCGATCAGATTGTTGACGTAGAGGTTGCGAGCCGACACAGCTGTCGATGAGGCGACCCAGATGACGCAGACAATTAATACTTTCCGCATGGCTGAAACCTGTTGAATTTACCGTCAGAAACTCGGACGATGGATGGTGGGGACTCATCGATCTAATCTAATCAAGATCGGCGATGATCGAAGTACTGGGACGACCGAAGAACCGCTGTCACCTGGCAACGGCCCGGTGCGCACCATCGGGCGGGCATTGGAACTGGCCGTATTTGGAGATCGTGTTGT
>CAJHYY010001153.1_pt1 | contig 21615 bp, 14 predicted proteins | sample 9198861 | NCBI WGS metagenome assembly CAJHYY01 (sample SAMEA7708377, study PRJEB35096) | sediment metagenome | biome: marine neritic benthic zone biome [ENVO:01000025]; feature: sediment [ENVO:00002007]; material: shallow marine sediment [ENVO:03000034] sea grass bed [ENVO_01000059] ... | reverse complement strand
CCCGTTTACGGGGCCCTCAAGCAACGCCAACGAAGCCCCGTAAACGGGGCCTGAGTCAGTAGGGATGACGCCAACCCCGTGCTAAAGCACGGGGCTAATGTATTCACGGCTCGCAACAAAACTACTGCAACGAATTCCCGGACACCCTCTCTTGCCTGTTAGCTGTTGCCTGTTAGCTTTTACCGTTAGCCGCCAACGACCGTGAATCAGAAAAAGCAGAGTTCACAGGGTTTTCAGGTACTCGAGCACCGCCGTCTTCTCGTCGTCCGTCAACTCGTCGGGGAACAGATGGCCGGCGTTGCTCTTGCCGAACTTCGACGTGTCGAAGTAGCTGCGTCGATCCCAACCGCGCCGCGTACCCTTGGGCAGCTTGTCCCACGTATCCACGGGTAGCCCAACGCGCTGTTGGTCGAATTCGCCGGTACGTTTCCAGACCGTCGGTCGTTTGGATGGATTCAACAGATGCCAGAGTGTGGGCACGCTGCCGTTATGCAGGTACGGGGCCGAGGCCCACACACCGTTGAGCGGTGGAGCCATGTAGCCGTCCGGGTCGGTAACTGTATCGGCCTTGCCATAACTACCCAACCAGTTGCGACGATACGAATCGCGGTGGGCCGGTGTCAGCGCTTCGTTACGCGCTTGATCGGTGCCGATGTCGCTGATGCTCACGAGCTCGGCGGGGTACTCGTGATTCTCGCTATCGCCATGACATGAAGCACAGTTCTGAAGAAACACTTTGCGGCCGCGATTTGCCAAATTGCGGTCAATCGAAAACGGATACTTGGGAGCTCGCACCGACTCGATGTAGGCCATGATGTGCCGGTAGTCATCTTCCCAGGCTTTCACTTGATCTGCGTCGTTGGCAAGATCGAGGGCGAATTGCATGATGGCCCGGTGCGTCTTCTCGGCAAAACCGTCGATATACAGACGGTCTTTTCGATGAGCGTGCCACCAGGGCGGCGCGTCCATGTCGTGGTGCACGTATCGCGGCAGTTTCTTCGGCTTGATGATGTTCAGGTCTTCGTCGCGGCGATCGCCAAGTGCCACACCGAAGATCACGGCATTGGTGGTGCCGTGGGTAGATCCCAGTTCGAAGATGATCGAGTTGTAGTCCAAAGGCGACCATTCCTTGTCGATCAACGACTTGGCGGCTCGCGTCTCTTCAATCAGGGTTTTCAAGGCGTAACGGTTGTTGGGTGCGCCGGGATAGGCTTTGCCAAGTACTTCACCTCCGTGGCAGGTGAAGCAGTTAGGTGACCAGACCCCTTTCTGATCGACGACGAACTGCAGTGGCTTGGTCGGATCGTCGGCCCGACCGGTCAGACCGTATCGGCGGAACGCCATCTGACGTCGCTTTTCCGCGTCGGCTTGCTCGGCTTGCTGACGCAGCGGTTTCGGCCACACGCGCCACACGTTGTCGAATACTTCCTGATCGAAGTACCCCGGTACGTAGGCGCGATTCACCATCAACTCGTACCCCCGACGTGCATCCGCCGGCGCATCGGCGGAGTTGACCAGCGGGAGTGTTAATGCTGCCATTATCAGAATCGGCATGGGGTTGCCTCGCGAAGTTCATCACCAGGAAGTCGACGATCAACGTTTTTTCGACTTGGCCAGCGCCGCATCGAAATGCCGCTTGATGAAGTCGATTTGCGTCACTTTCCCGGAGTTTCCCGGTTGGCCTGGATACTGCACGATGCACTCCAGGCCCAGTTTCTTCATATCTTCTCTTAGCACGATACCAAGCTTGGGGTGATGGACAATGGTCCCGATGTTGGTGTTCTTGTCGACCGGGACATCTCGGACGCCGTAATCCATCAATACCGGTGGATCATCGGAGGTCAGATGGGTGATAGCAGACATCTGTTCCATCAGTTTCAGTTTTTCGGGTTGTTGCAGTTCCTCGATCGATTTGACGCCGTAAACCCCGAAAATGGATGGATGGCGAGTGAATCCGGGCAGGCCGATTTTGTCAGTGAACCGGTAATCGTACGAAGACTGTGCTCCCGAAACGGCGACGCATGTCAGTCGGGTGGATTGACGCTGGATCGGGTTGGCGCTGTCGGGTTTCGCTCGATCTTTGTGAAACGCCAACCAAAGCGAGATCCCGCCGCCGGCCGAACCGCCGGTGGAGGCAATCAAGTGGGGATTCAAGTTCCATGGTTTTGCTCGGTGGCGGATCAGCTGCAGCGCGCGTGCTGAATCGTGCATGGGCACGGGGAATTGGATCTCCGGTATCATCCGGTAGTTGATCGAAGCGTACGCATAGCCGGCATCCAGGCAGCTGCGGAGCATGGCCACGTTGATCCGATTTTTATCGCCACCGCGAAAGCCACCACCGTGGATATAAAGAACGACGGGCGCAGGTTCCTTGGTTTCCGGTAACCAGATGTCGAACGCCTGCAACCGATGCTCGCCGTATTTCACGTCGGCGTGGGTGGGCGCGGGGTTGTTCGCCGTTGCTCTTTGCCGACGTTGGCGCTGAAACTTATCCGCTTCGGCGCGCGTGAGGATTCCGTTCTTGTCGAGATCTGCTTCGGGAAACCGCTCGAGCGCCCGTTTCAACTGTGCGTTGTTCGTCGAATCCTGGGTTGCCCTCTGAGCTGCCAGGGGCGAACCAACGGCCAGCAGGATCAGGGCGGCGTATGGAAGGGTTCTTCCCATTTTGAAACTCCTTGCCGAGGTGCGGAGTAGTTTTGGGGGACCCGTCCATTATATGAAATGAACCACAGAGGCTCAGAGGACGCGAGTCGCCAAGGCGACAACCAAATACGAGCTTCCGCTCGTCCCGCGTCAACTCGCTCCCGTTGGTCGCTAGATTTTTGCAGGAAAACAAAACTTCCATTGTTTGTAGTACCGAGAAGCTGCGTCCGCGGCCGAGTTGACCTTCGTCTATAATACCTGGTCGGAGAAGTGGACTTATTCGTAGTCTCAACACGGAGTCACCTTGTGAAAAAGCTGATCTGCGCGGTCCTGGTTACCGCTACGTTGACCTTTGCCGGTTGTGGAGGAGCAACCGGAAGCTCGTGATGAAGCCAATCCAACCCGGGGTCCGGTTCGGACTCCACCAACCAACCGTCTGAATAACGCAATTTAGGCCGGTTGGGTCACTCGTAGGCCCGACCGGCTTTTCTCACCACATCCGGTCGCGGCAACGGGTCGGCCCACCTGGGCTGACATTCGCCATTCGTTGTAGCACCGGCAAGTCCCATGACGACGACGATTCGCTGTCCCAAGTGCACTCTGCAGATTGAGTTCGAAGGGACGCGCCCCAACTTCTGTAGTCATTGCGGACTCTCGCTTACCACCGTGGGTACGGATTCGCCGGGATCCGATGCATCGGATCTGGCCGAAACCGAGGCTCCATCAACAAGTGGATCGGTCGGCCCGGGACGGCCCGCGACCGTTGCTGCCGGTACGGTGATTGGCAATTACCGACTGATGGAATGTGTCGGGCGTGGCGGGATGGGCGCGGTCTACAAAGCTCAGGATCTGGTAGGCGACCGGATCGTGGCGCTGAAGTTGATCTCGCCGGATTACTCGGCGTCGTCATCAGCGTTGGAACGTTTTCAGCAGGAAGGCCGGCTGGCCAGTAGCGTTTCCCATCCCAACTGTGTGTATGTGTTCGCCGCCGACCAACAGGATGGCCAGGCGTACATCGTGATGGAGTACGTCGAAGGGCAGACGTTGGAAGCGGCGATCGAACGTGATGGAGCGATGCCGGCCGAGCAGGCAGTGTCGGTGATCATGCAGGTGATCGACGGGTTGAGCGAGGCGCATCGGGCGGGCGTGATTCACCGAGACCTGAAGCCGGCCAATTGTTTTCTCACCGGCGACGGCCGAGTGAAGATCGGGGACTTTGGGATCGCCAAGTCGCTGATGTCCAGTACCGATACCAGTAAGACCGGCGGTTTCGTTGGCACGATCTTGTATGCGGCGCCCGAACAGATCAAAGGCGACCCGCTCGACTACCGCGCCGATGTCTACGCCGTGTGCGCCACTCTGTATTACCTGTTGACCGGACGTCCGCCGCTGAAGGGTCGGGATTCGGCGGCAACCGTTGCTCAGATTGTCAGCGAGCCGGTGCCATCGATGCGTGAATTCGCACCGAAAGTCCCGCGTCAGTTGGACCGAGTCGTGCGCCGCGGTTTGGAGAAGGATCCTGATCGACGTTACAAGAGCCTCGAAGAACTGGAAAAGGCGCTGTTCGCGTTTTTGCCGGACAAGCAGACCATCGGCAAACTGGGTTTGCGCGCCGCGGCGTACATCATCGACGTCTTTTTATTGGGATTGATCGAGACGGTCGTGGCGGTGCTGTTGTTTTCCAGCAACCAGCCGAAAACGAAGCCCGCGTTCGCCGTGCATTGTACCTTCATCGGTGTGTTTTTTCTGTACTTCGCCATCGGCGAAGGAAAATTCGGGACGACCCTGGGGAAAGCGCTGTTGCGCTTGCGTGTGTTTGCGTTTGACGAGGTCGAACCCCCAGGCATCATCCGCGGCCTGATTCGCTACACCACGCTGTGGGTCTGCTTCAATCTGGTCGAAGAGGTAATCAACGCCTACGTTTTGTTTGCCGAGCCCGGTCCGGAGGAGGTCGGATCCTGGATTGCGATTGTGCTGCTGGTTTCGCAGGTGGGCGGATTCGCCGCTGTGTTATCCACCATGCGCAAATCCAACGGTTGCCGCGGCCTGCATGAATTTGCCAGCCGAACGCGTACGGTGCACCTGGCTCGACGGCGGCGCTTACACTTCGAGACCGATGATTTTGATGTGGACGGCCTGGTGGATTCGCCAGCCGATGGCGGCGTCATCGGACCGTTCCAGACTTGCGGCGTCATCGAAGATAATTCGCAGTATCGACTGATGCTGGCCGAAGACAGTTCACTCGACCGCAGCGTGCTCGTGGCGTTGGGTAAGGAGCCGGTTGTTTCTGACGAACGGCGGCGATTGAATCGTGCCACGCGTTTACGCTGGATCGGCGGTGGCCAGCACGATGGGCAGCACTGGGACGCGTTTGCGTTACCTCAGGGCATGCCACTTCGCGAGTTGATTCGCAATCACGGCACGTTGACCTGGCCGCAGACCAGCGGAATCATCCGGCAACTGGCCGACGAACTGGAAGCTGGTGAAACTGAACCTGCGATCGACGCAGGATTGTCCGTCGATCAACTCTGGATCCAGAGTAACGGTCGTATGCACGTGCTGGATTGGCCGTTGTTCGCTCCGCAACAAGAAACAACGTCTTCCGGCGGCCTGGATGGTACGAATCGTGCGGTGTCGCCTCCTCCGTCATCGCCTCCTCCGTCATCGCCGTCCCTCGCACTTTGCCGCGATGCCGTTTCCTTAGCCATGGTGGGCACTCTGCCCGATTCGACGACCACGTCGCTGCACGCTCCGGTTCCGACCAAGGCTGCCCAAGTCTTGAACCAGCTGTTCGTCAAAGACGGCGATTTGACGGTGGGTCGGTTTCGTCGCGAGCTGAATCAGTTGGTGGATGAAGATGAGGTGGATCGAGCAACTCGAGCGGCGCACATCGCGTTGTCCGGTTTCGTGGTGGCGATCTTGCTCATCTTTGGCACTCTAGGCACGGCCGGCGCGCTCAACAGCACTGGCAAGTCATGGACGTTGCTGCTGGCCTTCATTCCGTTGGTGCATGTGATTTACCACTTCGCTACACGTGGCGGTATTTCACGGAGATTGGTGGGAATTGAATTGGTGCAAGGCGACGGTCGACCGGCGGCGCGTTGGCGTTGTGCCCTGCGCACATTCTTGTTCTGGCTGCCGTTGATCGTGTGCTCGATGATCTGCGCGTACCTTGCCATCGTGCAAGACCTGGCGCTGGCGCTGCTGGTACCGTTTGTGGTGCCGCTGTTCTATATCCCCATCGCCCTCTGGAGACCTCAGCGCGCGCCGCACGATCGGATCGTGGGCACGCACCTGGTGCGGTGAAAAAGAAGTGGCACAGGCTTCCAGCCTGTGAAAGAACGGAGGACAGACTGGCGGCCGCCCCCCCCGGGCTTGTCCCGGGGGAAGCAACGACTGGTCAGCTACCCGGCCGTACCACAAGCTAGAAGCTTGGGCCACGGAGAACACAAGCTAGAAGCTTGGGCCACGGAGAACACAAGCTGGAAGCTTATGCCACGGAAAACACAAGCTAGAAGCTTGTGCCACAGGAGAAGCTTGTGCCACGCGCGGCTATTGCCACTCGAATTCCGTGCGTTGCGTTTGGTCAACGAAGTGCTGATACATCGTTTGAGCAACGATCTGATCGAGGTAGGGAATGCGGATCCGGTGGCCGGAAGGTCCAGCGCCGGCCGTATCCACTTCGACGCCGGCCATCTGGTAGCGCCGATCGAAGGGAGTTTGTGTCTGCCCTACGACTTGGATCCGGTCGTATCGCGTCGCGCTCGTACGGCGCATCACGACGCCGCTGCGAAACACGACTCCACTGGCGCCATAGGCGTAGCGCATCGAACGAGCCAACGCGCGCGCGTGCCAGACAATGAGTGTCAAGATCACCGGGCCGACTGCCAGGCCAAACCAGCCAAACGGAATCGAACAGGGGATGCTGATCAATAGTCCAACGACGACGGCACGCTTGGTCATCCGACGGCCTGCCAGCGGATGTAGGGAGTTCCATTCCGGTGGATCCAATTCGATCTCCGGCGCGATTTCGGCCAGCAATTCGGGGACGCGATCGGTCGGTGCTAGAGGCACCAACCACCGTCGGCTGACGGGAATTTGATCGTCATCACCCGATCCTCCAGCCGTTTCGATCCGAATCGTAGCTCGATTCAAGTACCGATGTAGTGGAGACGTCTGGACCGACACCAGTTGCACGCGGCGGCGGGGAATCGTGGCGGTTAAGCGAGTGAACAGGCCACAGGTGATCCGCAAATCCTCGCCGCGACGCGCCAGTCGATAGTCGTAGAGTGTGACCACTGCCCAGATAATCGAGAGGATGGTGACAATGATGAACGAGACGCAAATGATGGAAGCGATCGCGAGTGCCAGTTGCCAACCTGTGAGTTCAAACAAGTTGTCGGCTGCGTCCCAACCCTGCGGAAATCGACTTTCCAAATCTAACTGCCACGCCAGGCCGACCAGGATTCCCACCACCGCCAGGCCGCGGTAGGTACAGACGCCCAGCTTGACCAATTCCCACACGGAAAGATGTAACAGAGTTTCGCCTTCAACCGCCGTGGTCTGCGCGACCTCGCCGTCACCCATAGCGGTCGCTTCGGGCCGTTGGGCTGCCGTGCCGAAGATGCGCTGTCGAACTCGATCGACGTCGTCGAGCGACAGGACTTTCAGAATCGCCTCAGGTTCTGATCCACTGGCCGTTTCGATCCGTACTTCGGCAACACCGAACACGCGGTGAACCAGGTTCTGCACCAGGTCAACGTTTTGAATTCGCTCGTAGGGAATGTGCCGTTCCGATCGGAACAGGATCCCTTGGCGCACCACAATTTGATCGTCCTTGAGCGCATAGGACGTCGTGAAGTAGCGGATGAATTCATAGATTGCCAGCGGAATACAAACCCAGGCCGCGGCCAATTCCCAGGTGGCACTCTGTGCGGCCACCCAGAACAGGAAAAAGGCAACGATTAATTGTCGAGCGTAACCCAGCACTCGTACGAACGGAGACACCGGGTGCAGCCGACGAGCTTGATCACTCAGTCCCAAACTCTGCATGTGGTGAGTCCGTAGCTGGATTGGTTGGAGGAGGCGGCGACTGCGACGGTGGCTCCGTTTCCACTGGCTTGGCATATGTAACCGGTGCGTCGACCACGGATGGGGTATCGGCGGCAGGTGGTGATTCGTCGCCCTCCACCATCAACGCCTCGACAGGTTCGTCGTCCGAAGACGTGTCGCCGTTTTCTTCGATGACCAGGAAGTCGCGGATTTTCAGCGCCGTTTCGTAGCGGATGCCACCAATTTCGACAACGTTTTTTTCTGTTCCGGCAGTGAACACGTGGATGGTGGCGATTTGATATCGTCGAGCAACAGGTCCCTGCGCCACGTCCATGTGCTGAATCCGTGATCGGGGAACGTTGACCACCTGCTTCCAGATAATGCCGCGGCGAATTTCCAGACCCGCGTTGCTCACACTGTACAGCGTGTTGTTGTATTCCCATTTCGGGTATCGCAGCGTCAGCCAACTGATCAAAAGAAAGAGGGTCGTGATGCCACCGCCGCCAACGGCAAACCACACGCCTTCGATCCAACCGAAAACCGCGTTTAACACCAATGCGATCACCAAAGAAAAGCCCATGACGCCGACAAAGATCCAGGCGCCGAAGCGTTCAGCCGGCAAGTAATTGGGATCCAGGCGACACAGTTGTCCGTCCGCCTCCCACGGCGTGTCCGTGGTCACTGCGGAAGGGCGGGGCACTGACGCCGTTGATGACCAGGGCGCTTCAACGACGATTGGATCGCTGAGCTCGGAGTCAGCGGCACGTTCTTCTCGTTCCATACGAGTAATTCGTTGGGAAGTTGGCAAGATTGGTTGAAAAGGCGGACACGTCCATTGTAGCGAGATACGATCGTCGTACGATGGCTCGCCAGGAACTCAGCGAAATCGGCGCGCCCGCCGCCGGATTTTTAGCCATGGGGTTCCGCATACGCCGAATCACTCAGTGCCCTTCGATCTTTGTGGTTCAAAAGGTTTACCACAGAGACACGGAGTTTCGGGAGAAGTTATGAAAATCATTCAGGCAACGAATTTGTGCCGCTACTACGGTCGCCGCGTTGGCATTCGGTCGGTTGATTTGAGTGTCGGTCGTGGTGAGTTGTTCGGGTTCCTGGGTCCCAACGGAGCGGGAAAGACCACCACGATTCGGTTGTTGATGGGAATGATGGCGCCGACATCCGGCAAGGCGCAAGTCTTTGGTCGCGATTGTTGGACGCGTAGTCGTCAAGTGAAGCAAGACGTTGGCTACGTGCCCGGTGACCTCAGGCTTTACTCCTGGATGACCGTGCGACGCGCCTTGAAGATTGCCAGTCGCGTACGTGGTTGCGACTTGTTTGATGATGGTCAGCGCATCGCAAAACAATTCGATCTGGATTTGGATCTTCGCGTCCGCAGCATGTCGCGCGGGATGCGACAAAAACTGGGACTACTGCTGGCCATCGTGCATCGGCCCCAGTTGTTGATTCTGGACGAGCCAACTACCGGGCTGGATCCGTTGATGCAGGAACAGATCACTCACTACCTGCGGCAATACGCCGCCGACGGACATACCGTGTTCTTTTCGAGTCACACGTTGAGCGAAGTGGAGACGTTATGTGATCGCGTCGCGATTGTCCGACGAGGTGAGATTGTCAGCGACAGTTCGATCCGCAGCTTGAAGAAACAGGCTCCACGACGCGTGAAGGTTGTTTTTCGCGAAGCCGAACAAACCAACAGCACTGAAGTTCCGGGCTGTCTAGCAGTCGATGAGCGCAAGCTCCATTCGTGGACCGGTGACCTGGTGGGTGAACCGATGGAACTGGTTCGCTGGGCCGGCGCACAGAACCTGGCCGATCTGGAAATCGGTAAGCCGGATTTGGAGCACTTGTTTCACAAATATTACAAAGATGACTGGGAGGTGGTGACGTGATTCGCGGCCTTCTGACCAAAAGCCTTTACGAGACATGGTTAAACACGGTGTTGTTCGCAGTGGCGCTGTTCGCGTTCAGCCTGTTGCTGGCTTGCGTGATGCCGCAGATTCAGGAAGGCATGGGGCAGGTAATGACTGCCATGCCGTTCGTGCGTCACATTGTGCAGGCGATGCTGGGCGTGGATCTTGGCGAGTCTGTCAGCTTGCAAGTGATGCAGGCCATCGTATGGGTGCATCCGGTGATCCTGACCACTCTCTGGGCGTACGAGATCATTCACTGCACACGTTTCCCAGCCGGTGAAGTCGACCGCGGCACGACGGACTACTTGATGGGATTGCCCGTCACGCGTCGCGCTATCTACTGGACCGAAGTCGGCGTGTGCACGGTAGGCGGCCTGATCTTGCTGACGGCCGGGTTGAGTGGACAGATACTTGGAGCCTGGCTGTTGGCCGGTGCGCTACCCTTTGACTGGTCGGCGACGTTGTTGGTCCTGGTCAACCTGTTCTGCCTGTACTTGGCGGTCACCGGATTGGCCAGCCTGGCTTCGGCCTGCTGCAGCCGTCGCGGTGTGGCGGCGGGAATCGTCGGCGCGTTGGTGATCAGTTCCTTCCTGTTGAACTTCATTGCGCAGTTTTGGGAACCGGTACAGAGTCTGTCGTTTCTGGGACTGCTGCATTACTACCGACCCGCTCAACTGTTGTTAAACAGTAGCGTACCAGTGATGGACTACGTGGTATTGCTGGCGGTAGCGGCGGTGACGCTGGTGGCCGGTGCGGAGATCGTGGTGCGTAGGCGACTGTAAGATAGAATCGCAGATGCGGCGGATGCAGCTGGTTTTCGCGGATAGTCCGCGCAAATCCGTCGCACCTGCGTCATCCGTGTTCCTATTCAGATTTCAATTGAGGCCCCGCGATCACCAACACGCGCCCGGTCTTTGGCCCGCGAATTGGACTCCAGGCTGACGTCAGCAGGTAGTCGTTTGCTCCATCGCCGTCCACATCGCCCAACCCGGTGGCGTCGAAACCGAACGTGTCGCCCGGCTGCTGACAGGTCCAGCCATATAGCACGGATCCATCCTTGCCGGAACACAGATACACCTTCCCGCCGGAAGGCGCGCCTTCACGATTCTGCCAGGCACCCACAATCAGGTCCGCGATACCGTCCTGATTGGCGTCGCCGGCTTCACTGGGCGAGGTGCCGAAACCTTCACCGGCCGCTTTTCCTTCGATGGTGAGCAGTTGTTTGCCGGTGGCCCCGGAGTGGATGCGAATGCGTCCGGCGCCGGCCTGTGTCGTGCCGTCATTGAAATCCGAAGCGTACACGTCTGGTACCTGGTCGCCGTCGAAGTCGCCAGGAAACGAAACGAACATCTGACCCAGGTCTTTGCTTTTGCTGTCGCCTTGAATGGCAAACTTTAACTTGGCCTTCGCATCTTTGACTTCGTAAACGAAGACGGCGCCTCGCTTGTTCGGGCCGGCATCTTGCGCTCCAACCACCAGCAACGGATGGTCGGCGTTCATGCTGCCGGCAGCCGCGCTGCCGTACTGATCTCCGGTACGGCGACCCTTCAGCTCAAAGAGCAGTTTGGACGTGGCTCCCGAAAAGACGTAACAACAGCCACTGTCTTTCTTCAGACCGTCGCCACGTGTTGCCGTGACCGCGAACTCGCCGTGCCCATCGCCGTCCAGGTCGCCTAACCCGGCGACTTTGTATCCAAATGAATCCTGCGGGCTTTTGCCGGTAACGCGCCAGATTAACGAGCCGTCTTTACCCGAGTACACGAATGCCGCGCCGGCGTCTCGGCCGCTTGCACCGACGCCGGGAGCTCCCACGATCACGTCGGGTGTTCCGTCGCCATTCACGTCGCCTGCACCGGCAGCTCCGTTGCCCAGTCGCTGTTTGGCTTTGCCCGCATGACTGAATTTCAGTTCGCCCGACTTGGTCGAGTACACGTAGATCTTGCCGGCCCCGTTGTTGAACGTGGGCGCGGTGGCCACAAAGTCGGTTACTTGATCGCCATCGATATCGCCGATGCGCCGAGCCACCCAGCCGAACTGGTCGTTGGCGGCTTCACCGTCAATCGTGTGTAAGATCCGAGTCTTCTCGGCAAACAGGGCATCGCCCGTTTTCACTTTGGGTAGCAGCTTCTGGAATTCCGGTACGTTGCGGATCTTGTCGAAATCCGTATCGTTGACCAGCAATCCCAGGTTTTGAAAGCCGGCGCTTTGCGCGCGTTTGATCAAGGCGATCGCTTGTTCCGCGTTGCCTCGAAGCCCGTGAACGCACGCTGCGTTGTAAAGAGCGCGCGGTGCCACCGCCGGAAACTCGGCAGCCTTCATGTGCGCCTTCAGCGCCTCGTCCAGCTTTTGTTGCGCATGCAGTGCATACCCCAGCAGATACCAGGCTTGAGGGTTGTTGGGTTGCGCGGTGATGACTTTGCGCACCACCGATTCGGCTTGCGCGTACTTCTGCTGACCGATCAACTGACGAGCGTTGGTCAGTGGGTCCTGTGCCGAGACGGATGGAAGGGTGTAGCTGATACCGAAGAAAACAAACAATATGACCCACACACGACACATGAGGATGGTCTCCAAAACGAGGTTGAAGTCATGGTGGGCGGCGCTTACTCGCAGTATAACTCTGTATTAATAACGTGTAAAAACTTGTTTTTCTAACAAAGTTCTAGCGACCAACGGGAGCGGATTGGCGATGGACGAGCGGTAGCTCGTATTTGGTTGTGGCCCTGCCACACTGTGCTCTCTGCGGTGAAATAAAACCACAGAGAAAGGAGAACACAGGGAAATTGGAATCAGTCGCCAAGCATTAGTGTCGTCAAGTAAAGACGGAATCATCAAGGTCTGGGATCTGCAGCAGCGACGAGCGATCCGCACGGAATCGGCGAGCGGTGAAGTGACGTCGATGGCCGTTGCTGCCACGGGTAAGCGGATCGCGCTGGGCACGCGCCGTCGCCTGCTGCTCTGGGAACGCTGACACGCGTACTTTGCCAGCCCCCACTTTTGCCTAGAACGGGCCGCTCCCCTTGTGACCGACGTGTCGTGCTGCTTTAATTGTTAATGAGATTGATTCTCAATAACCGGGCGTGCTTTGCGAGAACGTTTCGCCGGGCTCTCGCGTCACGACATGAAAAAGGGAACAGAGATGCGTCAAGCGAACACATCATTTGGCTTCAGCTCCGGGCCGAACGCGCTGCGCGCGATTACGGGCAGTTTGTTGTTGGCCGGCATCTGCATGATGTGTGTGTCATGTTCGGGCGGCGCGTCGGGCGAGTCGGGGGCTGGGTCCACTACGGTGAAGATGGTGGCCACGACCGGCCACATCCATGACGCTTTGGCGCGGATCACCCGGGGCACCGATACCGAAATCAAGTTGTTTTGTGGGCCGGGCATCGACCCGCACTCGTATAGCGCGAGCACCAAGGACGTGAAGGCGATGGAGAACGCCGATTTGATCATTTACAACGGCTTCCATCTCGAGGCGCGTTTGCATGATCTCTTGGAAAACCGCTACGCGAAGAAGTCCTGGTCGATGGCATCAGCGTTCCCGCAGCGCGAACGTTTGGATTGGATAACGGATGGCAAGGTCGATCCTGAAACGCCCGTGGATCCTCACATCTGGAATCATCTTCCTGGTTGGGCCGAGTGTGTAACGGGTTTGGCCGAGCATCTGGCGGAATTGTACCCGGACAACTCGGATACCTACCTTAGAAACAGCGAACAGTACGTCGAAGAAATCAATTCCGCGCACATCAGCGCTAAGACAACTCTAGGGGGCATCCCCAGAGACCGACGGTTCCTGGTCACTGCTCACGACGCGTTCAATTACTTCGCCAAGAACTACAACCTGGAAACGGTTGCCGTGCTGGGCGTCGGTAACGATGCAGAAGCGGACATTCGCACCATGAGCGCAGTGTCTGAGAAAATCTGCGAGGCTCGAGTGCCGGTGATCTTCCTCGAATCGATCACGAATCCCAAGGTGACCAACGCGCTGAAAGAAGCCTGTCTGGATCGCGGTTGGGAGGTCGAGATCGCGGACCAGACGCTGTATTCCGACGATCTGGGCGAATCGGCGCCGCAAAGCACTTACCTGGGGGCGTTTCGATCGAACGTCCAAATCATCGCTTCCGCGCTGCAATGATCCGCGGCTGGCCAGAACAATTCATGTCTGAGGAAGTACCGGCGCTGACAATCGAAGGTATGACGGTCGCCTATGATGCGCATCCGGTACTTTGGAATGTTCATCTTTCGCTGCCACGCGGCGTGATCATGGGGATTGTCGGTCCCAACGGCGCCGGCAAGAGCACGTTGCTGAAGGCGGCGCTGGGCATGATTCCCTCGCTGTCTGGCCGCACGCAAGTCTTTGGAAAAATGGTTTCGGCCGATCCTTCGCAGGTCGGTTATGTTCCGCAACGTTCCAGCGTTGACTGGGATTTCCCCACGACCGTGTTTGATCTGGTAATGATGGGCACGTACGGTCGCCTGGGGTGGTTTCGCCGTCCTGGTGCCAAGCAAAAGGCTGAAGCGCGAGCCGCGTTGGAAATGGTCGAGATGGAGTCGCAGGCGGATCGTCAGATTGGCGAACTATCAGGTGGCCAGCAACAGCGTGTTTTTCTGGCTCGCGCCTTCGTGCAAAACGCGCCTCTGTATTTTATGGACGAACCATTCGCCGGCGTCGACGCCACCACCGAACGCGCGCTGGTAACTCTATTGCATGCATTGCGCGACCGTGGAAAGACGTTGCTCGTAGTGCACCACGATCTCACAACCGTGGACGAATACTTCGACGAAGTCACGTTGTTAAACCGCCATGTCATTGCCACCGGTCCGGTGGCTGACGTGTTCACGCGGCAGAATTTGGAAACCGCTTACGGGGGCCCCATCGGACATTCCTTCGAGCGGATGGACGATGTGGCTCACGAGGGTGCGGACGGTGTTTGAGCTGCTTCTTTCTGATTACACGCTGCGAACGGTGTGCCTGGGAACCGCGGCCATTGGAGCCGTGAGTGGCGCGCTCGGCTGTTTCGCCTACCTCCGCCGGCAAAGTTTGATGGGCGATGTCGTCTCACATTCATCGTTGGCCGGAATCCTGCTGTTCTTCTTGATCAGTTACTGGATCACCGGCGAAGGCAGCAAGTCGATGTGGGTATTGGTCCCCGGCGCGATTCTCTCGGGCACCGCCGCTCTGATGCTGACGCGCACCATCACGCGACGAACGCCGCTTAAGGAGGACAGCGGACTGGGCGTGATGCTGGCCATTTTCTTTGGCAGCAGCATTTTGTTGTTGCGTTGGATCCAACGTTCCACGCCGGTCATACCGGGGCGAGCTGGTTTGGACGACTATCTGTTTGGCATGGCCGCGGCGATGGGTCGTGATGACGTGCAGATGATTCTGATCCTCGGCCTGATCGCTGTGCTGGTGGTGGCTTTGCTGTGGAAGCAGTTCAAGGTATTCACTTTCGATCCCGATTACGCACACAGCCTGGGGATGCGGACGCACCTTTTGGACAATTTACTGTTGGTGGTATTGGTTGTTTCCATCGTGATCGGGATTCAGGCAGTGGGAGTGGTGTTGATGATCGCGTTGTTGATTGCCCCAGCCAGCGCCGCTCGGCAGTGGTGCCGGCATCTGGGCCCGATGGTCGTGTTGGCCGCGGTGATTGGCGCTGCGTGCGGTGCCGGCGGTTCGTTGTTAAGTGCGATGCGTGGTGGTTTACCGACCGGCCCAGTAATCGCCTTATCAGTCACCGCCGTGTTCGTGATTTCAATCATCATCGCGCCTCGACGCGGTGTGGTGGCTCGCGCGTTGCGACGACGACGTGTGTGGGCCGAATCCGTTGCGAAGCTGGAATCGGGGTCTGCCGTCTGATGTCGATCGAGTTCTGGACACTGGCAATCGCGTTAGTCACGGCCTTTGCGTGCGCACTGTGCGGGGCGATGCTGGTGGTCAAGCGCGAAGCGATGGTATCGGAAGGGCTGAGTCACGCGGTGTTACCGGGCATCATTGTGGCGTTCGTGTTGCTGCGCGACCGCAGTTCGGTGTGGTTAATTCTGGGAGCAGCCGCTTTTGGGCTCATCATGGTCCTATTGGTTCTGGCGATTCGCCGAACGCGAATCGTGGATGCGGATGCATCGTTGGGTATCGTGTTCGCCGCGATGTTCAGTGTGGGGATTATCCTGGCGCACCAGGAACTGCGCAACACCCACTTTCATGCTCACTGCATCATCGACGGTAATCTGGCTCTGTCACCTTTGGATACCGTCGATGTAGGACCATTGCGTTGGGTGCCACGCTCTTTTCTGGTGATGTTTGGGGTGCTGGCCTGCGTGGTGACTTTCATTGCGGTGTATTTCAAAGAACTGAAGCTCTCGATGTTTGATGAATCGTTGGCTCGCAGTTTCGGATTTCGCCCGGTGGTGCTGCATCTGGTGTGGTTAAGCCTGGTCTCGATCACCACGGTCAGCGCTTTCGAAACCGCCGGCTCGATTCTGGTGGTGGCATTGATGATCACGCCGCCAGCAGCCGCGTCGCTCATGACCAACCGGTTGACGGTCATGTTGCTGCTCAGCTGTGTGTTGGCCGGTGCCAGTGCGGTGATTGGATTTTGGGTCGGCCTGCGGCTGGATATTTCACCGACCGGGCCGATGTCCGCGGTCGCCGGCGGCTTGTTCCTGTTGATTCTGTTGTTTGCCAAACGGCGCGGGCTGTTGGCCAAATGGCGGTACCGCATCCGTCAGCAACGCGTATTGGATCGGCACATGGTGTTGCTCCAATTGGCAAACAACGCCCGGCGAGACGCGTCGCAGCCGTATTCGCAAGAGACTCTGCTCGGAGAATTCAGCTGGTCGCGGGCGCGTGCACATCGGGCGCTGCACTGTTGCCTGGATGCGGGATACGTGGCCGAAGATTCAAAACAGTTGCAATTGACCGACCAGGGATGCAACCACCTGCGAGCGTGTGAGGTGGAGTTGGGGTTGGGAAACTAACCACAGAGGAGCAGAGACTCTGTGCCTCTGTGGTAAAAAATTCACTACTCCACCACCAGAATCACGCGGCCGTGGCCTTTCTCGACGCTCAAGAATCCGATGACTGCGGCGTCTCTGACGCCCACTACGGCTGCGCCGTGCCAGTCTTCGTTGATGGATAACGCAGGGTCTAGCAGCCAGCCTTGTTGGTCTTCGCTGATCCGGTTTTCCGCGATCGGGATATGGACATCTTGAGCCCCGGCGATCAACAGCACGGCTTCTTTGCTCTGAGGTGCGCGGATGCGTGACGTGGGCCAGCGCCGAGACGAGTCGACGACGCTGACGTCGAATGGGTAGGACGTCAGTTCACCGTCTTCGCGGATGTTGTCGGTTTGGATTTCAACCTCCTTGCCGGCGACTGCCAGTTTGGGCGGATCATCCGTCCGCTCCTCCGGCAATTCGAACAGGCTGTAGGACAACAATCGCCCGTCGGCGAGTGGCAACACCCAACCGGTTTGTTCTCTGGTTCGGCGTATTCCCAGCTTCCGAGTCTGCCAGCTGACCGTGGCGCGCAGCGGGTGAGGAAGCGAACTGCCTTCCGGCAAAACCGCGCTGCCGACCGCCAAACGCGGCCCCCATTCCACCCAGTCCTCTGGGGCTTCTTCTTGAAAGTCGAACGGGTGTCCTGTTGCCACCGGTGGGCCTGGATCGTCGGGGGTTGCCATCGCCACTCCACCCAGGGCGATGCTGGACAGGGTATCGGCATCCAGCTGCAGACCTGAAAGCCCAAACTTCAGGTCGATGCCGCTGATGTTCCAGAACTTGGTTTTTTCACGCACCAGGTTCCGGTACGCGGGCAGGATGTAGGCGCGAGCTTCGACGGCAACTGCGTCGCTGGAGAGTCCGACGGTCAACACCTGGCCAACACGGACTCCTCGATACAGTACCGGGACGCCGGGCTTGAGTCCGCTGCGCTGCGACGCTTGCAACACGATTTCCAATGCACCTTCTTCGCGGTCCAACGTGGGCGGCGCTGATTCCAAGCCGTCGAAGGCGAGCAGCGGTTCTGCATCTTTAGCACCAGGAAGCACGGCGATGTAGTGGCCACCCACGACGGTTTCCAGACCGCGTACGCCCGCCACCGTCACGTCAGGACGCTCGATCCAGAATTGGCTGCCCACGCGCGCTAACCGCTCGGCGTTTTCCAACAGTCGCACGGTAAACTGCACGCGTCCTAAATCTTCCGTCAGACGCACACGTGTCACTTCACCCACAGTGATGCCGCGGTACTTCACCGGGTCACCGACACCCACACCGTGTCCCTCGGCGAATTCGATATCGATTTCAAGGACATCGTTTTCCATCAGCCGCAAAGGCGATTCGATTCCTTGAAAAGAACGCTTTCGAGGAGCGTCGGGCGGGCCCGGAAGTACGCCCAGATACTTGGCACCGACGACCGTTTCCAGTCCGCTGACTTGGGTCAGGCTGAGTTGCGGTCGAACGATCCAGAACTGGCTGCCCTCGCGTGCCAACTGACGTGCCTCGGGAGTCAGCATCACGTGCACCACGACGCCATCCTTCTCCGAGTTCAGCTCGACACTGGTCACCTCGCCGACATCGATGCCCAGGTGTCGCATCACATCGCCCGGTTTCACGCCGTACCCGTTTTGGAAATGGATCGAGATCATGGGACCGCGCGAACGGACAGTGGTGATCACCAGGAAGATGGCGAGCACCAGTGCGGCCAGCGAGATTCCCCACACCAGCCGTGATCGGCCGATCAACTGCAAGGCGGAACCGGAATCGGCCACTTTCGCCTCGGGCAAGTCAGCCGCAGACGTATCCTCATTCTGACTCATTGTTATCTTCCCAAATCGCATGATGGTCGAACGACATGGACGCGATCAGACTCAGCGCGATGCAGGCCACAAACGCAATCACCGCGGGTCCGATGTGGAACTCAACCATGTCGCCTAACTTGACCAACATCACCAGAAATGCCAGCAGCATGACATCCATCATGCTCCATTTACCGGCCACTTCCATAATCCGATACGTTGCTGCTTTGTGCCGTCGATGCAGCCAGCTCAAAAGACTCAGTTCCAGCAACAACAGTAACTTGGCCAACGGGAACAGGACCGAAAAGGTCAGCACCACCAGCCCCACGAACCAGCTGCCGTGCGCGAACAGTTCAATGATGCCTCCGATCAGACTCGATTCATGCCGATGCCCCAGCCGTTCGATTTCGAGGATCGGTAGCAGAATGGCCGGAGCGAACAGAATCAGCGCTCCCAGCGTGGCTCCGGCGGTCAGCTGCAGCGAGAGTCCCCGGTCGCGATGTTTGTGCACCGTCGCGTTGCATCGTGCACATTGCGCTTTTTGACCCGGTTGCAGCGGTGGGATTCGCTGAATCATGCCGCAGCAATGGCAGGCTCGCAACTGAGAAACGGCTTCCGTAGCCATCGATTCGCATCCATCGGAGAGCAGCATTTCGAAGGCATTCATGGTAGCATTTTTTACTCTGTCGCTTCTGCGCCTTGGTGCGAAAAACAATCACCAGACGCAGAACATCGAATGAATGGCCCACCCAAGGTATAGCGAATGATTCGTCAAGTTCTGACACTCGTCGTGGTAATCGCGTGCATGGTCCCTCTGGCACTCCAGGCCCAGGACACTGCCAAGCCGCTCAAGATCATGTTCCTGGGCGACAACGGTCACCATCGTCCCGCGGAACGTTACCAGCAAATGGCGCCGGTTTTTGAGAAACGCGGCATCGAACTTGTCTACACCGACAACGTGGACGACTTGAATCAAGCAACGCTGGCCAGGTACGACGGCTTGATCGTGTACGCCAATATTACAAGCATCCATCCCGCTCAAGAGCGTGCCTTGATCGAATTCGTTGAGGGTGGCAAGGGCTTCATTCCGATTCACTGTGCATCGTATTGTTTCCTGAATTCGCCCAAATATATCGCCCTGGTAGGCGCCCAGTTTCAGCGGCACGGTGCGGGCACGTTTCGCACCACGATCGCTCGACCCGAACATGATCTGATGCGCGGTTTCGAAGGGTTCGAGAGTTGGGACGAGACGTATGTCCATACCAAGCACAATGAAGCGGATCGACAAGTACTCGCTTACCGCGTTGATCGCACAGGTCGAGAACCATGGACATGGATCCGCACGCAAGGCCGTGGCCGCGTGTTTTACACGGCGTGGGGACACGATCAACGCACTTGGGGTAACCCGGGTTTTCAGAATTTGATCGAGCGTGGCATTCGCTGGGCCGTGGGAACGGATCCTGCGCTGGCGGGTGCATTCCAAGACCTGGACGCTCGGCGATCGCGATCGGCCTTCGATGCGACGTTTGAAGTTCCGCAAATGACGTCGCGTCCGTCGGAGTTGAAACCGTTTGAATTCGAAGATGTCGGCAAAAAAATCCCCAACTACACACCCAGTCAACGATGGGGTACTCAAGGCGAGCCACTGAGTTTGATGCAGAAGCCCGTACCGTCGGCTGAATCCATCAAGCATGTGGTGACGCCGCGCGAGTTTCATGTCGAGTTGTTCGCGGACGAGGATGACTTTGGTGGCGGCAAGCCGATCTGCATGACATGGGACCAACGCGGGCGGCTGTGGGTTGGCTTGACCGTTGATTATCCGAACCAGCTACGACCGCCGGGCGAAGGTCGCGATCGCATCGTGATCTGCGAAGACACCGATCGTGATGGACGCGCGGACAAGAGCACCGAGTTTGCTCGTGACCTCAGCATTCCGACCAGCATGATCTTTCATCGGGGAGGAGTGATCGTGCAGGACGGAACGGAGACAATCTACCTCAAAGATACCGACGGAGACGATGTCGCCGACCAGCGCACCGTGATGGCCACCGGTTGGAATCAAGGTGATACGCACGGCGGAGTCAGCAATTTTCAGTACGGCCTGGATAACTGGGTCTGGGCGATGCAGGGATACAACACTTCAGAACCCGTGCTGGGCGGGAAGAAACAGCAAGGATTTCGGCAAGGTTTTTTCCGCTTCAAACCGGATGGTTCGCAGCTGGAATTCATTCGTTCCACCAACAACAACACCTGGGGATTGGGGATCAGCGAAGAAGGCATCGTGTTTGGTTCGACGGCCAATCGCAATCCCAGCGTCTATATGCCGATTCCCAACCGGTACTACGAATCGGTTCGCGGTTGGAAGGCATCGCTGGTCTTAGGAAGCATGGCGGACAACCATCTGTTCAAACCAGTGACCGACAACGTGCGGCAAGTCGATCATCACGGCGGCTACACGGCCGGTGCCGGCCACGCTTTGTACACCGCTCGGCGTTATCCGCCCGCGTATTGGAATCGCACTGCGTTTGTGAACGGCCCCACCGGTCATCTGGTAGGCACTTTTGTGATCTCGCGCGATGGCAGCGACTTCCATTCGACCAATTCGTTCAACTTGTTTGCGTCGCATGACGAATGGACCGCCCCGATCATGTCCGAGGTAGGGCCTGACGGCTGCGTGTGGGTGCTGGATTGGTACAACTACATCGTGCAGCACAATCCCACGCCTCGAGGGTTCACCACCGGCAAGGGCCGCGCTTATGAAACCGACCTGCGCGACAAGAAACATGGCCGCATTTACCGCGTCGTGTACTCGGCCACCAAAGCATCGGATGACGACTTCCCGAAGCTCAGCATCGATCAGCCAAGTACTCTGGTCGAAACTCTCAGGCACTCGAATTTATTCTGGCGACGACACGCGCAGCGGCTGCTGGTGGAACGCGGACGGTCGGACGTACTGCCCGACCTGTTGAGCCTGGCTCGTGATACTTCTGTCGACCAGATCGGACTCAATGTGGGCGTGATCCATGCATTGTGGACGTTGCATGGTTTAGGCGCCATTGACGGTGAGAACGCCGAAGTCATGGAGGTAGTCCATGCCTGTCTCAAGCATGCATCACCTGGCGTCCGCCGCAATGCGGTCCAGGTGCTTCCTTTCCAGCAGCGATCGGTCGAAGCCATTCTGTCGGCAGGCTTGG
>CAJHYY010001127.1_pt1 | contig 23186 bp, 19 predicted proteins | sample 9198861 | NCBI WGS metagenome assembly CAJHYY01 (sample SAMEA7708377, study PRJEB35096) | sediment metagenome | biome: marine neritic benthic zone biome [ENVO:01000025]; feature: sediment [ENVO:00002007]; material: shallow marine sediment [ENVO:03000034] sea grass bed [ENVO_01000059] ... | reverse complement strand
CGCGGGGGTTGCCGCCCGGAGACTGCGGCTGCTGCGTCGGCGGTTCGGGAACGGCGTGTGCGTAGGGAGGCTGATTCGGTGCCGGCGCGGGCGATGGGTCCTGCGTTTGCGGGAACGAGCCGCCACCACCCGGCGTTGTAGGTTGAGACGGAAACTCCGGCAAAGGTTGTTGCGCTGATCTCGCCACATCATCGAGTTCGGGGGCATCCCATTCGACGATCGGTTCGTCGAGCGTCGGGATTTCGGACTCCAATGCGGTGACTTCCGCAGGCGGTTTGTGTTCGGGCCGATTCAATACCTCGTACACGCCGTAAAGTACGACCAACAGCAGAACCACAACTACGGCAGTTTTAATCGTTTGCACGGTCGTCCTCCTTGACGAATCCGCAGTTCAAACCGAAAAAGACATCATTCCAATAACCAACGGACCATCCTGGTCTGTGGTGGGGCGGGATCGTAGCCAAATCTGCTGAGCAGTTCCAGGGCAGTTTGGCTAAGACTCGTAAAAATGAAAACTCCGGCTAATCCCTGATGCGAAAGACGAGCGTTCATGCAGTACGATCGACAAACCTTGATCCAGTTGGTCCGCGAATTGGCTTTGGAATTCGGCGACTTCACGCTGGCCTCGGGTAACAAGGCCAGCTTCTACCTGGACTGCCGCAAAGTCACACTCGATGGCCGGGGTGCCAACGTGGTCGCCGCCGGAATGCTCGAGCTGCTAGCTAAAGATCTGCCGGATGCGGTTGGCGGCATGGCGATCGGAGCGGATCCCATTACCGCAGCGGTGATCACCTGTGCGTTTCAACAAGGGATCAACCTCAAAGGATTCATCGTTCGCAAGGAAGCCAAACAGCATGGCAAAGGCCGTGCGGTGGAGGGTCCCGTCGCCGCTCAACAGAAGTGTGTGATCCTTGAAGATGTGGTGACGACAGGGGGTAGCTCGCTGAAGGCTATCGATCAAGTCGAAGAGTTTGGTATGAAAGTCACCAAAGTCCTGGCCATCCTGGATCGCGAGGCGGGCGCCGCCGAGTGTTTTAAGGAACGAGGCATCGACTTCGAATGCTTGTTGCGGATTTCAGATGTGATGACCAGCGAAGAGCTGGGAAACTGACGGTAGATCACCAAGCGAGGTATCAGATCGAGCGGCGGCTACTTTGTCTTCTTGCTTTGCTGGGTCGTCGTGTCTTGGTTGCCTTGCAGGGTGGCACGGATCTTTTCCAGTCGAGCCGCTAATTCGGCTTCGAAGCCTCGATTCACAGGACAATAGTATTCACGCTCGACGCCCAAGTAGTCTTGAGCGACGACGCCGTCATCTCCTTCATGGGCGTAGACGTATCCTTCGCCGTGGCCCAGATCCGCTGCCCCGGCATAGTTCGAGCTGCGGAGTGCTCGCGGCACGGGAACGACACGTCCTTCGCGAATGTCCCGCCGCGCTTCGGCGATCGCAATGGTCGCAGCATTGGATTTGGGTGCACAAGCCAGATAGGCCACGGTCTGGGAAAGAGTCAGCTGGCATTCTGGCAATCCGATGTATTCACACGCCTGCATGGCCGCAATGCTCATCGGAAGAGCGTGCGGGTCGGCGTTACCGATGTCTTCGCTGGCCAGAATGATCAGCCGCCGGCAGATGAAACGAATGTCCTCGCCACCTTCGAGCATCTTGGCCAACCAGTACATCGCAGCGTCCGGGTCGCTACCGCGAATACTCTTGATCAAGGCGCTGGCTGCGTCGTAGTGCCCGTCTCCGTCGCGATCGTATGCAATCGCTTTGCGCTGCACCGATTCCTGGGCCAGCGCTCGATCGAAGATCAACGGCTGATCGTCGCTGGATAACACTCCTACTTCCAAAGCGCTGAGCGCTCGCCGCGCGTCGCCGTCGCAAACGTCGGCCAGAAAATCGATGGCATCGGGCAGCAACTGCACGTCGCGTCCTCCGAATCCACGCTCCGGGTCTTGCACGGCGCGTTTCAGCAAGTCGGTAATGTCTTCAGGTGTGAGTGGTTCGAACTGAAACACCTGACTACGGCTCATCAACGCGCTGTTGACGGCAAACGACGGATTCGAGGTGGTGGCTCCGACCAGCACCACGATTCCCTCCTCCACATCCGGTAACAGCGCGTCCTGCTGTGCTTTGTTGAAGCGGTGGATTTCGTCAACAAATAACAGCGTCTTGCCGCCACCCGTTTCGAGACGGCTGCGCGCCTGTTCGAGCTCGCTACGAAGCTCCTTCACCCCCGAAGTCACGGCGCTGAGTTGCCGGAACCAGCACTGGCTTTCAGTCGCCAGCAGTTGGGCGAGTGTGGTTTTGCCACAGCCTGGCGGACCGAAGAAAATCACCGACGAGATTCGATCGGCTTTCAATAATCTCCACAACAACTTGCCTTCGTCCAGAAAATGCCGCTGTCCAACAAACTCCGAGAGTGTCCGCGGGCGCATCCGCGCAGCCAACGGCTTGGCTCGTTCAACGTTGCCTGCTTCGATATTGTCAAACAGTGAAGACATGGAGTGATGACTTTCGATAGGTGAGCTGCCTGGAGAACGCTGTGGTCCGTTGGAATGGGCCTTCTGGGAATTGTCACCAGGAATTGGATGTGCGGAAACGGTCGTCCTGGAAACAGTTATAACCCAATGCCGCCACGCGCCTCGAGGTGGCGGCTTGTCTTAGAAAAGCAGCATCTGGCCGTGCGGCTGCGGAGGTCGGAACTGGCTGCAGTCTAAGTCTGCCAGCGGCTGATCCAGTTGATGCTTTTTTCGAAAGGCCTGAAACAGCGTTTTGATTTGCCGAGCCATTTCGCCTGTTCCCGACATCCGGTGGCCAAAACCTGACTGGTTCAAACTTCCTCCCCGTGTCGCACGGATATGTTGTATGACGGCCTCGGCTCGGAGCGGTTGGGTGCGCTGCAACCACTCGATGAAGACGGGTTCGACAGACTGTGGCAGCCGCAGCAACACGTAGCCGGTGGCTTGGGCCCCGGCCTGAGCTGCTGCGGCCATCACTTCTGGAATCTCCGAATCGTTCAACCGAGGGATAATCGGGGCAATCATCACGCCGACCGGTACTCCCGCATCGGCAAGCGATCGCACGGCGCGTAGCCGAGCGGCGGGAATGCTGGTGCGCGGCTCAAGAAGTGATGCCAGGTCGGACTGGAGTGTCGTGATGGAAAGAAACACGTGCACCAACTGCTGTTTCGCCAAGGCAACGAGCAGATCGGTGTCTCGCAGAACAAGTGCGTTCTTGGTGATGATCTGGACCGGTTGTCGGCAAGTCAGTGCTACTTCCAAACACCGGCGAGTCAAACCAAAGGTGCTCTCCGCGGGTTGGTAGCAATCGGTGACTCCCGAAAACATGATCGGTTCCGGCTGCCATTGAGGGCGCGCGAGGAAGCGACGCAACAGTTCGGCCGCGTTTCGCTTCACGACAATCTTGGTTTCGAAGTCGAGTCCCGCGTTGAAGCCAAGATATTCGTGGGTATTGCGAGCGTAGCAATAAGCACAGCCGTGAATGCAGCCACGATAGGGATTCAGGCTGTAGCGAAACGGGATATCGGGCGATTTGTTTTCGGAGACGATCGTCTGCGATTGATCATCGATGAATTCGATGTCCCTTCGCGGCGCGTGATCTTCGTCTTCCGGATCCAACTGCGCCAGATCGCGCTCCAAATGGACCGACTCAAAACGATTGCGCGGATCCAGATTCGAGCCGTGCCGCACGATGCGATTCTCCAACAAACAATGATGAACATTAGTATACTAACGACCCAGCCCCTGTCCACCCACCCATTTGAAGACACGCACCGGATTTCCACGCCCAATTGAACGCCCAATTGAAGACACGCACCACCTGAGATTGCTGTCAGTGCCAGTTGATTTTTGGTGCGTGTCTGGATTCATTGGGTTTCATTCCGGTGCGTGTCTGGAACCATTTGGGGTTCGAGCCGTATTCCGGTGGGGGTACACTGCCGCCTTGGAGAAGCGGTTCGGGTCAACGCATACGGAGCGCCCTGCGGGTCGGTTGATCGTGGAAACAAAACAAATGGATGCCGCTGGACCTCAGCGCAAGAGGCGCCGCTGGTTACGGATTCTGTTGTTGCTGGGAGTCGCCAGCCTCGTGGTCGTTGCGGTGGCTCCGTATGTGGCTGGCTGGTCCGCAATTCGGCAGCACGCGCTGCGACTGGCGTTGCCCGACTATCCGGGGCAGGTGCAATGTGCATCGCTCAAACTCAGGTGGTTTGGCGAATCTCAAATCGAGGGCCTAAGTCTCCGTGATCTGGACCAGGAACCACTGATCACGGTTGAACAGATCCAAATCAAGAAGTCGCTCCTCTCCTTGTTGCTCAACGCAAACGAAGTCGGCGTAGTAGAAATTCGCGACCCCACGATTCAGATTCGCCGAACTGAAAACGGGAGCAACCTGCGCGATGCGTTCCAACCGATGCTGGAAAAAGAGTCGTCCGGGCAGCTCGACCAGTTAGCACTACGGATTCGAAATGCCAAAGTCGTGCTCGTTGATGCTCGATCAACGACTCCATCCTGGGAGCTGTCCAACGCCGATATCGATTTTGAATTGGCCGGTGCAGGTACAGCTGGTTGGAAAGTCGAACTCATGGGAATGGCCGGTCAAACCGGGCAGCCTCCGCAACGGGTGCATGCTGTGGTAGCGCACCAGCCAAGCGCCGACGCGGAAACCTATGATGTGCGTATCAAAGAGCTCCCCCTGGCTATCGCCAACTCCTTCCTGCCGAATCCGCATCGATCTTTAAGCGGCACTTGTTCCGGTAACGTAACCGCGCAATGGAACGCCACCGAAAACGCGCTGAGCCTGAATTGCGACAATCTGGCTATTGATCGCTTTGCGCTTCATGACTCCCAGAGCAACAAGACGTGGTCCCAGCGTAGAATCGCCCTGAGCGGGAAGATGGCTCACAGTCCCAAGTCCGTTGATCTCTCGACGGTCCGCCTTTCGTCGGACGCTTGCGAAATCGCCGCGGACGGACAACTGTTACTCCCATCCACGGAACAGCCACCTTCGCTCAACGATTGGCTGGAGTCTCTGGCCCGCAGCAATCTCAACGTCGACTCGACGATTCCCATCTCGGAACTGGCACGCATTGATCCTGAGTTCTTGACGTTACGTGAGGGCACGGCGATCGAATCCGGCGAGATTCGCATCGTGATTGAGTCGGGTGCGAGCGAGAATCCGGGGCTCCATGCGTTGATCTCGGCGTCTGACCTTGTGGCAAATTACCAAGGTCGTCAGTTGGCGTGGAATTCACCGATACAACTGCAAGTTTCCACAGTCGTCACGGAAAACGGCCTGGCACTACGCAACGTTCAATGCAGCTCGGACTTCCTGAAGATCGAGGGACATGGCACCGTCGAAACCGGACAGGTTCAAATCACCGAGCTGAATCTGAGCGATCTCCAAAACCGACTCGATCAGTTCTTCGAACTGCCCAAACTGGAGCTTCGCGGATCTGCCTCCGCGGTTCTCGAATGGCAAACCTCCCAACAGCAACGGAACTTTACTGCTGCCGTGCAGGGCAACCAGCTGTATGTGAAGAATCCTGACATGGAGCTCTCCATCGACAGTGGGGCAGTGCGAGTTGCCGTGGGTGATGGCGAACCCATCACGACCGCGTGGAATTCAAGACTTGTTAACGTGACATATGCCATGTTGGCTCGCACGCCGGAAGAACAAGATATCGTGCAGCGTGATCCGGTGGTCAGTTTTCAAGGGCAGGCCGACTATGATCCGAAGAGGCGGAAGCTCATCTTGCACGATGCGCGACTAGAAACCCGCCCGTCAATCGATGGTCCAGCTACGGCGAAACTCAACATTGCCGGTGAGGTTGTGAATACCGAGGCGGGCATGCTGTGTCTGGTCGACGTGGACGCGATGATCGATCTGGCACCCGAATTGGCCCGTCGTTTCCCTGCCCTCGCCCGATCGATCCACGCGGATGGTCAGGAATCGTTGGCCGTGCACATGGAAGGCCTCGTACCTCACGACTACCAATTCACTCCACAAGTCATCGAAACTTGGACGGGCCATGGGCAACTGAACTGGCAAACAGTCGAAGCGTGGGAGGTGGGCTTCGAACCGGGGAGCCTGTCATGGCAACTCAAACAAGGTGTAGTGGCTTTCGCACCCATTCAATTGGAGGTTCGTCCCGCGGGACAACAAACCATTGCCGAGGAGCGTGGGCGAGTCCATCTGCACCCAACGATCTACCTCGGAGATTCACCCATGGTGCACTTCGCGCCAGGTAAGATCGCCGACAACATTCAGATCACACCTGAGATGTGCCATACGTGGATGAAATACGCCGCTCCATTGCTGGCCGATGCCACCAGCGCCAATGGTACTTTCTCGTTGACGATGAACGAATTCCTTATCCCGTTGAACGAGAATGACGCGGCGGGAATCAACCAAGCCAAAGTCGATGGCAAATTGGACATCCATGGAGGACAAGTCGGTCCCGGCCCACTCGCCGACCAGGTGCTGGGCGCCGTGCAATCGCTGGCTGACCTGACGTTACGCAGCAACCTGGATCTCACGCCCGAGCGGTTTTTGAAGCTGCCTGAACAAACCGTTCACTTTCAGCTTCAAGACAACGCCGTGTTTCACGACCAGCTTCGCGTGCAAGTCGGGGATGTTCCGGTGCAATCGCGCGGATTTGTTGGCGTCATTGATCCCAATGCCATCAATCTCGCCGTGGGAATGTCGATCCCCAAGAAGTGGGTCGCCAATCGACCGTTACTCGCCGGCTTCGGTGGACGAGCTTTCGAGCTACCTCTGTCGGGAACACTGAAAGACCCGCGGATAAATGACAGAGCGTTTGCCACACTCGGTCGGCAGATGTTGGAAGCCACGACGGGGTCTTTGATCAATGAGGGATTGCGGGGACTGTTTCAACGGGACCGTTGATTCGTCGCTCACCCAGGCGCTGCACCATGGATCCTGATTCCTCGAATAAGACTCCCGCGGCTGCCGATGACAATCTCGTTGAGGCCACTGCGGTAGAAGTGGTCGAAGGAACGTCGGTCAAAGTCAGCTGGCGCGACGTCGTGGATAATCGCAAGTTGCTGATTGCCCTGTTATTCTTTGCCACGGCCGGTTTGGGGATTCCGCTGATTTGGCTCAGCCGAGTTTTCTCGCCGAAGGCCAAGCTGATCCTGACGATTACGGTCTCGATCTACACCGTGGTGATTCTCTGGTTGTTCTGGAGGATCATGCAGTGGTGTTATGACCGAATCGCTCCGGTTATGGGTTGGTAGCAGCCGCCCTCTTTTCAGGTCTCCGGGTGCCAATTGCCGATCGCTGCGGCCACCAATCGGCACTTTCAGACTTTCACAGACTTTCAGACACGCACCGATCAAGCATTATTTCCAGACACGCACCTGATGGCTCCCAGCGCCAGCAATGCCAGCTGACAAGAGGTGCGTGTCTGAAAACTCAGCTAGCGGTGCCTGCAAACAAAAGGTGCGTGTCTGAAGAATCAGCTAGCGGGGCCTGCAACCGACGTGTGGGTGGAAAAATTGCAATTGTATAAGAATCGCGTGAAAAGAAAGCCGCCTATTCCAGAGCCGCTCTAAGGTCCAGCGGCACTGGATCTTCGGCGTAGCGGATCGCCTCTTCTTCCAACGATCGCTGCCAGTTGCGCAGCGACGCCCGATTCTTGTCCGGCTCGCGCTCCGGCATGAACTGATGAGTGCGCCCCGCAATGTCGACCAGCGAGAAGAACGTCAACACGCGAATATCCATTGAAGCACTGGATAGTTGATTGACCAACGTTTGTGCTTCACCCTCTTCCAGCTGCTGGTTGTCGTAACCCCAGGTCAATCGATATAAGGTCGCGGCATCCGGCCCGCGTAATCTTTCAAACGACTGGCGCAAACTCGCCGCCGTTTCCGGATTGCGTTGCACCGACGCTCGCAGAGATCGGAACTGGTCGTCCCAGAATGCGCGGTAGCGCCGATTATTTAACGTTTCCAGATAGGCGTCGAAGTCATCCATATATTCCAGACAACGGATGGCGAGTACACAAACTTCGACTCGACGATGTTGAATCATCTCCTGCAGCACTAATTGAAACGGTCGCTCCGGTGTCGCGCGCTGTTCAATTTCTTTGGCGGCGCTGCGATCCAACTGATTCAAATCACTGCCATCTACCCAATTGGGCGTATCTTCAATCTCGTGGACAATCTGTTCGCGATCGTCCACGATCAACGACATATGCCGTGGATCAATGACAGCTTGCCGCCCATCCTGATCCGTAAGCTCGACGGGGCCTCCTGCAGCATAGATGCGCACCACGTTGTGCCCGTCTGCGGATTCCGGGTCGCTTCCGGGCATCAAGAAGCGAGACACATCGACGGCGGCCGTCGATTCAGCTCCCTGAAACGTCATCTCAAACAATCGGGTGCCAAGTTTCATCCGCAGCTTCAGGCCTTCACGGCCGTCCGTCAAAATCACGGCGCGACCGGATTCGATCGCCAGGCTCAGGTCTCCCTCCTCCGGCGGAAAGATCTGAAACTCGGTGGGCCCAGCCAAAGTCAACGAAATGCCGGGGGCCATCAACAGCTGCGGGCGAAACGACGGTGGAGCCAGCAGACGATCTCCAGGCATTAACTGGCTCAATGGCTCCAAGCGCATATAAGTCGACTGCGCCGGATCAAGACGTGCCAGCACCTGATCGGTCGACGTAAGGCGAGCAATATCTCGAGTCGCTTCCTCGGCAGCGGGAGTTGCCACCCGATCGGTCGTATCGCCGCCTGGGCCACCGTCACCTCGGTCGGCATCGGCTTGGTCGTTTGCCACCGGAGCGAGGGGTCGGTTCGGCGGGTTCTCGCCAGGACCACCCCCTGCGACGGCACCCGGCGTTCTGCCAGCCGGATTTCCAGTCTCAACTTCGCTATCTGGCTGAGCAGCTGTGGGCCCGGAATCGGTAGTCGTTTGCGGTTGCTGATTGTTGTCGGCGTTGGATTCCACCGACGGACGGACGTCTTCATTGGAATCTGCACCGGCACCGGCGATGGTTGGCGATTCAGCCTCCTCACCATCATTCTCATTCAATGGCGTCTCTTCGTCCGGCTGCGGAGCCGCTTGTGGCTGATCCTCAGATCGTTGAGAAGGATCAGCTTGCGCGGTTTGTTTGGGACCGAAAAACGAACCGATCAAGGGGTGATCTTCGTTGAGCGGCCCCGAGGCCAGAATACCAAGGACACCCAAAACCAAGACGATGCCTGCGGTGAGGGCCACCGGCAGCCAGCGTCGCTTCTGGTTCGAAAAATCAGAGGAGACGGGAGCGTCGAGTTCAACGTCCGGCTGCTCGGCCTCTTTGGGAGGTGGTTGCGTGCCGGCCGGTTCTTCGACGGGTGCCGGAGGAGGCGTTTGATTCTGGACAGGAGGTTCTGATTCACCGGATACCGGCGGCGCGCTGACTTCCTCGGAAACTTCCTCAACCTCTTCTGGTTCCGACGCCGTCCGCCCCATGTCGTAAACACGCTCCCGCAGCGTGGGAGCCACGTCGGCGACTCCGCCCAACACCAGCGTCAGGATTTGATGGCAGGCCGCCACTTCGGCCAAGTGTAAATCCGATTCCAGGCAGACCTTTTCGAAGTCCGGGACCCGCTCGGTCGGCAAGGTGTTATCGAGATACTCGGCCACCGTATTGGGGTCCAGCCCCATGCCTTTGCCGCCGACTTTGGGAGCCCCCAGGCGGAGCCGCCTTGTCGAACTGCGGATCCGGTGGACCAGGTTGCTTGCGTCCTCGCTTTTGGCAATCTTCTTCGCCAATTCATCTGCGTCGGGCGGATCAAGCATCTCATCCAGATATGCCAGCAACGTGCGTAATGTAAGTCGCATGATCTCAACCTCTCAGACAGCACAAAGCGATAGGGCGGCGAAGTTTAGCCCTCCTCTTTCAACTGTGGCAAGGTCGAGTCGAAACCGTACAGATTTCTTGGTCAGTCGGCCGATTTCGTCTATTTTTCACGATGGTGGTAAAATGGATAAAATAGCACCAGTTTGGCTGGTAGGTTTATGGTCCTGAGGAGGGGTTAATTTGCGTTTGTCGGGCTTCAGATAGCCTAGTAGAATACTATGCTTCCCTAGAGGGTGTTGGGCGACCAACCTGAAGTCAGATCTGAATTTATGCCCAAGGAGCACGGCTTGTGCAGATCGAAATCTCGGCTCGTCATGGCCAATTGAACAGCAAAACGCAGGATCGAATCCGCGAAAAGGTGGAGAAGTTAAAGCGTTATTTCGACCGTCTGACGGCGATCCACGTCACGGTCAATCTGGCGCACCGTGAGACACCCGATGTCGAATTGAGGGTCTCGGCCGAGCACACGGAGGATTTCGTGGCCACCGATACCAACGAATTGATGGCGGCGTTGGACAAGGTGCTTCACAAGGTTGAGCAGCAGTTGCGGAAACACAAAGAGAAGATCACGGGGCATCGGACTCCGGGGATCAAGCACTTGGATGTTGCGTTAGATCAAGATCAACCCGAGGGTTAACGCCCAAGGCATCAAGCAGACGTACCCGGTTCACCAGACCGATCGCTGCCTTTTGACGCGGCGGGAGCACTTTGGTAGTCAGGAATTGGGACAGAAGGACTAGGACACATGAAATTTGCTGATTTTTTGAACAAGCAGGCGATTACGGCAGACCTGCAGGCGAGTGCCAAGGAAGGAGTGATTCGCGAACTTGTCGATTCGCTGGTCGCGGCCGGCGACATCAAAGCGGACGAACAGGAAGGTATCGTACAGGCGATCATGAAGCGCGAGGAATTGGGGAGCACGGGGATCGGCCGCGGTGTGGCGGTGCCCCATACGAAGCATCCCAGCGTGGATCGTCTGGTGGGCACAGTGGGTGTGAGTGCCGAAGGGGTAGATTTCGACAGCTTGGACGGTGAAAAAGTACAGCTCTTCTTTCTCTTGATTTCACCTCCCGACCGTCCTGGCGATCACTTACGCGCGTTGGAAAACATTTCCCGCCAACTGCGCGACGACACGTTTTGTCGGTTTTTGAAGCAATCCAAGTCGGCCGACGATGTCCAGCAGCTGCTGGAAGAGGCTGACAACAATTGTTTTTCGTAAACCGCTTCGCCGCCCTGGCGAAGTGCGCAATCATTGCGTGACGGTCGAGGTGCGGCGGCCATTTGATGGGTGAATCCCACACATAGAGGTAATCGGAATTCTTCGATGACTCGCGATTCTGCAACAAGCTCGGTGACGGTCAACAACCCGCAAGGGTTGCACATGCGCCCGGCCGATGTGTTGGTCAAGACGGCGAGCGAGTTTGAATCGAACATTGAGATTGTCAAGGACGGAGAGGCTTTCGATGCCAAAAGCATCCTCTCGATCCTGACACTTGCGGCGGGACAAGGCACACAACTGCAGCTTCGTGCCAGCGGCCCCGACGCTCAGCGAGCGATCCAAGCACTTTCGGATTTGTTCGCGCGCGGCTTTGCCGAGAACGGTGAAGATGTGGCATAACCAAAACAAATTATTCCTGGCAATGCGTTGATTGAGTTTGGTTGATCGCGCCGGAAACCCGGCAGCTGATCCCGCCCGGCAACGCGTTGGAGTAACATGCAAGTATTGCAGGGAATCGCTGTATCGCCCGGCGTGGCGGTCGGCGAAGCGCTCGTTATTGACAACGAGGGATTTCGCATTCCTCGACGGTTTGTCCTTCGTGACGCTGTCGAGCAGGAAGTCCAGCGCCTGCACCGCGCGATCGATTCAGTTGCCGAAGAGATCGATCGCAATCGACTCGCCGTAAACGAACAACTCGGCGAACAGTATGGCGCTATCTTCTCGGCCCATATTCAAGTCCTCCGCGATCCGCGCCTGCTCTCCGAATTGGAAGAGCTGATTCACGACAGACACTACTCGCCCGAGTACGCGGTGAGTTGCACGCTGCGACGCTACGCAAAGGTGTTCGAACAGTTACCGGCCAGTTATCTGGCTCCGCGCGCTCACGATTTGTTCGACATTGAAAAGTCTTTGCTCAAAGACCTCCTCGGCCGGCAGCGCGAAGAACTCAACCAGCTTTCCACCCCCGTGATCGTGCTGGCTCACAATCTGACTCCCAGCGAAACTGCGCGACTGGATCCCAAGTTGGTGCTGGGGTTTGTGACGGAGGTGGGTGGTTTGGGAGGGCATACGGCAATTGTCGCCGAGGCGAAAGGGATTCCGGCGGTGGTCGGATTGGGGCGATTCCTGACGGACGTTTCGGGGGGTGATGTCGTGATCGTCGACGGGGATCTCGGCAAAGTCGTGATGGATCCGGACGCCGAATCACTCGAAAAATACCACCGGCAAGAAGAACAAAAACGCAGCTACGCCGCCAGCCTGGAGGCTTTCAACGCGTTACCCGCGGAAACCGCAGATCGTGTACGCGTGCAGGTGTCGGCCAACATCGAATTCCCCAATGAAGTTTATGCCGGGGCAGAGCGCGGTGCGGAAGGCATTGGCCTGTACCGCACCGAGTTCCTGTATCTGGGAGCCGATCACGAACCTACCGAAGTGGACCATTTTCGCGCCTACTCGGAGGTTGTGCAGGCAATGCAGGGGCAACCCGTGGTGATCCGTACGCTCGATCTGGGCGCGGACAAGATGGGGCAGGTACCACGCGACGAGGAAGAGGAGAATCCGTTCTTGGGATTGCGCAGCATACGCTTGTCTCTGCGCAACATGAGCCTGTTTCGGGTCCAGCTGCGGGCCATCCTGCGGGCGTCGGCACTTGGCGACGTGCAGGTGATGTTTCCCATGATCGCGACGCTCCACGAACTGCGGCAAGCCAAGATGGTATTGGCCGATGCCATGGAGGACTTGGAAGAACGAGGCATTGAATTTCGCCGGGACATTCCGGTCGGGATGATGGTCGAAGTGCCGTCGGCGGTGGTACGCATCGACCAGTTTCTCCGCGAAGTGGATTTCATCAGCATCGGCACCAACGACCTGGTGCAGTACACGTTGGCGGTGGATCGCAGCAACCGCGACGTTGCCGATCTCTACCGCTCCACCGACCCTTCGGTGCTGCGGTTGATTCGCCAGTCGATCCAAGCTGCTAACGAGGCCAACAAACACGTGTCCGCATGCGGACAAATGAGCAGTCATCCGGCCGAAGCGATGCTGCTGCTGGGGATGGGGCTGCGCAGCCTGAGCGTACCTCCCAGCGCGATCCCGGAGATCAAGCAGATGTGTCGCGCGGTCTCGATTGATTATTGCGAGAAGATCGCCGAGCGAGCGATGTCCATGGAACATGCTCGCGAGATCGAAACGTATTTACAGGAGGAGTTGAAGCGCTGCGTGCCGGAGCTAACGGGTTAGTCTCGCGTACGCAGGGTCGCCTAGAAATGACCGAGAGCCGTTTTCGTGTCCGTTTACGATTCAGCAAATGTGGGGATCTTCGCTGGATTGGTCATCGTGACTTGATACGGCTGATGGAAAGGCTGTTTCGTCGCGCCCAGTTGAAATTGAGCATGAGTCAGGGATTCCACCCCAAGCCGCGAATGAGTTACGCGTCAGCCTTGGCTGTGGGAATCGAAGGACTCGAGGAAGTGTTGCAGCTGGAACTAAGCGAAGAAATGGCCCTTGATACTTTGTTAGAACGGTTGCGCGAACAATCGCCAGATGGTTTGAAATGGGTCGATGCCGTGTTGGCGGATACCAAGCCGTTTGCAACCTCCGCAACCTACGAGATTGAGATACCAGAAGACGTGCAAGCCCCAACCCACACAGCCATCGATAACTTTCTCGCTGCAACCAGTCATGTGGTTCAACGAACCAGCAAACAGACTGAGGTAGATGTGCGAGGTGGCGTCGATCACGTCGAGCTGCGTGGGTCCATGCTGAGGTTTGTTGTACCCATCGGACAGAACGGTGCCGTGCGACCTCGTGAAGTGTTGCAGGCCCTGGGACTAGAACAGCTTGAGTCCCTGGGAAGCGTTCTGAAACGAACCCGTTTAGAACTAGCTGACTAGGTAGACAAATGCAGGACACATCAGCGATCTCGAAAACAAGGGGGCGTGCCGCCGCAGACAAAAAGCGTCGCGGTCGACAGGCATCCACACCGAATCAAAGAGCGAAAACCATGAAGAAGGAAATGCTAATCAATGTATCGCAACCGGAAGAATGCCGGATCGCGATCATGGAAGAAAACCGTCTGGAGGAGCTCTACATCGAGCGCGCCAGTCAGGACAACTATGTGGGCAACATCTATAAGGGTCGTGTCGTCAACCTGGAGCCCAGCATCCAGGCGGCGTTTGTGGACTTTGGCGTGGGGCGTAACGGTTTCTTGCACATCAGTGATGTCGAACCGCAGTATTTCCGCCAAGGGGGCTACGATCCTGATGACCTTAAAGAAGAAGAACAAAACCAGGGCAATGGGCGGCGGCGGCGACCGCGCACCGGTGGTCGCCCGCGCGTGAAACCACCGATTCAAGAGATCTTTAAGCGCGGTGACGAAGTCGTCGTGCAAGTCATCAAGGAAGGTATCGGCAGCAAGGGTCCCACGCTGTCGACCTATATCTCGATCCCCGGCCGATACCTGGTGTTGATGCCCGCGCTGGGTCGCGTGGGGGTCTCCCGGAAGATCGAAAACGACGAGACACGCCGCAAACTGCGCGACATCATGTTGGAACTGAATCCACCGAAGGGGCTGGGGTTCATTGTAAGAACGGCTGGGCAGGATCGAACTCGCAAGGAGCTTTCGCGCGACTTGGCTTACTTGTTGCGGCTGTGGAAGGTCATCGTACGACGCATTCGCAAGCACGAGGCGCCGATCGACATCTACGAAGAAAGCGACATGATCATCCGTACCATTCGCGACATCTTCACTTCCGACGTCGATGCGATTTACGTCGATCAGCAGGGAGCTCACGACCGAGCGAAAGAGTTCCTGCAATTAGTCATGCCTCGTCACGTGAATCGCTTAAAGCTCTACGAGGGAAAGGAGCCGTTATTCCACAAATACAAATTGGAACATGAGATTGCGCAGATTCATAAACGAGAAGTCTCATTGAGCGAAGGGGGTTCGATCGTTATCGATCCAACCGAGGCGCTCGTCGCGATCGATGTCAACAGCGGCAATTTCCGGGCAGACGATTCGGCCGAAGAAACCGCCTACCAGTTGAATCTGTCAGCCGCGCGCGAGATCGCTCGGCAACTGCGTCTGCGGGATCTGGGCGGCGTTATCGTTAATGACTTCATCGATATGCGCAAAGAAAAACATCGACGCGGCGTAGAACGCGCGCTACGCGACGCACTGAAGCGCGATCGTGCCCGCACCAAGATCCTCCGCACCAGTCCGTTCGGACTGGTCGAAATGACGCGCCAACGGATTCGACCGAGCCTGAAGCGGAGCGTTTACGCCGACTGCCCGTGTTGCAACGCACGGGGCCTGGTGAAGACTGCCGAGAGCATGTCGATCGAGGTCATTCGGATGTTGATGCTGGCTTGTCAGCAACCGAGTGTCGAACGGGTCACGGTCCGCGTGAACGATTCGGTCGCTTCGTACTTGAACAATCGAAAGCGTCGTGAGATCGCCCTGTTGGAGGACGAGGGCGGCATGAACGTGCAGATTCTGGGGAGTGAAGCGCTCTATCCCGAACACCTGGAACTTGATTGTCGTGACACCGACGGTCGCGAAATCAACCTTCCCACCTGAGCTTGATTCTGCGGGGAGCTGTCGTAATGGCAGCTCCCTGTGGGCAGGCACGCCGGAAACGGCACCGCTCGCGGCGACGAACCCCCTCGACGTTGCGGGAAAACCATGTTATTTTGCTCGGTTTGACTCCAAGTCTTTGCCCCACCTAATAGCTATGTACGCCATCATCTCCGACGGACGTCGTCAATATCGAGTCGAAGAAGGTCAGGAACTCACGATCGACTACCGTGACTCGTCCAAAAAGGGTGATAATCTCACGTTTGATCGCGTTCTGGCGGTGTCGGGCGAGAAGGGGTTGACCCTGGGAAAACCGACGGTGGATGGTGCTTCGGTGACGGCCGAGGTACTGGGCGTGGAACAAGGCAAGAAGATTTTCATCCAGAAATTCCGCCGCCGCAAGAATTCCCGCCGTCGCACGGGTCATCGCCAGCTGTACACGCGAGTTCGCATCAGCAAGATCGCTGGCTGACCCATCGCGCGTCGACCCTCTCCAGCTTCCCATTCTGGCTCTAGCGCGCTTCTGCTGCGCGGAACTGCCGGCCCGCCTCTTGTGTGTGCTCGTCCTTCTTCGCTTCCTGCCTCAGTTCCAGACACGCACCTGGCCTCTTCCGGTTCCAGACACGCACCGATCGAGCTTGGATCCAGACTCCCTTCGGTTCCAGACACGCACCGTATGAGCGGAGGCGTTCGCGATTTGAAGATGCGATTTGAAGACACGCACCATTCTGAGGTGGTGCGTGTCTGGGATTTCGCTGAGGTGCGTGTCTGGGATTTCGTTCTCGACGAGCATTTCGTGCGTTCGAGTGCGGCAAACCGCAAATTCGGATTTTTCGGATTCTTGGTTCGGGCCGACGTTGCCGTGGAGCTTCGAGTTGCCAAGTTCATAACTACTTCACAATGAACGATTTAGAGCCAAGCACCATGGAGCAGATGGGGAATTCCATTTCAGGGCGATTCAACCGTAACACGTTGACTGCTAGCGACCTACGACAATCGGGGCTGACGTGATTGACTCGTAAAACGAAATGAGTAAACTTTTGCCCTTACCGCCAAATGTTGTGGCTGCCGAGCCGATTGCTACAATATATGGTATGTTGGCCCTTACTCGGCCCCCTCATTTTGTGCAACCTTCACAATCTGGCTGGTTTCAACGAATAAACCAGAAGACTGTGGAATCTCCGTGGGGGTGGATCGAACTGGCCGCAGATATAATGTATATTTGTTCAGTATCATCCCGTGGCTAATCCAGGATGGTCGTGCATCAGAAGGAGCTGAAAATGGCCAGTGTCGACACGCGCGTCTCTACCGCTTCTCGGTCCCGCATTCCGCAAATGGAACGGCAGCCCATATCGATCGATTGTGTATTTTGCCCCGACAACGTGGCAGACCCGTTCGACACAACCGAGTGGGAACGCCGTAGTGCGGAAATCAAGGACGAAAACGGCAACCAACTGTTCGAGCAAACGGACGTCGAGATTCCGGCAGAATGGTCGCAACTTGCGACGAATGTCGTTGTCAGCAAGTACTTCTACGGTGAGAACGGAACCGGGGAACGAGAGAACAGTGTCCGCCAGCTGATTCACCGTGTTACACGAACGATCGCCGACTGGGGCATCCAGGATGGATACTTCGCAACCCCGGCTGACGGTGAACAGTTCTACCGAGATCTCACTTGGCTATGCCTGCACCAACACGGCGCGTTCAACTCACCAGTTTGGTTCAACGTCGGCCTGTTCCATCAATACGGAGTCACTGGCGCGAAATGCAACTGGCGCTGGGACGCAACCACCGAAACCGCCGTTCAACCTGAGAATCCTTACGAATTCCCACAAGCGTCCGCGTGCTTTATCCAGAGTGTCGACGACAACATGGAAGACATCATGCGGCTCGCCACAAGCGAGGCGATGCTCTTCAAGTTCGGGTCCGGAACGGGCACGGATTTGTCGACGATCCGATCCGATCGGGAAAAACTCTCGGGTGGAGGGAAACCATCCGGACCACTGTCGTTCATGCGTGTTTATGACCAGATTGCCGCCGTCGTCAAATCTGGTGGCAAGACGCGTCGCGCGGCCAAAATGCAATCGCTCAAGATTTGGCATCCGGACATCCTGGAGTTCATTGAGTGTAAATGGAAGGAAGAGCGGAAGGCGCACATCCTCATTGAGAAAGGCGGGTACGACGCCAACTTCAACGGTGAAGCGTACAGTTCGATTCTGTTTCAGAATGCTAATCTGTCCGTCCGCGTAACGGACGAGTTCATGGAAGCTGTCGAACAAGATGGCACTTGGACCACGCGTTGGATTACCAACCCCAAACAGGATGGCCCGCAGTATGAGGCCAAACATCTGCTGAATCGAATGGCAGACTGTGCGTGGCATTGTGGTGACCCGGGAGTTCAATACGACACGACGATCAATCGCTGGCACACGTGTCCAAACAGCGGCCGAATCAACGCCAGCAATCCCTGTTCGGAATACATGTTCCTGGACAACACCGCCTGCAACTTAGCAAGCATCAACCTGATGAAGTTCCGTCGCGACGACGGAATGTTTGATCATGAGCGATTTGCCGCAGCGTGTCGTCTGTACTTCATTGCTCAAGAGATCCTCGTCGATCACGCCGCCTATCCGACCGACGAGATTGCCCGCAATAGCCATCTTTTCCGGCCACTCGGGCTGGGCTACTCGAATCTGGGCAGCCTGATTATGACGCATGGCATTTCTTATGATTCGGATGCCGCTTATGGACTGTGTGGGTCGCTGACCTCAATTCTTCATGGCGCAGCGAACCTGGCCAGTACAGAACTCGCTCGATCTGTCGGAACATTCGACGAGTATGATGCGAACCGCGAACCATTCATGAATGTTATGCAAATGCATCGTGACGCGGTGGAAGACATCAACGAAGCCGGCCCCAGCTATCTCAAAGATGCGGCACGACGCCTTTGGGATCGCGTCCTGCAACAGGGCGGCCAGTTCGGTTTTCGTAATGCTCAAGCGACGGTCTTGGCACCCACGGGCACCATTAGCTTCATGATGGATTGTGACACGACGGGCATTGAACCAGACATTGCTCTGGTCAAATACAAACAGCTCGCGGGCGGTGGCATGCTGAAGATCATCAATCGATCGGTAGCAGATGGCCTGAACGCGTTGGGTTACAGCCAGGCGGATTCAGATGTCATTTGCAAATACATTGATAAACAGGACACGATCGAAGGAGCTCCTGGGCTTCGCGAAGAAGATCTTCCGGTGTTTGATTGTGCTTTCAAACCAGCCAATGGTGAACGAACGATTCCATGGCAAGCACATGTCAAGATGATGGCCGCGGCGCAACCGTTCCTGTCCGGTGCCATTTCCAAGACAGTTAACATGCCCAACGAGATCACCGCGGAAGAGATTGCGGAATCCTATTCGTGGGGTTGGAAAATGGGCCTGAAAGCGCTGGCCATTTATCGAGACGGTTCCAAACAAAGTCAGCCTTTGTCGACGAAAACCGAAGGCGACAAAGCGGCAGAGAAGACCGGCACGACTCGGATCAAACGCGAACGTTTGCCAGATACGCGGCAATCGATTACGCACAAGTTCAGCGTCAGCGGTCACGAGGGCTATATCAGTGTCGGTCTCTATCCAGACGGTCGCCCTGGTGAACTCTTCATCACGATGGCCAAAGAAGGAAGTACCGTCGGTGGTTTGATGGACTCGTTCGGCACGGCCATTTCTCTGAGTCTGCAGTACGGCGTGCCGCTCGAAGTTTTGGTGAACAAGTTTTCCCATACACGCTTTGAACCACAAGGCTTCACGAACAATCCGGACATTAAGATTGCTAAGAGTGTTGTCGACTATATATTCCGTTGGCTTGGTATGACCTTTCTGTCCGGCTATCACGATCATCAAGCGTCGACTTCAGCCAAGATAGTCGCCAACGGTGAAGCGAACGGGAATGGCCATGGTAAAGCAAACGGAAGCACTAATGGATCTTCCGCGACGCTGGAACGGGTGGCTGACGATCCCGAGACAGTCAATACTCGCGACCAGCAATTCTCGTCATTTCAAAGTGACGCGCCGATCTGCGATGCTTGCGGTTCTATCACTGTGAGAAATGGCAACTGCTACCTCTGCCATAACTGTGGAAACAGTATGGGTTGCTCATAAACGGATAAGGGCATGAGGCCCGGGCAACCCTCCTGATTTTTGACGCCGCCACATATTCGTGGCGGCGTTTTTTTGTCGTGGCTCGTGACAAATTCCGCGCGTCGAAAATGCGGGTGGTTGCCGGCCGTTCGACATGGGATGACATACGTATGTCTCAGTCGGCGGTCCATCACCCAAGAATCCGGAAGAAAGTCGTACCCAAGGGAGTTTTTACCCCTCCTCGCCAATGGGACATCTGCGTACCTTTGTTGATGACTAGGGAGTGTCCTCATGTTTACATAGGAGACTCACAATGCCAGCGGACGCGCGAAAAGACATCTACTTTCCCAATCAGATTGGGACCTACCACTGCCATTCACGTTGTGTTCAGCGTGCGGAAAGGAAAGAAGAGCTACAGCAGGAAGATGATGGCGCCGATGAGGGCGGCGCCGATGGCTGTGATGAGTACCGCGCCGCTGGCGATGTCTAAGGCTGCCGCTAAGTGAGGGTTGTAACGGCGATCGATGGCTTTGCCCAAATGCTCTATCGCCGAATTCATCAGCTCAGCAGCCAAGACGATCGTGATACACAAGATCAACACACACCATTCAAGCAGCGACTTGCCAAACCAGGTGGCCGCTACCACCACCGCCAAGGCACATAGCAGATGCACCGCGAAACTGCTCTGGGCGCGCGCACCTCGGTAGATTCCCAGAAAGGCCAACCCGAATTTGCGCAACCATCCCGCCTGGGGACGGAATTCATCGTCGGATTCCTGCGGGTTGTGGTCGACCGACATCGTCGCACCCTTGGGTTGAGCTTCAACGACACTCCTGACGCAAACCACACGTCACGCCACAACCCACTATCTTAGTTACAGACCAGACACTAAGGCACTCAGCTTACCCAGCGCCGCCGCTCCCGACCTATTCCAGTCCCATCGTGCCGACCGGGGGGATGCGGAAGCCAGCTATGCGGTCCAAGCGGCTACTGGGAAGAAACCGCGGCTCGATAGAGAAGTTCACGCCCACATTGTCCCGACTCTCGTCCAGGTAGCCGCCGACACGCACGAGAAACGATTCGCCAATGCGAGTCAGCGAAAGACTCTGGCCAATGTTGCCCGTCGGACCAAAATCGATGCTCGAACCTGCGTTGGCCACCCACTTTTCCGTCATGCGGTAGCTCAGACTCACGTTCAGCACGCTGGCTGAGAATGGCCCGTCGACGCCACGGTAACCGACATACAACCGGCCTCGATCCGGACGACTCAACACGCCGCCAATGCTGTAAGTTCGTAACCCACCGCTAAACAAGTCGGCGTAGCCATCGGAAATCACCGAAAACCGGTCGCCCAAATGCCAGCGAAAATCGAAATTGGCCAGCCCCAAAACCTCACCGAAGTTGTCCCGATCCTGCTTCGGATAAAATCGACCATCCACGTTGAACACGATCCAATCCACGATCCGCTGGCGTCCGGGTAAACCGCGCTTGGTTTGCCAACGCTGACGCACGCCCAGGCGTAGCTGAGTCAAGTCCTCGACCACTTCGGTCGTGGGTGAGGCGGTCCATCTCTGAATTCCAGAACGCCGGGCGTAGTCGCGTTCGTCAAACGGTAACGGAATGGAATCGCCCGGAGCACCACCAAACGTTGTCAGCACGAAACGACGACGAAAAGCCTCCACCGCATCATCATCCAACGGATCGTACAACTGAAACCGGTCCAGATCTTCGTTCGCGTCGGACCAGAACAAGTCTGCCTCGACGTTCACTTTGTGCGCCAAGCCACTCAGATTCCAAAGCTGGCTCTGCACATTCGGGTTGGCTTTCCAAATCGGCATGCTGGCTCGCACACCCAATTGTCCGAACAACCGCGTCACGTTCTCTTGATTGACGTCCTGTTCCCAATAAGCAACTTCGCCCAAGGCGTACGGCACGACCTTCATCCGCCAGATGTTCAACGGCACGTCAATCTCATGCCGTGTGGCTCCGCGGAGTCCCTTCCCAGGCACCTCCCAATCCAGCGGCTGCCAAGTGGCTGCGTCTTGGGGATCCGTCGGCGCGGTGGCAGTTCGGAAATCCGCGTACGCACCGTTCGTATGGGCATACCAGGTCAGTCGGTCAAAAATGGAATGACCGCTTAAAAAGTGATCCGCTCGCGCCCACTGCGTCTGCGTGAAGAAGTCGTTCAACCGCACGTCCGTCGACAGCGACAACAGACGATTGTCACGAATCCGCGATAGATGAAGACCCGTTGTCTGATCCTTGTAAGTATCCAAAAAAAAAAAAAAAAACTGTTCGAGGAAATTGTTGTCGGAGATGTAACCCACTTCGGCGGTGAACTGATAGCCTCGAGGTAAATCGTGCCGATGCTGTACCAACACGCGGCCACGCTCGCGGCCATCCGGAATCAAGTCGCGTCGCGCCGCCCCCAAAGTGTCGCGGCCACTATCACGAATTCCCCAAGCATCGATGAAGCCGCGCGCGGGCCCCGGAATATGAAAACAGCCGAAACGGTCGTACTCGAACCGCGTACCCAACGCGAACCCGCGCCGACTTAGATAGTCTGTCGACAAACTCCACTCGGTCCCGTCGATGGGATTTCGAATTCCCAGCACCTGATACAAATCAAAATCGACCAGGATTTGCGAACCGAATACGTCGTCGTTCTTGACGCTCACTCCGTCAACGTAGAAAGTCGGCTTGGTAAGATCCGTTGCCAGAGCCGGCCAATACAAGACCGGCAGACCACCCAGATACAAGAAATTGTTGCGGCTGGTGGTCAGCAAATCATGATCCACAATCGGGTCACCCAGCTCGTCGAATTGAGGGACACCCGAAAACGGATCCAAACGCGGAATCTGATTGTCCTGGAACGTGATCTGTTGCGACTGCAGCCAAAAACGGGGACGACCAATGCGACTGGTCGTCACCGCCGCACCGAACGCCTGGAATTGCTGCTTGTTCAGTTGCTGCAAAACATCCGCTTTGAGTCGCAACACACCCTCATAGTTGGGGACGGGAGTAAAAACTTCCGCGCTCAACACGGTGCCGTAGTCGCCAGAGACGTTGTAGTACATCCGATCGGCGTAGATCGCGCGATCTCCCTGGCGAAAAACGATGTTGCCTTCCAGATAAAACTCGATTGGTACGTTGTCACGTGCCTGAGCCTCCTGGCCTGGCACCAAGGTTGCCAACGATGGACCCCAGACCACCAACCGGTCTGCCTCTAACACCACCGTTCCCAGTTCGCCGACCCGCGGATCCTGAACACCCTCGACAATCGCTCTTACACCGCGATTGACGACGTAAATGTTCTGCCCGGGTATCGTTCCCGGCCGTGGCTCCAGCTGGAAAGGTGTATTGCCGCGAGG
>CAJHYY010000311.1_pt1 | contig 25252 bp, 18 predicted proteins | sample 9198861 | NCBI WGS metagenome assembly CAJHYY01 (sample SAMEA7708377, study PRJEB35096) | sediment metagenome | biome: marine neritic benthic zone biome [ENVO:01000025]; feature: sediment [ENVO:00002007]; material: shallow marine sediment [ENVO:03000034] sea grass bed [ENVO_01000059] ... | reverse complement strand
AGGGCCAGCGTGCCAGAGAATTCACCTGCGAAACTGCTGCTGATCAATATTGCCGGACTGGCTCATACGGCAGTCGGCCAGATGACGCCGAATCTCGCAAAACTGGCGGCCGCGGGAAGCAGTGCTGCCGTTCAGCCGCCGGTTCCTGCGCTCACCAGTCCATCGCAAGCGACCGTACTAACCGGCGTCGATCCCCAAGCGCACGGGATCGTGGCAAACGGCTGGTATTTTCGAGAGCTGGCTCAGGTATTGAATTGGCAGCGGTCGGCAAATCTGCTGCAAGCGGAGCCGATTTGGGAGGCGGCGCGCAAGATCGATCCCGACATCAACTGTGCGAATCTTTTTTGGCGGTACGCTACGCATGCGTCCTGCGATCTGAAAGTCATTGAACGGCCCACTTATTGGGCCAATGGCCGCAAGTCTCCCGACATCTACACCGAGCCTGGAAACGTCCGCGACCAGTTAGTGCAAAAGCTGGGACCGTTTCCGCTGTTTCGTTTTTGGGGGCCGGCGGCAGGGATCGAATCCACTCGCTGGATTGCCGATGCGACGAACCAGTTGTTGACCGAGCAACGTTATTCACTGGTGCTGACTTATCTGCCTCACCTGGATTACGACCATCAGCGTTTTGGCCCCGAGAGTGTTGAAGGGCAAGCCGCACTTGGCGCATTGGATGTGGAAGCTGGTCGAGTGATCGATTGCGCGCAGGCCAACGGTTATCTGGTCGCCGTCGTTTCTGACTACGCGTTTGAACCGGTCCAGCGTCCGATCTTTCTGAACCGGGTCCTTCGCGAACAAGGCTGGATCACCGTGCAATCTGCGGAAAACGGCGAGCTGCTGGAACCAGGCGCCTCCAAAGCATTCGCGGTGTGCGATCAACAAGTGGCCCACGTTTATGTGAACCAGGCCAGTGCGGTTGCGGAGGTTGCTACACGCCTGACTCAGGTGGACGGCGTCGATTCGGTGATCGATCGTGAGGAGATGAAATCCTTGCGTATCGATCACCAACGATCGGGCGAACTGCTGGCGATCGCTGCTGCGGGTTGTTGGTTTGCTTATCCCTATTGGCTTGACGATGCGCGTCGTCCGGATTTCGCGAATTGTGTAGCCATTCATGCCAAGCCAGGTTGGGACTCGGCCGAGTTATTCCCGTCCGAGGGACTCGGCGGCAAACTGCACCTGGCAAAACGCATCTTGCAGAGTAAAGTCGGCGTCCGCGCTCCGTTTGACGTGATCTCGACGGATGCCACACGTGTGCAGGGGTCACACGGACGAATCCCGGATCAAGACCGGTACCGCCCCACACTGATCACCAGCTGGCCGGCGGCGCTGGACAGCCTGCTGCAGATGAAAGACATTCGCAGTAAACTGCTGGACGCGTTCAAGATTTGAGCCGGCGGCAGCCGCAAAGCCCGAACAACGCAGGAGGAAACCGTGAGAGCTCGATCAACCTATCTGCTGGGCGCGATCGTCGCGTTGTCGATCTTCATCGGCTGGGACCTGGCCAACGCCGACGATACGTTGCGCGTGATGACTTACAACGTACGGTACGCCAGCTCGCGCCCGCCCAACGCGTGGCGTAGTCGACGTCCGGTGGCGCGTGCGATGCTGCAACAATACCAGCCCGATGTGGTGGGGATGCAGGAGGCCGTATATCAGCAAGTCAAAGACTTTCAGACTGATTTGCCAGACTACTCGTGGATCGGGTTAGGCCGAGATGGTGGAAGTCGGGGCGAATTCATGGCCGTGTTTTATCGCCGCGAACGACTGGAACCACTCGAGTTCGATCACTTCTGGCTGTCCGATACGCCCGATGTGATTGGTTCGACGACCTGGGGTAACAGCAATCGTCGCATGGTCACCTGGGTGAAGTTTCAGGACAAGCAAACCAAACGTGTGTTCTTATTATGGAACACGCACTTCGATCATCGCATTCAAAAAGCGCGAGAGAACAGTGCCAAGTTGATCCTGCAGCGCATTCCTGAAGCGACGGATACTCCGCTGTTGTTGTTGGGTGATTTTAACGCGGTTGCCGGCGAGAACCCCGTGTTCAACATGCTGGTCAAAGACGGTCCGTTCCAGGACACCTGGGATACGGCTGAATCCACCGGCCCGGCGGTCAGTACGTTTCACGGATACCGTGGTATTGTCTCGGGCGGTAGGCGTATCGACTGGATACTTTCGCGAGGCAAAGTGCGCGTGACCAAATCAACGATCGTGACCTTCTCGCAAAATGATCAGTTTCCCAGCGATCATTGTCCTGTTGTGGCCGAAGTGATTCTGGGTCAGCCGCCGGCCGACACACGATAAACTGACGTTGCGACCTCCGGTGTGCAATTCGAGATGCTGGTGATTCAACGGCGAAGCGTGGAGCGGAAACATGAGAACGATCTTTTGTGCGGTTCTGGTATGTCTGACGTCGGTCGCGACTGCCTGTGCGCAGAATGTCTATTACCCCGGCCCATGGGGCACTTGGGAAAAGCGCGCTCCCGAAGCGGTGGGCATGGATCCCGAGCGGCTGGCTGCCGCAGTTGAATTCGCCAAACAGTCGGCGAATCCATCCTCCAAAAACCTGGCTGAAGTGATCGCCGTTTCTTTCGCCAACGAACCCTTCAATGAAATTGTCGGCCCCACGAGACCTCGCGGCGATGCCAACGGCATGATCGTGCGTCACGGCTACATTGTCGCCGAGTGGGGTGACACTCAGCGAGTGGACATGACCTTCAGTGTTACCAAAAGTTACTTGTCGACGGTCGCGGGCCTGGCATGGGATGCCGGTATGATTCGTGATCTGCACGATCCCGTCCGACTCTATGTCCGTGATGGCAAGTTCGACGGGGATCACAATGCCAAGATCACCTGGCATCATCTGTTGCAGCAAACGTCGGACTGGTCCGGTACGCTCTGGGACAAGCCCGACTGGGCGGATCGGCCTGAAGGATCGGACCGCCAGAAATGGATTCATCGCGAGCTGCATGCTCCCGGAACCTATTACAAGTACAACGATGTCCGCGTGAATTTGCTCGCTTACTCGCTAATGTCCGTGTGGCGGGAGCCACTACCGGTCATCCTCCGGCAAAAGATCATGGATCCGATTGGTGCCTCGCCCACATGGCGCTGGCACGGATACAAGAACTCGTGGGTGACTCTGCAAGGACGAGAAATGCAATCCGTAAGTGGGGGAGGCCATTGGGGTGGAGGCCTGTTCATTTGCACCCGCGATCACGCGCGCTTTGGATACCTGTTCCTGCGGGATGGTCGCTGGCGTGATCAACAGCTGATCTCGGAAAATTGGATCGAGGCCTTGCGCGTGCCTACCGAAGTGAAGTCCGACTATGGTTATATGTGGTGGTTGAACACCGATAGCAAACGCATCTCCAAGGCACCCGCAACCAGTTTCTGGGGAGCCGGATTTGGCGGCAACTACATCTACGTTGATCAAGAGAACGACTTGTTGGTGGTCCTGCGGTGGACGCCCAGGTTGGAAGGGGTGATCAATCGAATTGTCGAAGCGATCGACGAGTAGCATCATTGTTTTGCGGTTCACGGTGTTTTGCCTGCTTGGAAACGCGCATTGGATATCCAACTCAGACCCGCCGAGGCCGACGACGCCACGTTCCTGTTTCAATGGGCCAACGACCCTGACGTGCGTCAAATGTCCCTCTCGCCGGATCCGATCCAGTGGGAATCCCACCAGCGTTGGTTCAACGCCAAACTAGCGAGCGATGCCTGTTGGATGTTTGTTGCCGTGGATGAAGCCGGACAGCCCGTCGGTCAAATCCGGTTCGATGTGACGGAAGAGGGTTGCGCGGAGGTGGACGTTCACACCGATCCGGACCGCCGTGGTCAAGGCATCGGGTCGCAGTTAATTCTTTTGGGGGTGCAACGCCTGCTGGAGAACGGCTCGATCGACACGGTGACCGCGCTGATTCAATGTGACAATGCAGGTTCACGCAAGGCGTTCGAACGCGCCGGTTTTCAGATGATGGGTGCTCAGAGAATTGCCGATCGGGAGTGTGTGCGAATGCTCTTTTCCGGCCACCGATAAGCACTGATAAACACGGATAAACAGAAATTAGCCGGGATGAAATACGGGAAGCGAGGGAAGGTCGATGGCAAAGAGCAAAGTCTTGGTGATTATCGGTGATGCGACGGAAACGCTGGACACGATGTATCCCTACTACCGGCTCCAAGAGGCAGGATTTGAGCCCGTAGTGGCAGCTCCCGAAAAGCGGACCTACCAAATGGTGCTGCACGAAGTGCGACCCGGCTGGACCATCACCAAAGAGTGGGAGGGGTACAGGATCGACGCCGAGATCGCTTTCGCCGATATCCAGCCAGAAGAGTACGCCGGCATTTTGTTTTCGGGAGGAAGAGCACCGGAGTACATTCGCTATGACGAGGATCTCGTGCGTGTCACGCGCCATTTCTTTGACGAGGGAAAGCCGGTAGCCAGCGTTTGTCACGGTGTCGAAATTCCAGCGTACGCCGGCTGCGTCAAAGGCCGTCGCATGGCCACCGTTGCGAAATGCAAATTCGATCTCGAGGTCTGCGGGGGGATTTTCGTGGACGAGCCGTGTGTGATTGACGGCAATCTGGTCAGCGGACGCACGTTCCACGACAACGGCAGCTACGTCGGCCCCTGGATTCGGATGCTCGAGGAGCAGCGCGACTCGAGTTGATTCGTGCCACCCATCCTCTGCCTCTCAGTGGCTATTTCTTCACCAGCGCTTGAATCTCGTCCGGCAACACGAAGCGGTCTTTCAGATCCTGGTTGTGTTTGACGCTGTCGATCGTCATCACGCGATCTTGATTCAACACCTTGGTGTGCATCTTATGAGGAATCAGAATCCCATCGACACGCTGATAATCCATAAGCAAGACTACTGCCGGGATGGTGCCAGCGGGACTGATGATTTTCGATTCCAGCTTCACGATCAGTCCGGATTGCTTATCAACAAACACCATTATCGGCTCGGTCTTCACTGGTTCGTCCACGGTGAACGGCTTGGGGCTGAGCACGACCTTGTAACATGCCTTACCGTCGACGTCCTCGATGCCTTCGACCTCGGCCTTATCATAGGTGTCTGACCAGTTGGCGAAGCGATCAAAAGCAAAATCTCGGAGTGCCGCGGCGCGTGTGGTACCCGTCTTGATCTCGGGTCCCTTAATCAGCGAGTTTTCCCAGACGACCGATCCGTCACAGCCGCTCTCGATCTTGCCCGTCACATCGGACTCAATCAGCGAGTAAACCAGATTGGGTCGCGCCGCGTACACGGTCATTTTCAAAACGATGTTTTGACCGACGATCTCCATGCGGGCTTCGGTGACGCGATTCTTGATCTTGCTGTAGGCCTTTTCGCCTCCGGTAGCCGCGACATACTTATCCAGCACGACTTTGGCATCCGGCAGGTCCTGAGCACTGGAAGGAGAAATTGCAAATCCTGTCCCCAGCAGGAGACAGATCACCAGTGGAATGAAGCGGCGTGTCATGACTGAGACCCCTATGCTGGAGACGAATGCTAGTGCGTGTTTGGTTTCTTGTGATGTAAACGTCGTTGCTGTTTGATCCACTGAATCGCTGCTTCCATCTGCAAGTCGCGGCCAGACAACAACGCTTTGCGCGAGTGTTTCACCTCTTGATGTGGTTTGACTCCGATCCCCTCTAACTGCTCGCCCGTCTTGGTCGAGATGAAGTTCACGGCGGCATATTGGAAGCCATCGCCGTTGGGAAGGCGTTCGATACTGCTACCTAACACGGCACCAGCGGTACGTGTCCCAATCAGGCGAGCGCGATCGAGATCCTTGAAGCCACTCGCAAAGAACTCGGCCGCCGATACCGACAATTCGTCCGTGAGGACCACGACCGGTCCGGCGTAAGGACGAGGTCGAGGGTTAACGATCATCTGAAGTTTCGTGTCGCGGAAGATCACGGTGCCGATCGGTGGCCGGCGTTCTTCCAAGAACCATCCGATCATCCCCATCCCAATCTCGCCCATTCCACCGCCATTGCCGCGGACGTCGATGATGATGCCCGGCGCCTCACGGAACTCGTTCATCGCTTGATTAAATTCAGTCACGAGATACACCGGGTCCAGAAAGGCATTGAAGGCAACGTAGCCAATGTTGTCTTCCAGGTTGCGGCGATCGACCCAAACATAGAATTCGGGGATGTTGCCAAAGCGGCCCTTTCGCCCCCGTGGCTCGGCCAAAGTGATCGTCTTCTTAATCGTCTCACCCTTGCCATCATCAAAATCGATGGCAATCTCGTCACCCAAGCGTCCCCGTAATCGACCGTTGGCGGCCGCTGCCAAAATGGTGCGCCGATGAGGATGGTCGACGACCTCCTTGCGAACCGTTGCCAACCTGGTGTGGACGTCGAGTGAACCTACTTTGCGAACTGCCCATCCCAATTTCACACCGGCCCGTGCCGCGGGCGAATCCGGCACAATCTGAGTGACCACGACCTGGTCGTCGAGGATGCGAACCGATATTCCGGTGACACCACCATACGGACTCTCCTTTGCCAGCTCGTCATACGCGGTCGCGGGAATGATGGCGAAATGGGAAACACCTAACTGCGAAACCAGATCGTCCATTGCCTCGCGGACCTCGCCCATCGACTTGGCACTCTTTACCTTCGGTCGCAGTCGATCACGCGCGGCGTTCCAATCCACGCCTCCGAGTTCTGGATCAAAGTACTTGTCGCGTACCGTCGTCCAGACATAGTCAAAAGACTCGACATTCAGCTGCACCTGCTTGTCCGTGAGTTGCCCTTCAGCTGGTTCGTCCTGCCCCGTTGCAAGGTGAGGCCACACCAGAGCTATCACTAACAACATGGCTGCCAGGTTAAAGTGCATGATCGGGTACTCCAGCAAAGGATCGACTCACAGATTAATTTGCAATTCGTGTGCCACGCCGGCTTCTTGTCAGGATGACAGGCAATCCAGACGAAGCGCTGGAAGTCGCGCACCGTTTGCACGGTGAGAGACCCTGGGCGCGCAAACGCTGCACGCCCTCTGCGTCTCTGTGGTTTTTGACGAAGAAGGGGTTGCGGCGCTAAACCACGATCTCGCCGCGCTTCAAGAACGGTACCGCCAGATGCATCAGCTGTTGAGTACCCGGTTGGTGAATCGGCGCTGGCGAATACTGAGTGACATATGCTCGTCGCATCCGGTCGGTCGTGTTTGCACCACTGCGATGAAACGTCACCGAGCTGAAGACAACCAGGCTGCCCGCCGGAACAAGCGCGGCGACTCCTGGTTCTTTGCCGAAATACCCGACCTTATCGCCGGTGTCCGGATCACGGATATGATCCACGCGCGAGCGAATCCCGGATTTAGAAAACGGCAGCACGAACGTCGTTCCATTCTCGATCGACATGTCGTCGACGGCGGCCCATACAGTCACATAGGGGTCGTGAGGGAATTCCAGATACCCCGAATCCTGATGCCAGGAGAATTTGATGCCCTGTTCGGCGGCCTTCACTACATATTGATCGTAGAACAGAAATGCCTCGTCACCGATCGTGGCTTTGCAAATCTCGGCCATCAGCGGACTGAAGACGTATTCGGACAGCCTTGGCGGCTGATCGTATTGTTTGGCGATGTGGTAGCGTTTGCCACGATGACTGATGTGGATGTGATCCGTGCCCTGTCGATCCATCTCCTGATGCATCAGGTCGATCAACAGCGCGCAAGAATCACGCAAAATCGTGAGATGTTCGTCTGGGACAGCACGCTCCAGTACGAAGAATCCTTCGTCTCGATATTGTTGGCGGTGTTGTTCAGTGATCAGCATCGTGCACGGCACCACAGACGTCGTAGATTCTGGATCGTCGGACGGAAATGCGCTGGCAAAAACCGATCCACCTTAAACCGTCTCGAAACCCGACCGTTGTTCGCGTTTGAGCCACTGATTTGCGGCGGCATCGGCAGCGAAGCGTTCAGCTTTGGGGTCCCATTTCAACGTCCGTCCGACTCGCATCGCGATGTTGCCCAAATGGCAGGTGCTTACGCTGCGATGCTGACTCTCAATGTCGGAAACAGGTGTCTTACGTGATTGCACACAGTCAAAGAAGTTCCCCATGTGGTTGATAATCGCGTCCAGCTTTCCGGCTCGTTCTGGCCGGCTGAGGTTGTCAAACCCGTACACGCGCCATGTTTCGCGCTTGAGCGGGCGCTTGGCAAGATCTTCGACCGGTTTTCCCTGAAGCGCGCCGCGGTTAACAAAGATTCGACCTTTGTCGCCGGTGAACATGATGCCGTTGCGTCCCGTGTCACTGACGGTCATCGTGACACTGTTTTGGTACTTGTAGGAGGCATTGAAGTCGAGCGCTACGTTGTAGCCGTTGGTGACATCGGGAAACTTGGCCGACGCACTGATCTCGACCGGGAGGCTGTTAATGCCCCATTGAGCGATATCCAGGTGGTGAGCACCCCAGTCGGTCATTTGTCCTCCAGAGTATTCGTACCACCAGCGGAACGTGTAATGGCAGCGCTCCTCCAGGTAAGGAACGTCGGGCGTCTGTCCCTGCCACAGATCCCAATTCAAGTTGCCGGGCACGGGGCGGCGACTGAAAGGTCCACCGGTTTTGTTTTTTCCCAGCACGACATCCACACGCTTGAGTTTGCCGAGTCGCCCTTGGCGAACCATTTCGACGGCTTGGCGAAAACGATGATCGCTGCGTTGCCAGGAGCCTACTTGGACGACGCGTCCTGTCTCTTGCACCACGTCACGGAGAATCTTGCCTTCATCAATCGTCAAGGTCAGCGGCTTCTCGCAGTACACATCTTTGCCGGCGCGACAGGCGTCAATCACCATCTTGGTATGCCAGTGATCGGGCGTCCCAATCGTGATCACATCCACGTCTTTGCGACGAATCAGATCGCGATAGTCTTCGCACGCGTAAGGGGTGCTGCCAAAGGCGGCTTTCGATTGATCGCGTACATGCTTGTCGACATCGCAGACGGCGACGATGTCACCGTACAACTGAGCCTTATGCGCGATCACCGAGCCCTGGTAGCGCATTCCGATGGCGCCGACTCCGATCCGTTCGACTTTACTGCGCGGTTTTTCCTGACTGGCCGCCTGCGCGTACGAGTGTACCCAGGGAGCGATCGTGCCGGCCGCAATGGCCGAATGAAGGAACGTGCGACGAGTGCTGGACATCGAGCTTCTCTGAGTGAGGTGGGCGTGTTTGCAGGCCAGGTGACCCGCGTCCTGTGGGTCGTTCATCCTACCATGAAACCGCTTCACCTTGGCGATCAGATGAGCTTGGGGCGCGGCGAGCGCCGAGTTGGCGGGTACCCCAAGCGAACCGTTACCGTTCGTGTTAAGATCAGCCGGTAACACCATCTGGGGAGAAAGAGCCAATAGCGAGCGAACCATGCAACTCAAAAAATGGATGATGGCCTGGATGCTTACCGGCCTGTGCACGGTGCTTCAGGCTGCGGATCGACCTAACATCCTATTCATCATGTCGGATGACCATACCAGCCAGGCGATCGGTGCTTACGCCACGTTGTTAAAGGGGCTGAACCCCACGCCGACGATCGATAGCCTGGCCGCCGAGGGTATGCGATTCGATAACGCGTTTTGCACGAATTCCATCTGCACACCGTCGCGGGCCTGCATTATGACGGGGCTGTACAACCACAATAACGGTGTCTTCGACTTGGGCGGTCGGATCGTTCCTGAAAAGCAGACGCTCCCGATTCTGATGCGCGAAGCCGGTTATCAGACCGCCATGATTGGCAAATGGCATCTCAAGGTGGAACCCAACTTCGATTACTACAAAGTGTTGCCCGGGCAAGGTAAGTACTTCAACACCGAATTCAGGATCCAGGGTGATCGCCCCTGGCCACGTAACACGGTCAAGTACGAAGGTTCGCATTCATCGGATGTAATTACCGACTCAACGCTGGCGTGGTTCAAAGACAAACGCGATCCCAACAAACCCTTCTTCGTATGCCATCAGTACAAAGCCCCTCACGACTTTTTTGAGAACGCACGCCGGTATGATTCTTACCTGGCCGATGTGGACATTCCCGAGCCTGATTCGTTGTGGCGATTGCCCAAAACGTGGGGTTCGTTGGCAACTCGCGGTTACAACGACGAGCTGGTGCCGCATATCGGAACATCCATCGGCCGTCGGAATCCACGCCGTTCGTACGCGGTCGATTTGCCGCGCAAATTCCCCGACGAATTCACCTGGGATGCAAAAGACCCCAACCTCACAGATGATCAAGTCAAGCGACTGGCTTATCAGGCTTATTTGAAAAAGTACCTGCGATGCGTCAAAGGTGTCGACGACAATCTCAAGCGATTGTTCGACTACTTAAAGGCCGAAGGCTTGTACGACAACACGTTGATCATCTACACGGGCGATCAAGGGTTTTGGCTGGGCGAACGCGACTATCAAGACAAACGATGGGCCTATGACGAATCGATGAGGATGCCGCTGATCGTGCGGTATCCCGAAGAGATCAAGGCCGGCCAGAGCGATGCGTTGATCGAAAACATCGATTTTCCCGCTTTGATGCTGGACTATGCCGGAGTCGCGCTGCCAGAGCAAATGCAAGGCCGTTCGTTTCGCGCGATCTGCGAGAGCGGAAAAGAGCCGAAGGACTGGAAGAAGGCAGTGTATTACCGCTACTGGATGCACATGGCGCACCACGACAATCCTGGCGAGATGGCGATCCGCACCAAGAACCACAAGCTGATCTATTTCTACGGCTGCAACTACAAGGGCGAGCAGCAAACACCGCCGGCGTGGGAATTGTATGACTTAAAGAATGATCCACACGAATTGAACAACGTGTATGACGATGCCTCCTATGCGGCGGTGCGCGATCACCTGAAGCAGGAATTTGCTGAGATGCGCAAACGCATCGGCGACGACGGCTCGCATTACCCCGAATGCGAAGAGATCGTGCAGGAATTCTGGGACTACGACGACGACGATCGTGCGAAGGCCGTCGACATCTCTCACACGTTCCGTCAACGCCGGGAAGCGAGTCTGAGGAAGTAGAGGTGAGTGAAGCAGAAGAGCCACCGCCGCTTTCGGCCGAAGATGAATTGATCAGCCGCGCGTTCAAGGCCGCTGCCTATGGACTCGTGCTGCTGCCACTGCAACTGTACTCGTTATGGTTGCTGTTCAAATTGGTAATCAGCCGACCTCAACTCAACCCCGATCAGAAAAAGCAGGCGTGGGCAGCGCTGGTGGTGAACTTCCCCATCTTTGCCGTGAGTTGTATTGTCGTTTGGATTGTGGTGACGTCGATGCAATGAACCACTGGGTGGCCGGGGGCCACAACCAACGACGAGCTACCGCTCGTCCCGCGGCAAGTCGCTCCCGTTGGTCGCTTCAATTTGCGCAAGAGCCAAGACTCTCACGGTTTGTAGTACAGGGTAGCAGAGGACACTGAGTGCGGATGAATCAGAACATGCTTGAACACGCACGGGCTCACCAGGATTGGGTGATCAAAGTTCGCCGCGAATTGCACGAACACCCGGAACTGGGATACGAAGAGCAACAGACCAGCGCCGTGGTCCAACGGGAACTGGATGCGTTGGGAATTGGGTACCGGCATCCGGTCGCTGAAACGGGCGTCGTGGCCCAAGTGGGTACCGGAAAGGGCCCCGTCGTGGCACTACGCGCTGATATGGACGCGCTGCCGATCGAAGAGGCCGCGGACGTTCCCTTTAAAAGCAAACATCCGGGAAGAATGCACGCTTGTGGACATGATTGTCATACAGCGATGCTGTTGGGTGCGGCCCGCTTGTTGAAAGAATGTGAACAGGATCTGCCAGGTACCGTGCGGTTCCTGTTTCAGCCGGCGGAAGAGGGTGGAGCGGGTGGATGGCGGATGTGTGAGGAAGGCGTGCTGGATAATCCAAACGTCGAAAGGATCTTCGCATTGCATGTCTGGCCTTTGCTGCCCACTGGCAAAGTGGCCAGCCGCGCCGGCACGATGCTGGCAGCGACCAGTTCGTTTGACATTCGAGTTGAGGGCAAGGGCGGTCACGCGGCGATGCCGCACCTGACCATCGACCCGGTCAGCACGGCCGCGAAGATCGTTTGCGAACTACAGACCATCATCTCCCGCGAAATCGATCCGCTCGACGCCGGGGTGGTGAGCGCCACAGCGATTAACGGTGGAGCCGCGTTCAACGTGATTCCGCCGGAGGTGCGGATCCTGGGTACGATGCGTTCGCTGTCGCTGGAAGGACTGAACTTTCTGAAGCAAAGAATTGAACAGATTGCGGCCAGCGTCTGCCAGGCCAACCGCTGCCAACTGCATCTCAACTTCCCGGAAAACGATTATCCGCCCACCGTGAACGATGCCGCCGCCATTGATTGTGCCCGCGGGATCAGCGCCGATCTGTTGGGGCACGATGCCTACCAAGAAATGACGCCGGTAATGGGTGGCGAGGATTTCGCTTACTACACGCAGCGCGTGCCGGGTTGTTTTCTGGCGCTGGGTGTAGGAAATGAAGCAAAAGGTGCAGTCTACGGCTTACACCATCCTAAGTTCGTAGTGGATGAAGACGCGCTGCCCGTAGGCAGCGCGCTCCACGCCGAATTTGCAATGCGATCGTTGGCCTAACTCAGTTCCTAAATCTGTGTCCTCTGCTCCTCCGTGGTTTTTCTTAACCACAGAGACACAGAGGACACTGGCAGTCAATCCTCGGCCTTACTGCCGTCACCGCACATCTTCACGATCTTGGGATCAAAACGAGCCACCGCCTCGACCAGGTCTTGTTGCTCGGCCATCACCTGATCGATGTTCTTGTAAACACCGGGTACTTCGTCAGCACCCGCCGACAGCACGGTGATCCCTCTTTGCTTCAAGTCATTCTGCACCGCTTTCCAGCGGTACTTTTCCTTCGCCTTCTTGCGCGAGAGCTGGCGTCCAGCCCCGTGAGAAGCCGAGTTCAGGCTGGTCGCGTTTCCCTTGCCGCGCACGACATAGGCGGGATCGGCCATCGATCCGGGAATCACCCCCAGCACTCCTTCGCCGGCGGGCGTGGCTCCCTTGCGATGCACAATCAACTCGCGTCCATCGTGCTCTTCCTTCCAGGCGAAGTTGTGGTGGTTTTCCACACCGGCAATCACGTGGGCTCCCAGCAGTTTGGTCACCAACTTGTGGATCACGTCGTGATTGGCGGCCGCGTAATCGCCCATCAGGTTCATGGCTGCCCAGTACTCCTGCCCTTCCTCGCTATCCATCGACAGCCACGCCAGGTAGGCCAGGTCGGAGTACTTCTTGGGAAGCTGAGCTCGAGCAATGTTACTGTACGTCGAGCATACCGAGGCACCGGTACCGCGGCTTCCGCTGTGGCTGAGCAACGCGACGTATTCTCCAGCATCCAGGCCGAGTTCCGTATCCTCCTCGTTCAGAGTGAGTACTCCGAACTCGACGAAGTGGTTTCCCGAACCGGACGTACCCAGTTGGGCATGTGCCTTGTTCTTGTTTTCGCGCGTGATGCGAGTCACCGTCCAGTCCTGATCCAGGACGTCGTGGTTTTGCTTCTTTTCGTGCGCACAACCTACGCCGAACCGAGTTCCCCGCTCCAACGAGTCGCGGAAGAGTTCAAATCGGCCGGTGAGCGAATCGGTGGGCATGTCCAGCACCGAAAGCTTCATGCGACAGGCAATGTCGACACCCACAGCATACGGAATCACCGCGTTTTCCAACGCCAGAACTCCGCCAATTGGCAGTCCGTATCCAACGTGCGCATCAGGCATGAGCGCAGCACCAGCGGCCATCGGCACGCTACATGCCTGCTTCATTTGACCATGCGCAGCGGGATCGATTTGATTTCCCCACGTGCGGTATTCGATCGGCTCGGGACGCACGAACTGTCGATCCGCCTGGATCGCGCGCGCCAGTTCGCCAAACACTTCGTCGTCGACGAACTGGTCGACAGACTCGACAACGGCCTGAATCCGAGCTTTGATCTGCTTTTGATTCAGCGCACGCGAACGACAAGCAGCCTGCACTGCGGCAATCGCCTGTGGAACACAGTCTGCGGGGACACCGAGCTTCGTGAGTTGTCGACCGTTCATAGGTTTAGATTCTAACGGAGTTTGCCATTGAGGACGCGAAACAAATGACTTTCCGCGCTTCGATTCCGGGTGGCTAAGTACGTCGCCTGAAGGGCGACTGCAAAACAGCCCCGGGCAACGCCCGGGGGAACCGAGTCGTGTTAAGGACGTCGCCCTGAAGGGGCAGCACAAACGTGATGTCAGGAATTGCTACGCACCTTCAGTGCTCAGAGGACCGCCGACACGATTCCCCGGGCGGTGCCCGGGGCTCGATTGCGTTTGCCCTTCGGGCAAAGTTGCGAACTCCTATGAGACACGCCGCGACCCTGTGGGTTCGCCGTTGCTGTACAACTGCGGCTACTGGGCGTCCTGGCTTGCGGCGTCCTGACTGGCGGACAGGACGTATGCCAGCAGCTCCAGGACTTCGTCGCGCGTGAATTGATCAAGCAGTGCTTTGGGCATCATCGATTTCGAGGACTTGACCATATCCTCGATATCGCTCTTCTCGACCGTCACCGGTTTAGGCGCTTCCGGATTGGTCACAATCGTGACCGTTTGCGCATCCTCGGCCTGCACGATGCCCGAAAGGATCTCGCCGTCACCGGTCTCGATCACCCGAACCGCATATTTCGGATCGATCTTGTGCGAGGGGTCCAGAATCTCGCGTAACACGGCCAGTTTGTCTTCCTTGTGACGCTTCAACACATCGGCCAGATCCGGGCCAACCGCCCCACCTTCGCCTTGGATCTTGTGACACTGCAAGCAGGTGGCTTGCTTGAAGATCAACGCCCCGATCTCAGCCGATCGACCTCGCAGATTGGCGTCCAGGTCGGACTGAAAATCTTCGGGCGTCCAATTTTGCACGAACGATCGAGTGTTTCCGATGGGGTCGGTCGGTTCGATTGGGTTCTGCAACCACTCGTCCAAGTCATCCACAACGACCATCACGCCATACATTCGCATCCAGTGTCGAGGGAATGTGCACACAAACGGGTATTCGCCCGCTTGGCTGGGTGCGTTAAACGTCAGGCGAATCTGTTGGCCGGCCTGAACCATATCGGTAGCAAACAACACCTTATCGGTCTTGGGTAGATAGTTGGGTGGCAGCATCGCACCCGCTTCGGCCACTTCTCGCAGGGCTCCCGGAGCGGTGATGACGAGATTGTGCGGCATCAAGTCTTCATTTTGCAGCAAGATTTGCACCGGCCGCTCTGCCTCGACAGCGAAATACTTGATGTCATAGCGCATCTCTTCTTCGACCGTGTGAATGCGGACCACACGTACCGTGATCTCCCGCAACCGTTGGCGGTAAACACGCGCCTCGTCAACCGATACAGCGGCCAGCAATTGATCGGCCAGTTGCATGGCGTCGACGAACTGATCGGTGGTTCGCTGGTCAGCCGGCGTCTTTTCGGCTTGATCGACCAGTTGTGCGATCAGCTGCTGGGAAACTTCTTTGCTGCGATTGTCTTGTGGGATGCTCAACAAGGTTCGAACTGCGGGCGTGCGCAGCTTCGGATCCTGGATGAACGGTGCAATCAGCAAGAAATTCGCACTGCCGTCGGCGGGAACCGCGGCGATGGCTTGAATCGCCGCGCGCCGCACGGCTGGACTCTCATCATCGCCCAAGCACTGGACGACCGAATCTCGGAGCGATTTTCGCAAGCTGGAATCTCTGACCTGCGAGATTGCGCCCAAGTAGCGCAGCTTGCGGTCATCTTGGCTCTGAGCTTCCTTCCAGGCGGTGTCCGCCGAGCCAGCTGATATCAGCGCGGCCATACCTGCTGTGCTCAGCAACGGTTGTTCGGCGGTCGCGGCACGGGTGAGATCTGCCTGGTGTTGAACCAATTGCTGGCGGGGGACCTGCACCAGCATCGTGGTCAGTTGGCGAGCGACTCGTTGTTGGTCGCGCTTTTCCGATTCCAAACCTTCGATCGCGCTCAACAACTCACTCGTCGCATCCGACTTGTTCAACACCATCAACGCGTCCAGCGCCTCGTTGCGATCCTGCCGCGACATCCCGGCGCGAGTCAAGATCGCCATATACACCGGAGCATATTTCGCATCGGTCGTGTAACGTTCGACCAGCAACAGCCGATCATTCGTCAAGCGATTTAGCTGATAGGCTACGATCCGCGGATTCTTGTCCAGAAAGACTCGCGGTCGTTCGACAGGTTCCTGATCGCCATTGGCCGATCCGTGGTCGTGACCATGATCATGATGATGATCCTGAGCCCGCGCTACCGATCCGATCAGCAGCAGCCCCAACGCAAAAAGGGTGATGTGTTTCATCGTTGGCTATTCGCTCTCCAGAGCTCGCATGGTCTCGTCCAGGGTATATTCCAGGTACGTATCCATATCATAGTTAAGGACATCCAAAACGGCTTCCTGCACCTGTTCGGCCGAGAAGAAGCTGCAAGCACGCACGGCCTCGAGTCGCACGCGCGGATGCGGGTCGTTGATACGTTTGGTCAGCAACGCCAAGGGACTGTCCAATTGGTTCCGCCAGTAGCAGAGCACGCGAGTCGCCGCAGCTCGCACCCGGTGATCTTTCGATTCAAGCAATTGCACCAAGAGATCCCGATTCGCTCGATTGTGCGTCTGATGTACCCAGAGCGCTTCGAGCAACAAGTGTTGATGGGACTTATCCGACGAATCCAGTCCAGCCACCCATTGGTTGACGGCGGTGATGACGGCCTGCGTGTCTCGTTGCGCTAATTCGCGGCGCACTCGATATCGCGTGCGATCTTCTGGCTCACGCAACAACTCGAGTAAATCGGCAAGCGGAGCGCCCGCGATTGTTGGCGGCGTCAGCAGCGGCCGATCCTTGTAGTAAATCTTCCAGATGCGCCCGTGCGAATGATCGCGATGGGGTTCGCGCAAATTGTGTTGCAAATGTCCGATCAACGCGTTGTGCCAATCGACAATGTACAAAGCTCCATCGGGACCAAATTGCAAATCCACCGGACGGAAATTTCCGTCATCGCAGGAAACCAGTGCAGGTACTTCATCACCCGTAAAACCCGAATCCTGCTCGCGCACCGTGTGTTGCAGGACGGCGCGATCGCCGATCACGTTGTTCAACAGGAAGTTACCCTGCGCTTCGGGTGGGAAGTTACGGCTGGAGACCAGTTCGCAACCGGACGAAGGCCGCGTGCGCTTCTTGAGAAACGTTGGATAAGACTTTTTGACCTTCGAACCGCCCCAGTCCAAGTTGTTGGCTCGTGCGCCACCGGGATGCTTGTCGGGGTAGGGGATGTGTCCGGAAATCGGTGTGGCCCAATAGTTGAACCCCGGCGACGCATCCGCCAGGAAATTCTGTCCCCATTTATCAAACACATGACCCCACGGATTGGCAAAGGCCAGTGAAACGTGAACGTCGAAATGTTCGGTGCGTGGGTCATACCGCCAGACTCCCGCATCGCCCAGGCGATTCAATCCGTAGGGGCTTTCCACCTGCGATTGTTTGAATGTCCCTTCCTGAAAATACAGCCCTCCACCAGGTCCCCACTCAAACGCCGCCAGGCCATGATGGGAATCGGCCGTATCGAAACCGATCAGCTGGCGGATCCGCGTATCTTCACGATCATCGCCATCCAGGTCTTGCAGGAACAGAATGTCAGGTTGCTGCGCGACGTAGACTCCATTGCGACCCAACTCGAATCCGGTCGGTTGGTGCAATCCGTCAGCAAACACTTTGCAGCGGTCCATGGCTCCATCGCCGTCCAGGTCTTCAAGGATCAGTAGCTTGTCATCCATCTTGGTCTTCGGTTGCCATTGCGGATACGACGGCATCACCGACACCCACAAGCGACCCTGGTTGTCGAAGTTCAAGGCGACTGGGTTCGCCAATTCGGGAAACTGCTCTTCGGAAGCCACCAGTTCGATGGTGTAACCCGACGCCAGTTTGAACTTGTTCACTTGTTCAGCTGCTGGCAGGTAGTCCAAAGAACCGAGTTTGCCACGTTTGCGATTTGGATCATCCGCGCCACCCACGTTGGTCTTGGGTTGGATGAAAGGCAGAGTGTTCGAATCGTCGGCCTTGCCCGACAGCGACTTGCCTCGAGCCAGCTGCCAAATCCTCTGATCACGAATCTCGCACATCTGATCCAGGATCGTGCGTTCTCGTTCCATCACCTCGCGATTGCGATAGGTGCCATCCGAGCCCGCGGTACCGCGTTTACCGTAAATCGAGTAACCGTTGACGGCTCGATAGCGGTGCCACCAATAGAAGTTCTTGTCCGCGATTTCGGACTGCAGCGATTCGTTGGCTGCATGTTCTTTGCCTTCACCAAACAAGGCTTGATTCAGAATCGGAGCCAGGGCCTCATAACCCTGTTGATTTAAATGAGCGCCGTTAAGCGTCAGTCGCTCGTCGCGCGCTTCGAACAAGGCCTTGGTCGGAGCGAACAGATTGGCAAACCCCACGTCCGCTTGCTTGGCTACTTCGGCCATGGCCTCGGTGTACTGCGCCAGGTTGGCATTTTGCTGTGCACCGTCAGGCAGGTTCGGGTCACCGGTATTCTCGAACGCGATCGGCGAAACCAAAACCATGCGTGGTGGTCCCTGCCCGCTGTAGTCCTTTTGTTTCGTTGCGGCGATCAGATCGGTCAGTTGCTGCTTGAACGTCGACAGCCCCGCTTTGCCAGCAAACGATTCGTTGAATCCAAAAAAGAACAGAATGACGCTGGCCTTCGAGTGTGTGAGGTGCACATCGGGATCGCCGAAATTCAACGACCTCAGCCGTTCTTGTGGTTCGTCACCTGGAAAACAGAGGTTGCGAACCGTCAGATCCAACTCGGGGAACCGCTGGTACAGTGCAGCTTCCCAGTAGTTCTGATGTTGCATCCGCTCGCCTAAAGCGTTGCCGACCAGGCAAATCCGATCGCCTTTCTTGAGGGTCAACTGCTGCGCCCAGGCGGGAGTTGCCCAGCTAAGGATCGCGGCGACCAGGAGGATCAAGCAACGAGACCCGTTCATGCGAAGTTCTCCGAGCAAGTGCGAAGTGCGGTAGGTGCCGCGGCAGCGGCAAGGCGGGAACCTGATAGTGTACAACGAGTTCCGGCGGTTGGGCAGGGCCGCCGGGGGTGGTATGAAGGGGAGAAGAAAGTTGGGAGAAGGGGAGACAGGGAGACGGAAGTTGGGAGAAGGGGAGAAGGGAAGTGGGGGAGATGTGTATCCTGGGTACGATTGTTGTTTGAAGCTCGTGTCGATACTGCAACGAGAGAGTTGATGAATCGAAGGCGCTTAGTGCTACTGATCATCGTGATTGTTTCGTGCGCCAAGCTGGCCCGCGCACAGCAACCCGAGTTTCCCCCGGTGCCGTTGGCAGAGGTGGCTCGATACACGGCCTTCAAAACCGATGCGAAGATCGAGGTCGACGGCCGACTGGACGAGACGTGCTGGCAACAGGTGCCTCGATCTCCACGGTTCGTTGACCTGGTATCTGGAAAGCGCACGCGCCACGACACGCGTGCGGCAGTTTTGTGGAACGACACCTATCTGTACGTTGGGTTTTGGGTGGAAGAGCCTTTCGTGCAGGCCAAGTTCCTCGAACGTGATCAGCCAATTTATCGCGACAACGACGTCGAGGTGTTCATTGCCGGCGCCGATGCCTATTACGAATTCGAAATCAATGCGCACGGAACGTTGTACGAAGGTTTCTTCATCTGGCAGGAAGCTTACGAGCGAGCGGGCTATGCAAGACTTCCTGAGTTCGATCGCACGCGAGCGAATGTGCAGTCCCAGCGCTTCAACGGCGTAGGATTGAAGACGCATCCACGAGGTTTGCGATGGGCGTTCTTGAAATGGGACTTTCCCAACGCCCTGACCGCGGTTCACGTCGATGGCACGCTGAACGATGATTCGGATCGCGACCGCGGGTGGACCGTCGAACTCGCGTTTCCCTGGACCAGCATGAAGCCATTGGCGATGGCCGATCAACGCAGCCTTCCGCCTCGATCTGGCGATGTGTGGAGGATGGATTTTTCGCGGTTCAACCAGTACAAGGAAGCTAAGCCCGCCAAGGATTCCGGCGGTTGGGCCTGGAGCTACCATGGCGTGTGGGATTCGCACATTCCAGAAGTGTTCCCACGGATTACGTTTTCGGATCGCAAGGTCGAGGATCGACGTTCACGATGACCGATGGTTTCGCCAAATGCTGTTTGGGGCTGGTTGTCCTCATCGGACTGTACCGTCCCTTGCTGGGGCAACCCACCCGCACCAAGCCGCGTCCTCCATGGACTGGGTCGAAGATCCAAGGATTCCCTGATGGGTTGAGTCCTTACCGGGTCGAATTGGCGTATCCGCAACTGCAGTTCAAACAATTGCTGGGAGTGCACCGCATTCCTGATTCTGATCAGCTGTTGGCGATCGAACACGACAAGACGTGGGGCGGACCGGGGTTGATCACTCGGTTTGCCGATCATCAACAAGTGAGCAAAACCGAAGTGTTCTTGCGTCGCCCGGAGATCATTTACGGGATCGCTTTCCATCCTCAATTCCAGGACAACGGTTTGTTTTTTGTGGGGTGCAATGGCAAGTCCGACGCGCTGGACAAGGTGGCCACACGCGTCATTCGTTTCAAGATGCAGACGCAGCCGCCGTATGCATGTGATCCGAAATTTGCTCGGGTCATCATCGAATGGCCATCCAACGGCCATAACGGTGGTGACTTGGCTTTCGGTAAAGATGGCCTGTTGTATGTCACCGCTGGCGACGGAACATCAGATTCCGACACGCAGCTGAATGGTCAGGACCTGAGCACGATCGAAGGATCGGTGATTCGCATCGACGTCGATCAACCCCAAGAAGATCGTCCGTATTCAGTTCCGCAAGACAACCCGTTTATCAATCGCGAAGGGGCTCGTCCGGAAATCTGGGCGTACGGTTTGAGGAATCCTTGGCGGCTGACATACGACCGGGTGTCCGACCAGCTGTGGACAGGCAACAACGGTCAGGACCTGTGGGAAACGGTGCACCTGGTCCGCCGAGGTGAGAACTACGGCTGGAGTGTGATGGAGGGCAGTCATCCGTTTCAGTTGAATCGCCAGCGAGGCCCGGAAGAATTCGTTCCACCGACCGCTGAACACCATCATTCGGAAGCGAGGTCGCTGACTGGAGGGATCGTCTATCGCGGCGACCGCTTAACCGATCTGAAGGGGGCCTATATTTACGGAGACTATTCCACGGGGAACATCTGGGGGATTCGACACGACGGCAAACGCGTAACGTGGCATCAACGGATTGCACGATCGCGGCTGCAGATCACGGGGTTTGCGACGAATGACGCTGGCGACTTATTGGTGACGGATCATGTCGGCAGGTTATATCGCATGGTGCCCCAACCGCAGACACCGACAAGAGCGTTTCCCACCACGCTTACGGAAACGGGGCTGTATACCGACGTGACTCAGCATCAATTGGATCCGGGCATTGTTCCCTACAGCGTGAACTCACCGCTGTGGTCCGATGGTGCCTTCAAAGAACGTTTTCTGGCGCTGCCCGGCGATCGACGCGCGAAGTTCAAAGCCAATGGAAGTTGGGATTTGCCCGAAGGTACGGTGTTGGTGAAAACGTTTTCGCTTTCGCTGGATGGCACGGACCGACCTCGACGAGTCGAAACACGCTTGCTCGCTCGACAAGGGAAGGAGTGGTACGGATACAGCTATCGATGGAATCCGGAACAGACGGAGGCGGTGCTGGTGGCTGAGGAAGGTGCCGACGCCGAGTTTGAAGTCGTTGATGCGAAGGGTAACCATCGCAAACAGGTGTGGCGTTTTCCCAGCCGGTCGGAGTGCATGGTATGTCACACGCGAGCGGCGAACTTTGTGCTGGGCCTCACCACGCCTCAACTCAATCGCGACCTTCCCGACGCACCGGAGAATCAGCTGGAACGATTCGAGCGCCTGGATGTGATCGAAGGTGACCGATTACCCAAACGTCCTGGCGAACTGGGGCGGCTGGTGGATCCGTACGACAAAACCGCAAAAGTGTCACAGCGCGCACGGTCGTATCTTCAGGCCAATTGTGCTGCCTGCCATGTAAATGCTGGTGGTGGAAACTCGCGGATCGTGCTCAGCCACAAGACACCGTCTGACAAGATGCAGGCCATCGATACCGCTCCGCAGCACGATCACTTTGGCATCACACAGCCGCAAGTGATCGCTGCCGGTCGCCCCGCAGATTCCGTGTTGCTGAAGCGGATGCGACTGCGCGGCCGCGGTCAAATGCCACCACTGGCGACTTCCGTCGTAGACGAGGCGGCGGCCCGGCTGATCGAGGCCTGGATTGTGGAGTTGGGAAGATAAACCCCATAGTTGCCAATGCGCCAAGCTCTCACGTTGGTCGCTTTAAATTCACTCAATACAGAGGGGTTTCTCACGCGAAGTCGCGAAGACGCTAAGACAATTTTGTTGTACTTTTCTAATGCATGACGATATCCGCAATGTGACGGGTGTCATGCATTCAATTGACGTTGAACACAGGCCAAGCCCCGACAGGGGCGTCAGGCACTATAAGGGCAAGTCCGCCGCAGGCGGATTCCGCCCTGGGTTGCGGTCGGTCGGCAAGATCATCGGTCGAGTGGTTTGTTTTCCAACAAATCGCCACAGTGGCGAGACCGAAGCACAGCGGACGTGGCTGTTTGAACCGCGGATTACGCAGATTTACGCAGAGTCGCCAAGGCGACAACCAAATACGAGCTACCGCTCGGCCGGCACCCAGTCGCCCCGTTGGTCGCAAAAACTGCGTAGGAAAACAAAACTTGCACGGTTTGTAGTACAGAAAACAGTAAGCGGAGGCAGCAAGGTTTTGATCTTTGCCGCGCGATCAACCATATTACGAGTTCGCCGAGAGACTTCTTTAGACATTACGACAGGTGAAGCGATGCCAATCAAGAATATCAAGTTTGTTGCCGCCTTTTTGCTGGGACTGATCTTTGTCCTTCCTCACGCCAACGCACAGGATGGCAAAGAGTGGACTCCGCTGTTCAACGGCAAGAACCTGGACGGCTGGAAGGTCAAGATCAAGGGTTACGAACTTGGTGAGAACCACGCTGATACGTTCCGTGTCGAAGACGGAGTGATGAAAGTCAGCTACGACAAGTATGAGAAATTCGACCGCACGTTTGGACACATCTTTTTCGAGAAGCCGTATTCCAACTACGTATTGCGGGTCGAGTATCGCTTTACCGGTGATCAGGTACCTGGCGGCCCCGGATGGGCGTTCCGCAACAGCGGCATCATGTTGCACGGTCAATCGCCCGAGAGCATGGGGAAGGACCAGGACTTCCCGGTCTCGATCGAAGTCCAGTTACTCGGTGGTGATGGCACCAAGGATCGTACTACCGGTAACGTGTGCACGCCCGGCACTCATATCGTGATGGACGGCAAGCTGGTTAAGAGCCATTGCATTGATTCCACGTCGAAGACCTACCATGGTGATCAATGGGTTACGATCGAAGTTGAAGTGCATGGGAACAAGCTGGTGCGTCATAAGATCGACGGCAAGACGATCTTCGAATTCACCGAGCCGCAACTGGATGAAAATGACGCGATCGGCAAGAAGCTGATCGAAAAGAACGGCGGCAAGATGCTTTCAGGCGGGTCCATCTCGTTGCAGGCCGAGAGTCACCCTGTGGAATTCCGCAAGGTCGAAATTCGCCAGATCAAATAGCGCGCCTCTGTGCCCTCCTTTCTCTGTGGTGCACTTTCCGAACCACAGAGAAGCAGAGGCAAGGAGATTAAAGCAGCGCGTCCATGACGTGCCCGTAATCGATTTCCAGTCGCTTGTGTCCCGGTACTTCCAGACGCCGCGGATCAAGCCCCAACTGGTGCATCAGGGTTGCATGGACGTCGGTTACGTAGTGGGGATCTTCGACGGCGTGAAAACCGATCTCGTCGGTGGCGCCATGCACCACGCCACCCTTGATTCCACCGCCGGCCATCCAGATCGAGAAACCGTAGGGATGGTGATCCCGTCCGTTGGAATTCTGGTTGCCCGGCGTGCGACCGAATTCCGTGGCGAAAACGACAATCGTTTCATCCAGCAGGCCGCGTTGCTTCAAATCCTTGATCAATCCGGCAATCGGGAGATCGACTTGAGCGGCCAGCTTGGTGTGATTGCTTTTCAGATTCGAATGAGCATCCCACGCTCCGGCGGCTCCGTTGCCATGCATGATCTGAATGAAGCGTATTCCACGTTCGACAAATCGCCGCGCTGCCAGCAATTGAGTGCCGAACGGTTTGGTGGTCGCCTGATCCAGCCCATACAGCTTGCGCGTGTCCTCTGATTCGTCGGCGAAATTGACCAGCTCGGGAACGGCGGTTTGCATGCGAAATGCCAGTTCGTACGACTTGATGCGGGCCGCCAAGGTATCATCGTCGGGATACCGTTGCTGGCTGAGCTGGTTCAGTTGATGAACCGCGTCAAAGGCGATCTTCTGTTCATCGGCCGACACAGCGACTTCCGGCTTGGCGTACGGCAAGGGATTCTTGGGGTCGATCACCAGCGGCACGGCGTCGTAAGCGGGACCCAGGTAGTGGCCGTCGCGTTTGTCAAAAAATCGCGGACCCATCGTGATGAACTGCGGCAGATTCTCGTTCAGCGTGCCGAGTCCATAATTGACCCATGCGCCGATCGTGGGAAACCGGCCATCCAGCGTATGCCGGCCTGAATGAAACTGGACCTGCGCACCGTGGTTATCGTCGGTGGTCCACATCGACCGCACCACCGCCAGGTCGTCAGCGCACGATCCGATGTGCGGAAACCAGTCGCTGACCTCCATGCCGCACTGGCCGTAGCGTTTGAATTTGATTTGTAAGGGGTACAGCTCGTTCCGCTGTTGCCCGTTGGCATCATTGACCACCACCACGCGAACTTTCTTCAGCCGCTCGGGATCCTGCACATCCTTCCATGGCGTTTCGGCAATCGTCTTGCCGGCGAATGCATCGAGTTTCGGCTTGGGGTCGAAACTTTCCATGTGACTCACGCCGCCGCGCATGAATAACCAAATCACGCTCTTAGCGCGCGGTTTGAAATGCGGCTTACCGTCGGGTCGGTCGCCGCTGGCCAGTTCATCCTGCAGCAAAGACAACAGAGCGAGTTGCGAAATGCCAAACCCGGATGCCTGCAAAATCGATCGACGTGAAAGTGGCGTATTCATAACCTGACCTTAGCGGATCGTCACAAAATCGTTGT